>Ga0123356_10000704_pt1 | contig 36980 bp, 31 predicted proteins | sample TergutEmb28metaG_2_FD_92546 | JGI IMG/M metagenome (GOLD analysis project Ga0123356, IMG submission 92546) | Embiratermes neotenicus P3 segment gut microbial communities from Petit-Saut dam, French Guiana - Emb289 P3 | ecosystem: Host-associated > Arthropoda: Insects > Digestive system > Gut ...
GATGAGCCAACCAACCACTTAGATATTACCAGAATAGAATGGCTAGAGAGTTACATAAAAAGTTTTAAAGGCGCAATGGTGATTGTTTCGCACGACAGGGCTTTTTTAGACAAAGTTAGTAATAAAATTCTAGAATTAGATGATGGCGAGTTTACAGTATATAACACAAATTACAGTGGATATTTAGAAGAAAAAGAAAGAAACTTTTTAAAACAAATGGAAAACTTTAAAGACCAGCAAAGTTACTTTAAAAGGCTAGAAGAAAAAATAAAATACTTTGCATCACGTGGAATGGCAACAAATAGTTCTACCCTAACCAAGAAAGCAGCCAGTTTACAAACTAGATTAGACCGCGAAAAACAAAAAGCCATAAAGCGCCCACAACAAGCAAAAAATATAAAAATGGACTTTGACCAATTAAATAAAAGCAGTAAGCGCGTTTTAGAAGTTAAAGGGCTAACAGTTAAAACTTTAGCAAAAACAATTTTAAACAATGTGGATATTCGCATCAATATGGGCGAGAGCGTTGCAATTATTGGCGATAACGGCAGTGGCAAAACAACATTCATAAAAACAATTTTAGGCATACAAGAGTTAGATTACACTGGCGAAGTTTTTATCGGCCCAAGTGTGAAGATTGGCTACATACCACAAATAATAAATTTTGAAAACCCAAAGCAAACAATTTTAGACTATTGTAAACAAGAAGCAAATTTCAACGAGCAAAGCGCACGCTCACTGCTTGCTGCTTTTAACTTTTACTCAGGCGACACAACCAAACTTTTAAATTCATTAAGTGGTGGCGAGCGCATACGGTTGCGGCTTGCGGTTTTGTTACAACAACAAGTTAACACTCTTATTTTTGATGAGCCTACAAACCACATAGACATACCAACTAAAGAAAGTTTAGAAGCTGCACTTGAAGATTTTAACGGCACATTGATATTTATTTCGCATGACCGCTATTTTATAAACAAATTTGCAAAGCGTATTATAGAGTTTAAAAACGGCGTTGCCACAAGCACCGTTGGTAATTATAAAACTTATAAAATGTTGTAAGTTATAAATCTTTTTGTCTTTTATTTATTAATATGGTACATTATATAAATAAAGGAAAACTAAGGAAAAAATGGTAAAAAGTAACGGTGTTAAGAAATATTTTGCAAGTGCAAGTGCTTATTATAAATCTCTAATTCAAAAGGTTAGAGCAAAAGAATATGTTGGAATAATCAACGAATGGATTATAGATAATTTTCCGACCTTAGTTGAAGGTAAAAATGCCGTTAACGAATTTTTTGCAGATAAGAAGAACCGCACTAATTTTAATAAGTATGGTCGCAGGCTAGTACAAATAATAAACGAAATTTTAGAACGTAATAAATATAACACAAGTTTTGAAGCCATAGTTCAAAACATAAATAAATATCAAAGCAGATTAACCGAGAATTTTTCTTATGTGGAAATTGCCTTAATTAAACCAATAATAATCTTTAGTATTATTAAAAGAGTGTCGTTATTGTGCGCCACAGAAAAAAATATCTTACAAGAAAAAGCATATGCCGCTAATGTGCTAAAGAAGATAGAAGCCAATAGAGAAAAAGATTTAAGCCAATTGGTTAATATAAAAAAACTTATATCAAACCCAGTCTTAGCACAAGAAGTTTATCAAGGCATTAGTGAATTAGGATATGCAAGCGAAAGTTTTTTTGCACAACTTATAGAAACCTTAGAAAACAACAAGACCAGCCTTAACGAAGTTTTAACTGAAAACCACAAAAACAGTATCGACAACCATCTGTTAGTAGAAAACCTTTTCAAACTCTTAAAAGGCGTTATGGCGGCAAGCCAAAAGAATGTTGTAAAAAACTTAAGCGTAACAGAGAAAGAATTAAATAAAGATGCTCAATACGCGAAAATGAGCGAGACAACAAAGGAAAGTTATCGCAACCAAATTTATAAACTAAGAAAAAAGAAAAAGGAAAAAGAAATAGATTTTGCTAGAGCCCTAGTAACAAAAGGGGCATATGAAAATACTCACATTGGTTTTCTACTTTTTAAAACACCTAAATTCAAACTACGAGTATTTTTATATTTAACTAGTATTTTTGTTTTAACTATAGGTTTAACGGCTTTTGCTTCTTTATTTTTTACTAGCCACTTTTTATTAGCGGCGACATTCTTACTAATACCTATAAGCCAACTTGTTATAGAGTTTTTAAATAAAGCTATTCACAAAATTTGTCGCCCTAAGATGCTACCTAAGATGGACTTTAGCCAAGGCATTCCTAAAGAATACGCCACGATGACAGTTATACCAACTTTAATTAAAGACACTAAGAAAATTGATAAAATGTTTAGCCAATTAGAAAAATATTATTTAGCTAACCAAAGTGACAATACTTATTACACTCTTCTTGCTGACTGCTGCCAACAGCCAACGGTAGAATGGGAAAACGATAATAACATTAAAGAACACGGCTTAAACGCTTGTGATAAATTAAACAAAAAATATGGTAAAGAAATTTTTTACTTTGCATACAGAAAGCGCCAGTTTGTAAAAAGTGAAAATGCCTACTTAGGCTATGAGCGTAAGCGTGGCGCATTGTTGCATCTTAACAGACTGCTTTTAAATAAATTCTCTAAAGAAGAAATTAATAATTTTTTTATTTGCCAAACACTAACAAATTTACACACCAAAATAAAATATATAGTAACGCTAGATACCGAGAGCGAGTTAATAGTAAACTCGTTGTTTGGGCTTGTTTCTACAATGGCGCACCCGTTAAATGCTCCAGTAATAGACCCTAATTTAAACAAGGTTGTAAGTGGATATGCAATTATGCAACCTAAAATTTCTATAGACACACAAAGCGCACAACAAAGTTTGTATGTTAAACTCTTTGGCGGCGAAGGCGGTTTTGACCCATACAACCCAGTAGTTGCAAACTTTTATCAAGATGCGTTTGGGCAAGGTAGTTTTATGGGTAAAGGTATTTACGACCTAGCCGTTTGCGATAAAATTTTATTTGAACGTTTTGCCGACTGTAAAATTTTAAGCCACGACCTTATTGAAAGCAACTATCTACGCAGTGCTGTAATTGCAGATGTTGAAATAATAGATGACTTCCCTTCTAAATTTTTACCAGATATGTCGCGCCATCACCGTTGGGCAAGGGGCGATACACAAACACTTCCTTGGCTTGTAAACACCAAAATAAAATCTAATGATGGCAAAAAACAAAAAAACCCAACTGATGCCTTAGGCAAATGGAAAATATTTGATAACTTCCGCCGTATGTTTTTAGACCTAAGTATTATTGGCTTAGTATTTTTAGCTCTACTTAGCCCTGCCCCTTCAAACCTATTTTGGCTTATCTTTGCATTTGGCATAATGTCTTTATCACTTTTGTCTTACTGTGCAGGTTTTATAAAAGGGTTGTTTAAACCGCAAAAGTTGCGCGTTAAGCATTACAACAAAAAAATGCCTAATTTTATTGCAATACTTGTGCGCATCTATTCTAATATTGCTACAATACCTTACCGCATCAATATGTATCTAAATGCATTCTGTCGTTCGTTTTACCGCATGACAATTAGTAAAAAACATCTTTTAAACTGGCAAACCGCAGAAGAAGCGGAAAAGACAATAAAGCATACACAAGCAAACTATGTAAACAATTTTAAATTTAACTATCTAGTTGCAATATCTTTATTTGTAAGCGTGTTGCTTTTAAACCCAATTAATTTAATTGCTGGCACAATTATTGCTTTAGTATTTATATCTGCCCCATTTGTAATGTACAAACTTAGTAGCAACTTTAAAAATGTTGCTAGCATACTAACAGTAAAAGATGTCCAACAACTAAACAGCATTGCTAAAAAGACTTGGGCGTTTTTTGAAGATAGTTTAAAAGAAGAAACGCACTATCTTATTCCAGATAACTTTCAAGATAACCGGGAGTATAAGTTTGACTTTAAAACCAGCGCAACTAACATAGGCTTTTCTTTAACAAGTGTAATTTGCGCATATAAAATGCAATATATCGACAGCGCAAAATGCATACATTATATAGATAAAATTACTGCAACAATTTGTGATTTACCTAAGTGGAACGGCAACCTTTACAACTGGTATAACATAAACTCACTAACACCTATGTGGCCACAATTTGTATCTAGCGTAGATAGCGGAAACTTAGTTACTTGCTTAATTACTACTAAAGAGTTTTTAAAACAAGAAAATCAACTGCAATTAGCAAGCAGGGTTAAGGAATTAATAGACCAAACAGATTTAACTGTTTTCTATAACGAAGAACTTGGCGTGTTTAGTCTTGGATACAATCAACTAGAAGGAATTTTCAGCCCATATAATTACAACAAGTTTGCAAGCGAAAGCCGCCTACTTAGTTTTACTGCAATTGCAAAGGGCGATGTTCCTGTAAAGCATTGGTTCTTTTTAGATAAGGCCTTAACCAAACACAAAAACCGGAAAGGGCTATCTTCTTGGAGTGGCTCGTTGTTTGAGTATTATATGCCTTTAATTTTTATGCGTAGTTACAAAGACACTATAATAGATGAGAGTTACGGCTTTGCACATTTTTGCCAAATGGATTATATGACAACTAACCACCCAACATTGCCGTGGGGTATTAGCGAATGCGCATACGATTCATTTGATGAAGGCGTTAACTATAAATACAGAGCGTTTTCAGTGCCTTATTTAAAACTTAACCAAGAGCAAAATGTACGCACAGTTATATCCCCTTATAGCAGTATGTTAGTGTTGCCACGAGAGCCAAAGAGCACACTTTTAAATCTTAAAAAATTGACCGCTCTAAATATGCTAGGTCATTACGGTTTATATGAAAGCTACGATGCTCATACAAACTCGCCGGTATTTTCTTACTTTGCACACCACCAAGGAATTATCTTAGCATCTATTGCCAACACATTACATAATGGGCTTATTCAAAATTATTTTGAAAGTAACCCATCTGTTGCTGCACATATAATTTTAAATAAGGAAATTATTCAACAGCGCCCAGCGATAGACCTGCGCACAGAAAAGCTTAAAAAATTCACATATCAAAAAGAAAACTTAGATAGCAACGTACGTGCGTTCTCTTATGTTTCACCATTGCCAGAGTTTAGCGTTTTATCTAACGGCGATTTTGTCTCACTTTTAAACGACCGTGGTTGTGGGTTTATAAGATATAAAAAAATACAACTAAACCGTTATCGTAAAATAACAGAAAAAGATTACGGTAATTTCCTTTATTTAAAGGATATTAAAAGTAATAAGGTTTGGTCTTCTACATATGCACCTATTAATAAAAAGCCACAAAATTACGAAGTAGTTTTTGCTGCCGATAAAGCAAAATACATTTTAACAGAAAACGAAACAATTACTACTACCGAGATTGTTGTAGCTAATAATCATATGGCAGAGTTGCGAAAAGTGACTATCCGCAATCTTTCAAAAGAAGATAAAAACATTGAGTTTACAACATACTTAGAGCCAACTATTTGCGAGAACGAAGGCGACATAAATCACCGCACATTTAGTAATATTTTTATTACTCCGCAATTTGATGCTAATAGTAATAGCCTTATTATGAAAAGAAACTTGCGCAGTAGTAAAATTAACCATTACTTTTTACATAAAGTTGTTGCAAGCGGTGCACAGACAAAAATTAATACATTTGAAACTGTGCGTAAAAACTTTTTTGGAAACTCTAACTCGTTAGAAAACCCCGATGCTTTACACAGCAAATTATCTAATTCTCTTGCAACACCTATAGACCCTATTATGAGCCAACGTAACACAATGTTTATTCCAAAGGGCGAAAGCGCAACAATTTACATTATTAATGCTTTTGGCACATCGTACGAACAAGTTATAAACATTGCTAACAATTACGTTTCTCAAAGTAAAATAGAAGCAGATTTTTTAAAGGCAAGCGTTGCAAATGTTTACAATGCGCGCAAATTAAATTTAACAGCAGGCGAATTAAGATTATACGATTTAATTTTAAATTTAATGCACCAAACTGGCTATGTGGCTGTTAGCGAACACCGACACGAACTTTTACAAAAAAACTACCACACACAAGAAACACTTTGGAGATTTGGAATTTCTGGTGATGTCCCTTATATCTATGCGTATATAGATAATATTAAAAGTATTGGAGTTGTTAAAAACTTGCTTAAGGCTTTTGAGTATTTTAGAACAAACGATATATTTGTAGACCTTGTTATAGTTAACGCAGAAAAAAGACACGAGTATGCAGAAATTATTGAGTTAACAATTAAACAAGAGTTAATACGTATGGATAACGTACACGAGTTTGCTGGCATACCTGGTAAGGTTATTTACTTAAAAGGCGAGCAAGTTACTGCAACAGAGCGGCTTTTATTAGAGTGTGCGGCTAGAATTAAATTTGATACAGGCAAGAACGAAACATTGCAAGGCTGTATAGAAAATTTATTCACAGTTAACATTGCAAGCCAGAGAATGCCAATCAAAAATTTAGATGCAATTCAAACACCTGTAGACACTAATAGTTTAAAATATTTTAATGGTGTTGGTGGTTTTAACGCAGATGGCACTGAGTACCATATAACAGATAAAACCCCTGCCCCTTGGTGTAACGTGCTATCTAACAAAGAGTTTGGCTCGGTTGTATCTAATAGCGGCTGCGGTTTTAGTTTTGCTTATAACAGCCAAGAGTTTAAAATTTCATCTTGGACAGGAGACATTACAACCGATGATATCAGCGAGCAAATTTTGTTTGATGACATATTATTCACTCCTACAAAAACTGTGCACGGTAAGGGTTATAGCAGTTTTCACACCCAAACTAAAGAAAACAGTTATGCTATTACACAATTTGTTCCAACAAACGATAATATTAAAATCTTTAAAATACACGTTGCTAATAAAACAAAAACGGCTCAGCAAATGAAGGTTACCCTTAGCATTAATCAAGTTTTAGGTGCCAACGAAAATAAAACAGCGCGTTATATTTTAAGTGAGTTTGATGAGCATTTAGATTGCCTTGTTATGCGAAACGTTTATCACCCAGCTTACAGCGATGTTAAAGTTTTTGTAAACTCTACCGAGCGCATTACCGAACACAGTAAAGATGACATTGGCAAGAAATCTATTAGTGTTGTTATTGATGTTGCGGCAAATAGCTCTCGCGATTTTGCTCTATCATTTGGTGCACACCGCGACATTTACCAAATGGATGCTATTGTAAATAAATATAAAAATATAAATACAATTAATAGCGAATTATTAAAAGTAACTGAAAAATGGGCAAATACCTTAAATAAAGTTGTTGTAAAAACGCCAGATGATAGTTTTAATTTTATGGTTAACGGTTGGCTTCCTTATCAAGCGCTGTCAAGTAGAATTTATGCAAAAGCAGGCTTTTACCAAGTTAGTGGTGCGTTTGGCTTTCGCGACCAATTGCAAGACAGTGTTAACCTTATGAGCATTTCGCCAGAATTGACTAGGGCGCAAATTTTAGAAAATGCGCGCCACCAATTTTTAGAAGGCGATGTTTTACACTGGTGGAGCAGAAATAAAATGTTTGGCTTGCGTAGCCGTTATAAAGATGATGCGCTATGGCTTATTTATGCATTAAGCGAATACATTAACACGACTGGCGATTACCGTATATTAAAGGAAGATGTTCCGTTTATAGAAGCGCCACTTTTAAATAAATATGAAGAAGAGCGTGGCGTTACGTATTCTTACACTAGTTTTACAAAACCAGTTGCAGAGCATATTAAAATTATTATGGAAAATGCAATAAACGATTTAGGCGAGAATGGCTTGCCAAAAATGGGCGGTGGCGACTGGAACGATGGTATGAATAAAATTGGTATTAAGGGTCGTGGTGAAAGCGTTTGGCTTGGTTTCTTCCTATACGATAACTTAGAAAGATTTTTAATCTTAGCAAAAGATTATCAACTTTTAACTAAAGATAAAGTTGAAATGTTTAGGCAAGCGCGTGAACAGTTGAAAATCGCTCTAAACACAAACGGTTGGGATGGTGAGTACTATCTACGCGCTTACCACGATGATGGTAACAAAATTGGCTCAAAAGACAGTATTGAGTGCAAGATAGACCTATTAAGTCAATCGTTTGCAATTTTAACCGATGTTGCGGATAAGGAAAAAACTAATAGTTTACTAAAGGCTGTTAAATCTCAATTAGTTGATGACACTAACAAAATTGTAAAACTATTAACACCAGCCTTTAAAAATTCGCAAAGCTACCCTGGTTATATTCAAAACTACCCAGAAGGTATACGTGAGAATGGCGGGCAATACACTCACTCGGTTGCTTGGTATATAGAAGCACTGAAAAAATCTGGCAATTTTGCAGAAGCTTATAAGACATTCCAAAACACTAACCCCGTTAATCGCACTCTAAACGCTAGGGGTGTGGCTCAATATAAAACCGAGCCATATGTAGTTGCTGCAGATATCTACTCTAACCCGGGCAACGAAGGCAGGGGCGGATGGACTTGGTACACTGGAAGTGCGGGCTGGTTTTATAGGGTTGGTATAGAAACTATTTTAGGCATCAAAAAAGTAGGTAATAAATTAACCTTTAGCCGGCCGTGTCCAGATTGGCAAACCTTTAGCGTAGATTATAAGTTTCAAGATACTACTTATAATATAACTATAAACTTAAATAATGCCCAAAGCATTACGCTTGACGGTAAAAAGGTTGATGATATTACTCTTAAAAACGATAAGCAACCACATAAGATAATCGTAAACTTTAAAAAATAAATTCTTACAAAACTTTATTGACAAACATCGCTCATATAATTATACTTGAAGTGTTATATGGGCGATGTTTTAGTTGATAGAAAGGCTATTGTGCGTAGCGAAGTTATAAGCCTTGCAGTTGCAATTGGTTTACTTTTGTTGCTGTGTTTTATTTTGCCAGTTATGACACAAAACACAACACATACTTGGTATAGGGCAAACAACCAATATATAATTGGACCAGCTGTTAATGGCGTGCTAATTTACTCTGCCCTTCGTATGAAAAAATTTTATAACATTATAGGAGTTGTGTTGTTGCCTAGCCTTTGCGCAGTAGCCTTAGGCATACTTGGCATTAACGCAATTTTTATGCTTTATATGGTGCCTATTATTTGGGTGGGCAATATGGCAATTGTGTGCTCATTCCGTTTGGTTTTTCATAAAATATTAACTAACAACACATCACGCTACATTGCAGCTGCATTGCTAGGAATTACATTAAAGGTTGCTGTTATTTTTATAGGTTTCTTAATTTTACGCGATTTTGGTTTGTTTCCAAATACAGTGGCATCTACCTTATACTCAATGATGGGCGTTATGCAATTTGTTACAGCCACATTCGGCGCAGCCCTTGCTTTTGTATTTTTCAAAAGCACTACTCCAAAAGGCTTACAAAAATTTTAATTAATAAAAAAGATGTATAATACATCTTTTTTTATATTTTAATCAACGGTTACGCTTTTTGCTAAGTTACGTGGCTTATCGGGGTTGTTGCCTATTTCTTGGGCTAGGTATAGTGCAAATAGCTGCGCGTAAATAACAGAGAGTAAACTATCGAACGGAATAGGTAAAACCCAAACTTGGCTACCGCGTGCACCTACTTCTGCAATAGCATTTTGAATTTTCTCATTCTTTCTATGGTCGTGCGAACTTATTGCAATGTTTAACGTTTGGTCATCTACAAGGGCAAGCGTGCCGTGCTTTAACTCGCCAGCCGGAAAGCCTTCGCAATGCCTGTAAGTAATCTCTTTTACTTTTAACGCTGCTTCTAGAGCAATAATTGCTCCGCCACCCTTACCTAAGAAGAATATGTTTTTTATGTCTTTATATTGCTTTGCCATAGCTTTTACTTGGTCGGCCTTGGCAATAATTTCTGCGGCACCCTTACTAAATGGTGCAAATTGTTTTTCTAAATTTTCGTTACCGTGTAACACATCTTTTATTATATGACCAACAATTGCTTGCGCAATAAAAGCCTTTGTGCTTGCAACCGCAATCTCTGTGCCAGCGTGGCTAGGCAATGAGTAGTCGCTATATCTGTAAATACTGCTGCCTTCTACGTTACATATTGCCGCAACATATAAGCCGTGCTTTTTAAAGATTTGTAATGCCATTAATGTATCCGCAGTCTCTCCGCTTTGACTAATTACTAATGCAATATCGCCCTGCTCTAAAAATACGTTTTCGTTGTACATCTCGCTTGCAACGTGCACCTTACATCTTATTTTACATAAGCTTTCTAATAATTGCGCAATGGTTAGCCCCGCGTGATAGCTTGTGCCACACGCCGCAATGTGCAATGTCCCACAATTTTTAAGGCGCGCAATAAAATCCTTAAATTCATCGGTTGCAATAATTTTTGTGTATTCCTTTGCAATGTCCGAAATTACTCTTGGAATTTCGTTAATCTCTTTCTCCATAAAGGTTGAATACTCACCTTTTTCTGCCTTTTTAGGTGCTGCCCCTAGTGCTAATGGAGTTTTTGTAATTTTACCTTTTTCATTATAAAATTCAATCTTACCGTGAGTTATGCGTGCATACTCATCGCTTTCTAAACTATATACAATCTTACAACGCGCTCTTGCTGTTGGCATATCACTACTCATATATGCATCTCCGTGCTCATCTAGCCCTAAGTTAAGCGGTTGGCGGTCGCGCCTTGCTGCAATAATTTCACCTGGGTTTTCTATAGAAATAGCCAGAATAGCACTAGACCCTTCTAGCCTTTGCATAGTCTTTTTAACTGCCTCTAACAATGTTAAACCGCTTTTTACATAATTAAATATTAGGCAAGGAATAACTTCGGTATCTGTTTGGCTATAAAGCTCAAATCCAGAGTCTTCTAACTCTTTTCGTAGTTCAATATAGTTTTCAATAATGCCATTATGTACAACGCTTATTGTCCCGTTTGAATTGCGGTGTGGATGTGCATTTGCTTCACTAACTCCGCCGTGAGTTGCCCAACGAGTGTGACCTATTGCAACATCTATGCCACCAATGGTGTCTGCATCAACTTTTTCGTTTTTAACTTTTTCTAAAAGATTGCTAACAAAACCAACTGCCCTAACCGTTTTAATTTGTCCATCTAACAAGTGAGAAATACCGGCACTGTCGTAGCCACGATATTCTAAACTTAATAACCCTTCTCCCACTTCTTTTACTGCATTCTTTTTACCTACATAACCTATAATACCACACATATTTTGAAAATTTTCTCCTTTGATATTTTTTTGCTGTCATTCAGTGTACCCTTTTGTATATGAAATGTCAAACTGATGTGCCACTTATAATCAAATTGATACTATTTTGCATAAACTGTAAAAAGTCAAGCCTTTGGCAGTAATTTCTAATTAGTTAATTTTTATATTGTTTTATTTATTATTTATAATTACCTATATTTAAATACCATATAGTTATAACTATATGGTATTTTTTGCGGTGCCAAATGTCAAGTAAATTGATGTTGGCAGTAAAAAAATTGCAAGCTTGCCAGGCTATACTAGGTTTTGCAGCTAATATCGATTTTGCAGCTTTAGACGTTATCACATCTTTAAGCGCTTAACCCTTCTTGCTCAGCTTTTAGACGCTCTTGCTCTTGCCACTGGGCATATAGGTATATTGCGTGTTGTGGGTCAATGTGGCTATAGCCTAACTCATGCATCTTTTGTTTTAATTGCAGCACTAACTCTTTGCGTTTATCATTTGGTGTTAGCCAGTTTTTAGTGCGGTCTTTGTTCCAGATGGCGCTACTCGGTGTGTCGTTGCACTCTGCGTTGTGCTGCCGCAGTGCAGCTGTTAGTTGCTCTTGGGTAGAAAATTCAAAATTATCGTAAAGCCACATTTGGTTGCGGCGGTGCAAACTTTCTATTTTGCCATTGTGGCGCGGTGTGTATGCACGTATTTGTTTAAAACCTATGTTAAGGCTGTTTAGTAGTAGTTCCACGCGATGCAGCTTTTCAGTTTTATTTTTTCCGTACTTGTCGTTTACAAATTCACGGCCATTATCGCTCTGGATAAGTATAGGCTTGTAGCCAAAAAATTTTATTGCTTTTTCTATAAAATCGGTTGTGCTATAGCCACTGTGTTCGATGTAGTTATAAATAAAACTTTGTCGGCTGGCTTCGTCTATTATCGAGTACTGATAGTGCTTATTGTTTTTTGCTACACCTTTTGCACATACTCGCGGAACTTCTTTAACATCGATTTGCCATTTTTGACCAATCATTAACGGTGTATGATATGGCTTTGGCTTGTAATATTTTTTAGGTTTTTGTGCACGTAAATTATTGCGCTTTATGTAATTCCACAGCGTGCCATAGTGGCGAGTGTAGCCAATATGGCGCCGTAATTTGCCTAACAGTTGAGCATGACCAATTGTGGGACACTTAGTTAACAATTCTACTATTGCAGCATGTTCTACTGCGGTGTGCTTGCGTGGGCTTGTTAACGGCACGCTAGGCTTTGCTTGCAAGCTCTCGACTGTGCCGTCGTACAACGCTCTCCAGCGCCACAGTGTACGCTCGCTACACTTAATCATGCTAGCAACTTTATAAATATAACCAAGGCCTAATTCGGTTAGCTTTCTCATTGCCAATAGTTTTACTGCTGTTGTATATTGCATAATTTCTTTTCCTTTTTGTATATAAAATTATACAGTTTCTGTTTGCAGTTTTCAATACTGCATAGTATAATTTCTTAAAGGAAATTGCACAAATGAAAGATACTAAATGCGCAAACTGCGGCAACAGTGTAAAAATAGATAAAGATAATCAAACAGCTACGTGTGCATATTGTGGCGCAAATTTTGAAAAAGAAAACGAGGCACCGAAAGTGGTTATTAATAATTATTATAACGCTAGTGCAGAGCCAAAGGCGGATGCTAATGCCGAGGTTAAAAAGAAAAAAATAGCCCCTAAGGCAGTCCGTAAAAAATTACTAATTACTGCTGTTGTATATTTTATTTTTTCAATATGCTTTTTATTGGCCGGTATTTATAGCGAAACAGATGGCTTAAAGTTTTTATTTTTTGGTTTGGCATATTTGTTTGCTTTAGGTACATTTGTTATGCTTTTGGCCGCACCATTAAACTACGTAATGGAAAAGAAATTTAATAAAAAACGGCTAGATAGTTAGCCGTTTTGTTTTTTATAAAGTGCTTCAATTTTGCGGTAATATTTTAAGCTTGGCTGGCTTTTGCCAGCAAGCCAAAAACAAAGCTGCTTTGGGCTGCAGCCAATTACAGCTGCCAATTCTTTTTGTTGCAGTCCTTGGCTTTTTAGCAAGTCGTAGATAATTAGCGCTACGCTTTGATTTTCGTGATTTTCGTTTAATAAATTTATCATACTTTAATGTCCTCCATTTAATACTGATTCTAAAGATATATGCTTTTTTTATCCTGGCGTTTGTTACACTTGAGTACTAAAAAATAGGTATGGCACTTGCGTGCGTGGTTTTGGCTCTGCTGTGAGATTATAACGTTATCGTTTAAACAAACAAATAAGTCTCGATATGCAAAATTTAACTCTTGGGCCTTATTTAAAATAAATTGAGTTACATTGTAAGGTTGCCTACCATTTATAAAATCTTGGTATTTAAAAACCAGCAAACCGCCGTGTTTTAATACTCTCTGCAGAGAGAATAAAGCAGAACTGTAAAAGTTTTTTAAATTGCTGACAGTTTTAAAAAAACCGTATCGCTGAGCCATTTTGTAACTGCCACAAGAAACAATAAATGGCGGGTCAAATATTGCCGATTTAATACTCCCGGTATTAAATGTTAAATTACAAACATCTAGTTTTAATACTCCAGGTGAAAGCGGTTTAATATCGCCTTTTAATACTGGAACTTTAACAACACCGTTTTTATAAAAACCTCCTTTATTATAACAAGGGTCTAAGTGAAAGGGCGAGCCCTTGTTATATAATTTTAGAATGTTGTTTAATATTTCTTGTTGGTTAAAACTATAACTCTTTATCATGGCATAATTTCCTTTTAGAAATTTTTTCGCGAGTTGTTTGCAACAACTCGCTTAATTAGGTGCGGCTGCGCCGCTTTGAATGGTGGCTCGTTTTGCAAGGCAAAATCTTCGGCGTGGACGCTGCCACATTGTACAACATTGCAAGCCTAAATAATTTGCTAGCGGCACAGCAAACTTGCGGCTGGCGCAAGTTTTTTGCGGCACTGCCGCAACCGCTTTTTCGCAAATTATTTTTTTCGGCTTGCATTTTGTTTTTTCTCTTTTGCTGGTAAAAGGTGTGGTTTGCCAGCTTGTAGCCCTTGCAAAATCTTTTGGTTGGTTTCAATTTCTGTCATTAACTTGAAAATCTCAAGCAATATTTTTGTGTCATTTAAGTTTGCAAAACTTAAACTATCTTTTATTTCGTTGGCTAGTTTTTCTTTTTCAGTTTCAAACATTTAAATTACTCCTTTTAATTTTTGCTCAATTCTAGCGCGCCAGTTTTGCGCTTCTGCTAGTTCAGTTTCTAGTTTTGTTGCGACTAGAATTTGCCCTTCGTTTGCGGCCTCGAATTGGGCTCGGCCGAGGAGTGCGTTAAGCCGGCGCACTGCTGCATCGGCGGCGGCGTACTCTGGGTTTTCCAGCATTTCAACGTGCTCAAGTGTTTGCTGCTTTTTCTGGGCTTGGGCTTTTTCGTTGGCAAGTTCTGCATCGCTTTTGCGTTTTTCCGTTAGAGAAATGGTGCGATATTCACCAGCAAAAACTTTAGTTTGCATTTTCAAAATAAACTTTAAACCTTGCAGTTTACACATTTCAAAAAGCCACTGGCTTCGCTGCAACTCTGAGATTAGGGCTTTGGCTTTATTCTCTGGCCAGTCTGGCACTTTGCAATTTATGGCGATATCTGGGTAATGCTGTTTTAAAAGAACTTCTAAAACCAAGAGAGCTTGCGTGCCTTGTGCACGCGTTTTTTCTCTCTCTTTTTTTATAATTTCTTTTTTATCCTTATATGCGACTGTCAATTTGACATTCGCGCGACTGTCAATTTGACATTCGCGCGACTGTCAATTTGACAGTCGTGGCGGTTATCATTCTGACACTCGCGGGCTTCTTCTTTTTCTTTATCTGTATATTCACTTTTAATCTGGCGAGTGTTTGTGGCAAAGTATTTAACCTTTTTCTTACAGCCATAATTATCATATTCGCTTTTTTTAATATGTCCAGCCCTTTCTAAATCGGCAAGACTGCGTCTTATTGTGCTTTCGCTTAATCTTGTTAACTCCCTTATGTAATCAACATTATCTCGCGTTTTAAACTCGCTTGTGCCGTCTTGGCTAAAACCGTAGATGATTGCATAAACGCATAAATCGCTTAGGCTAAAACTTTCCCCAAGAACTTCCCACATCCAATTTTGCGGCATAAAAAACTTTGTTTTGCTCATTCGTTTTTCTCCTTTGTTTTAATCAGCCCTGCAGCTTTTTTTGCTAGGTATTCGGCTTTTTGCTTTTCGCGTGCAGCCTTTTTCTTAGCACGCTTAATTTCCTCTTTACGCTCACTGTTTACCTCGCAAGTTAATATTTCTTTGCGGCGCTCTGGCTCAATGAACATATCTTTAAAGCGATCATAAGTTGGTGCTTTTTCTCTACACTGATATTGCTTTTTCCATTGGCGGTCGTGTGTCTCTGCGTCTAAAAGTGCTAGGCCATACTCATAATAACGGCCACCGCTTTTTGTTTCGTTGCCTTCACCGCCTAAAGTCTTTTTACACTCCCATCGCCTAAAGCCTATTGCGTTAATTAACTTGGCCAAGGCTTCTATTTTCTCGGCTTGGTCCGCTGGTATATCTGGGTCGCCTTGCCACTTAAGTAAAAGTCGGCTATGCAACTTTTCTAATCGCTTTGGTTTCAAAAGCGGCTTTTGGTTAGCATGAAATATTGTGCCTTTACGTGCATCGCGAAATGGTTTAAAATCGGTGCTTGCGTTTTGATTGGTCAAAATCATTAATACTTCATCGCCTAGATTGTGGCGAAGCCTAGCGCAAAACTCGCGTATCTCTGGTGGTGGATTTAAGTAAAGCCGTTGTTCGATTACTGTTGGCGCTTCGTCAAGCAGACCGTCTGTGTTTGGTGGCATTCGGTCCTCTTGTAAAAAGTGCGAGGCCTTAAGCGGCAAGCTCACTTGCAGTGGGCTAGCGGCATCCTTTTGGTAAAATATTGGTGCGTTACTTGCACAGCAAGGGATAATGTCTGTATGCTCGGTATAAAAATCATACATTACTTTTAGCTCCTGGTAGTCCTCGTATTCAATTTGATACAGCGGCCGTATTTGCATAATTTGCTTCAACCTAAAATAGCGGTCGCGGTATTTAGTCCACAAGTATTGGCTGTGGTTAATTAATGTGTTAACTGCGTGCGTTGTTTTGCCAGCCCCAGTAGGGCCATCATAACCCCAGCTACCGCTTAGCTCGCAAGCAAGGGCGCGCGTGTTTTTGCAGAGCTTACGCGTGATTAAAAAGTAAACTAGGTTATAGGTGCGGTATATTAGGCATGCTGTTATTGGGACTGCAGCCAATATTTGTAGGTACACAAACAATGGCATATTCAGCAGCGTAGTGCCAACAAGAAAGCCTATGGCGCATATTAATGCAGTTACAACATGCATAAGTGTGGTTATTAAACCGTTATCGATGTAGCACTCTTTAATTAAAAAATAATATGAATAACCTAAAATAACTAAGGTAAAGATAGGCAGCTGCATTAAATAATCTAAATACAAAAGCGCAGCACAAATAATAAACAACACAGAAATTCTAAAAAACTCATTTAAGTAATATTGTTTTGTATCTTTGCCACGATCTAATACATAAGGCTCGCGCTCAATGCCGTGTACAATAACAGTGCCTATTTGGCACGCTTCAACCTGTTTCTTAAGAACTCTTTGAGCAAAACTTAATTTCATTTTTTACCTCCTTTGCGTAATTTTAGTGCTTGACTTTTTAAAGTGCGTGATGTATAGTTAAATGCTTTGTAATTGTAAGCCACTGCCAACGTCAATAAGTGCGCGCGCTTCTCCACATATGTGTTTAAGCGACAGAAGCCGCAAGGCTTTTTTTAATGCCTATACTTTTTCATTTGCGTGTTATCCTCTTTGCTTAGTTGCCAGTTTTTTAAAGGCTTGCCCATCTTCTTTTCATGCGTAACCGTGTGAGTTGTAACAAAATAAGCCGACCTGGTATCGCTTGGATCTGGGTTCTTAATCATCCTTTTCAACTTTTTGCCTTTTACTTTTTTCGCGTGCGTTATTTCTAAGCCCTTAAACTTGTTTCCTTGTTTTGCATATACGTGTTGTGGGTGGCTTTCTTTTTTATTAGGAAAAGCAAAGAAATTACGCTTTCTAGTTTTCTCGGCGGTTTTATTGTCGCTACGGCGGTTTGTGGCAGAATTTATTAAAGGCTTGTTGTTTTTAGCCGCAACTTTTTTAGGGCTCTTTTTTACAGTTCGCTTTGGCTCCGCACTTTTAACTTTTTGTTTTTTCACAATTCACTTCCTTTCAAAAAATCCAATCTTTTTTGCAATTCATGGCGCGCAGCTTTTAACGTTTGTGCATCTTTCACCGGTTCTGCAGCTTTGCAATGTTGCCAGGCTTTTCTAGCTAGTTTCGATTTTGCAGCTTTCACAAATAGATCTAAAATAGCTGAAACCTGGTTGCCTCCTTGGCGATTGCCAAAGGGATTAACAAAATAACCGCCTTTGCAAAAATCAAACTCTTTTGGCACGCCACTTATATCAAAACGCACATTGGTTGTATAAGTATGGCGTGCGTGTTTAAAACGATATAGCCCAAGCTCTGCTGCCATTACCCATATAAAGTCAAGCGCTGTTCTATTGGTAACATTTTCAACAATAAAAGGTTTTCCCGTGCCATGGAACTTGATTATTATTTCTAGTAATAAATGTGCAGTTTCTAAAGCATATTTGCTTGGCAATTTAGCACCACGGGCGTAGCTGTAAAAGTTACAAGGGGGTGTGGCTATTAAAATGTCATAATCGCTTAAATCTACCTCTAGCATGCACTGTCGATTTTCTCTTGGTATAATTAAATCGTTATAAATTACACCAAACTCTTTCAGCTTTGCATATCCGCTTGCTAAGTAAATTGTTTTAAACTCTTGTTTATCCATAACTTTCCTTTTAAAAATCACTAAAAATATTTGCTATCCAAAATATTAGTAAAAACGGTAATAATAGAAGCCAACCAAGCCCAGCCATAACGCCACCTCCAGCAGCTGCAGCTGCCGCCGCACCCTCTGGGTTATTAGCATCTGGCACAAAGGCATCGTGCTTTTTGGGTGTAAACTTTTGACGGTTTGCAGTGCTTCCAGTTGTGGCGCCACGAGTTGCTGTCTTTGCCTTTTTCTTTTTTGAACTTTTAACCGCAACACCAACCGCGGCACCACTAACTGCGGCTGCAGCTGCCACCTTGCGTTTGGTCTTTTTCTTTTTAGCTTTTGCAGCCTTTTTTTGCGCCTTAATTTCTTTTTTGTTTTGCGGCGCGGCATGTGCTTTTTTCTCTTGTTTCATATATCCCCCTTATTTTGCTGCACTTTTGCCTTCGTCTTTAACATAGCGAATAAGCCTGCATCCGCCAGTAAATACAAGCAACGCCACAATTAGTGTTATTAGCAATGAAATATTAAAGCCCAGCGTTTGCCAATCTGCGCCTAAGAAAGCGCCAAAAGCTGTAATCATGGAGCCATAATAAAAACCTATAATAAGCAATGTCCAAAATGGGTTTACTGCTAAATCTTGCGCTAGAGTTGTAAAAAAGCAAGGCAGCAGCAATAGAGATATAATAAAAACCAGTCCTTTCATTTTTACCTCACTCCAAAATACTTTTAATGCGTTTAAGCAAACTTAAAATGATAAATAGCGCAATTAGCCCGAGTATGAATATTCCAAGTATAATAATAAAATTAATAACATTTTGCGTGTCTGCAAAAAAACTATTTAAACCGCCACTGATACTGCTTAGCCACTCCTCAATGCCTTGGCCGTTTTGTATCTGGCTATTAACTTGGTTATCAATAGCAATTGTGGCACCAGTAAGTGAAACAAACACGCCGTACATACTGCTATCAGTAAACGCCTCTTTTACGGGAACATCGAACGTGCCATATTGGTTTGTTGTGGTTGCCATAAAAAAGCCCTCGCCACTCTCTAGTAAATGGTAGATAGTTCTACTGTTTTTAAGCACGCCATTAACAACAGTGCAATCTTTGCCGTCTGTTGTCATTATTGCAAGTTCTGCTGCATTATAAAAAATTGGTAAGCCTTTGTTGCTAATATCATAAAGTGGATACGTGTGAAAATTTGTAAGTTGCATTGTGCGTGGGTTAATATAAACAACGTTACCGTCCTCGTCTGTCACGTCGCGGTTAAATTCATCCACTAAAGTATCCCACGGATGATGGCGCGCGTAGGTAACATATTCTACCAATACTTCAAATGTCGTTTCTGCATAAATTATAAAATCGCTTAAAACAATAGCCTGCAAACCTAAATAGCCTCCTACAGCCATTACAATACCCGCAGGCACAAATAAAAAAGGATTGGCGGTAGCAATTCCAGCTGTGAGTATGACACCACCAATAACACCTAAGGTAATGCCGCTAAGCCCTAGTAATAGTTGGTTCGCTCCCACACTATACGCCTCAATTAACTCTTGCTTAATTTCAAAGCCGTTTAAGTCATAAAATCTTGTTGTTGTTTCTGGCTCCCAAAATTTCCACCAATCTCTTTTTGTGGTGTCACTAAATGCCCAACGTTGCCTATATTGCCCATCAACTTTTACACCAATTAAATAAATAGCAGATTGTGGAGTAATTTTAACAACAGTTTTCGTGTTTTCTAATTTAACAGTTTTTTCGCCATTTAAAACACTAACGTTATATGTGCCATGTTTTAATACGCTATAATCGTTTTTACTATCAATAAACAACTCAAGTGCTTTGTCTGCACTTATTTTAAAACGATTATATAGTTGTTGTTCTCTACCATCGTACATAATTGCATCGCCAGTGGCCGCACTGTATACTGGGTTATTGTTTGCATCTACAATTATTCCAAATGGCATAATGTTGCCCTCAAGGTCTTTTGTTGGCACGTAGCCAAGCTTAGAGCCATCTGCCGCCCTAAACTCACAATTCTCAATATCAACTGGAATACTAGGCTCTGGCAACGTTCCTGGTCCAATACTGGCTGCAGCAATGTTGTTTCTTGCACTCGCATTATTCCTACTTAATAACACTGTAGTTAAAAACCCAGTGGTTAAAAAGCACAGTATTAAAATTAAGCTTACTATCTTTTTCATTTGCACCTCACTTTTAAGACCCAGGCACTAAAACATTAACGTCAGCGGCTGCAGCTGCTGCCACGTAGTTATCAAATACTGTTTTGGCTGAAGCACCCTGGTTGCTTGTATAGAAAATAATGTTTTTCATTTCTATTACCTCGCCACTCACAATCATGGTTTTTTGGATTGTTGCTCCAATGCCAGCATAAAACTCATAGGCGCCGTCATAGTGCATCCAATAACCATCTGCTAAAAACAACTGATTAAACTGTGGGTTAATAAAATAACCGTTATAATAATAGACAGTTCCGTCTGGACCGCCATACATTATATCTACATAGTCAAATGAAAAATTATTTTGTTTTTCAAATAGTAGTTCTAAGTTTTCTAACCAATTAATATCATTGTCTTGGTCTGTGTCCGTATTATTAGAGTTTTGGCCTTGCTGCCACGGCAGCTTTATTCCATTCCACCACGCGCTAGCGTTACCAGAGGTTGCCGCAATTGGCTTAAAACTAAATAAACCTATTGCCGCTATGCCAACTAATAATAAAACTACAACTAGCGGCAGCAGTCCACCGCTTTTTTTATTCACTTTTCTTTTATTACTTTTTTTTATATTCTTTTTCATTTGTCCTCCCACCCCCATACAACATTAACTCCATTGTTCCAACTAGTGCCCCAGGTGCTAGGGCGTGCTTGATGTGGCGTGTAAATTAGTAATTCAGCATGGCCGTTTGCAAAAACGTTAGTGCCTATGGCTTCTGCGCTAGTTGGAATAAAAATAGTTGTTAATGCAGCACAGTAACGAAACGCCGAGTTGCCTATACTTAAAACGCTATTTGGGACAGTAATAGACTTTAAAGAAATACACCCAGAAAAGGCGCTAGAGCCTATGCTGGTTATACTATTAGGAATGTATATCTCTGTTAATGCTATGCAGTCTTGAAATATACCGTTGCTAATCGATGTCATACTATTTGAAATATTTACTGTTGTTAAAAAGCTACAGTCTCTAAATGCTTCTATGCCAATTGATGTCACGCTGTTTGGAATATTTATTGATGTCAACGCACTGCAATTAGTAAATGCCGAACCCCCAATGCTTATAACACCTTCTGGAATATTTATTGATGTTAAAGAGGTGCAATTAGTAAATGCCTGCAATTCTATATAGTTTAGGTTATCTGGAAGAATAACAGACACAAGCGAGGCACAAAAAGCAAATGCAAAGTTTTCAATTTTCGTTACGTTAGATGGAATAATTACAGATGTTAGTGCTGAGTTGTAAAATGCCGATGGGCCAATGCTTTCTATACTATCTGGCATAACAATCGAGTTTAGCGAGCTGCCAGAAAAGGCTTGAGACATTATATGTGTAATTGGGAACCCATTAAAGGTAGACGGTATGCTAATGCTCGTTACCGTGTCTTTAAAGGCTGGGTTTAAACTAACACCGTATGATACTACAGTTGCTAGGGAACTGGCCCAAGTGCCATTAGCGCGTAGCGGCTGCAGTGTAAGTTGCTTAAAGGCTAGTAAGTCGGCTTCCTGTTCTTGCAACTCTGTGGCCAAGTCGCCCAGCTGTTTGGTCAGTATTTCTAATTCCTCTGTAAGCAATAAAATTTGCGAGATTAATTCGGCGCCGTCAGTTTCGCTGAGTGCTGCTAATTGTGCTGTTAAATTTTGCACCTGATCACTAAGGGCTTCACGCTGCGCCTCATGCTGCAGGGCCAATGTTTGCAACTGAGTGTTAAGCGCCGCTACTTGCGCATTAAGTTCTTGTATGTGTGCTTGGTACAAAGCGCTGTGGTCTTGCGGCGAACTATTGTTACGGTCATTTGCCAACATATTGCACCCCGCCAATAAACCCACGCATGGCAAAATACACATCGCCATTAAAATTCTCTTAAGTTTTTCTTTCATTTTTCCTCCTAAATAAAATTGCCTAAAACAAAAAGGCTTGCAGTAAATGCAAAACCCCCATAGCAACAAAAAAGGTTTAACTTTTACTGTCAAACCTATTATTGAATATCATAAACTTTATTGACAGCATTGCGAATTTTGGCTATAATGCATTTACGTGGCGGACGTAGTTCAGTGGTTAGAGCGCCAGATTGTGGTTCTGGATGTCGTGGGTTCGAATCCCATCGTTCGCCCCAAAATAACAAAGGCATACGCCTTTTTATTCTGTAACGACCGTAATTCATTCTTCATTACCGTTCGCCCCATATAGATAAATCAATAAGTTTTATTTTAGAAAAGGAGTTTTATGAAAATTTACCATGTATCTAAAACGACAGATTTGAAATTCATAGAGCCAAGAATTAGCACTCACAGCAAGCCCTGGGTATATGCTATTAATAATTTAACAACTGCTTTAATATTTGGTGCACAAAAAGACGATTTCGATTTTATTTTAGGAATTAATAAAAAAGGACAAACTGTTTTAGAGGAAACCTATCCAAATGCATTTGAAATAATTTATAAAGAGAAAGCTTGCTCAATTTACGAATTGGAAAATAGTGGGTTTTGTGAAGACAAAACTTCCTGGAAGGCAGAAATTGTAAGCGAGAATAAAACTAAAGTTATAAGAGAAACCAAAATAAATGACTTAAAATCAGTTCTTGAAAATGAGATTAAGAAGGGAAACTTGGTTTTAAATAAATTTGAAAACACTAAAGAATATAAGACAAAAGTTTCTAAGCATATAACAGATAGATTGATTAGATTTAATATTCTGGATAAAGAAATTAGACCAAGCATTCAAGAGCATTTTGGAGAAATTATTAAACAGTTACAAAAGATTAGAAGTGGAGATTATTTAACTTAGCGAAATCAAAAACAGATATTATGGTGTGTAAATCCAAAATAAAAAGGCGTATGCCTTTTTATTTGTTTTTCATTATTAAAAAAGATTGTAAACTTTGTTGTTTTGCGATATAATAAATTATAATTAACAAAGGAGGGTCAAGGTATGGAAGATACAAACTATACCCGAGAGTCGTTAGAAGATGAATACTTAGCTGGCAACGATGGCGCAGACACCCAAGAAGACGATGACGACGATGGCGCTTCCTTTGATCGCGACGACAGCGAGAGCGCATACGACGAGGATGGTGAACGAAAAAGCGAAGAGGAAGAAGACGAGGATGGTGAAGAAGATGATGATGACGACGATGAAGAGGAAGAAGGAACAGGAGAACAAGAAGAGCAAGATGAAAATCAAATAAGCGCTGCCGAAGAAGAGGCTAGGCAAAAGGCCGAATTAAAGGCAAAAAAGAACGAACCTGTTACGTTTGAGTGGCTTCAAAAAAGCTGGGATGATGCAAAGAAAAACCCAGAAACAATGCCAATGATAAAAACTATGAGCATTGCGATTAATGCCTCTATAAACTCTGCAATTAGTGCTGGTACTATTGGTATTGGTTCGTGGTGGCTATATAAACTAATTCAATTAATATCTGTTCCTGTTGCAAAAATATTAGGAGATGCAAGCAGAAACTTACAGCAAGACCCAATTGGTTTTGCTTTGCTGGCATTAAATACATATAACACTATATTATTTGGAGTTCCTGCCAAAATTTTAAATTTGGTACTGAGTACCGACCCTTTTAAAACAATATTAAAAGAGATTAAAGAAAAGTTAGACATAGCGCTTGTAAAAGGATCTGCAATCAACAAAAAGAAAACAGCTGGTAAGAGTAGTAGTTCTCCTGGTGGTGGTATGTATAAAAAGAATCAAGATAAAATGAAACAAAATACAGATAAACGAGTTGCAAAAGCTGGCAACAAAGCTGCGAATAAAGCTAACAAAAGCGCTGGCGGGAAAGGCGGTGCTGCTAAAAACAAAAAGCCTTCAACAGGCGGTTCTAGCGGAACGTTTAAAAAAGCCACAGAAGCAGTAAAAAAGAAAAAATAAATCTTCCTCTACAAAAAAGCACAGCGCTAGTAAACGCTCGTATGATTGCTTAATTAAAAAACACAGCGCTGGTAAACGCTGTGCTTTTTTAAATTAGTATATCCTGTTAGGCAATTTCTGGGTCTCCACCTTTATCTTTAAATGTTACTCCACAATAATTGCATTTCCAAACTTGTTTTGGTTGATACTTTTCTTTTTTGCCAAACAAAACTTTCCACAATGTTTTAGGAACCCAAATAATAATTCCAATTAAACTTCTAATAAGCCCCTTTCTGTCGCCTTGCATTTTTTTATTTTGCTCGGTAACTAAAATACAAGAACCCTTATTACATTTTTCGCATTTCATAACTCTTACTCCTTTATTATTAAATACTAACAATTATAACTTATTACCGCAATTACCACAGAACTTAGCCCCATTAGTTGCAGTACCACAGTTAGGGCAGAATTTTCCACCGCCACCCTGTTGCTGTTGTTGTTGATTATTATTAGCAATAATGCCACCAGCCATAGCCGTACCTAACCCACCTGCAACGTTCATACCAAAAATTGTACCAACTGTGCCTGTGTTTTGTGCAGCATCGCGCATTGCTTTTGCTTGCTCCATTTTAACGTATGTATCTACCTTATCGCTCATAATGCCTAAACTGCTTCTGCTGTCTATCGCTTTTTCAACTTCTTCTGGGAAGCTCAAATTCTCAACAACAAATTTAGTAAGTTCAAACCCTAGTTTTTCAAAATATGTTTGTAAACTTGTAGTTGCAATTGCATTAAATTTAGTTAAACTTGCAGCTAAGTCTATAGCGCTAATTTTGCTATCGGCAATAACGTCGCTTATGTTGCTTAAAATTACGCTCTTTAATTGGTCGGTAATATCTGCCGTAGAAAATTTCTTTTTAGAGCCAAATAACTCCACCATACAACGTTTAGCATCGTTTACTCTAAAACTATAACTACCAAAACCACGTACGCGTATCATACCAAAATCTTTATCGCGCATTGTGAAAGGGTTTACTGTGCCCCATTTTAGGTTTGTAAATTGTGTTGTGCTAACGTAATAAACATCACACTTAAACGGGTTGTTAAAACCATTTGCCCAACTACCTAAAGTTGTTAATACTGGCAGGTTTTTGGTTTCTAGTTTATACCTTCCCGGCGCAAAAATATCTGCAATTTTACCATCCTTAGTAAAAACTGCAACTTGACCCTCACGAACAACTAGCGTACTACCGTTCATAATTTCTGCCCTGTCATCCATTGGGAACTTGTAAACTATTGTGTCGTGCGAGTTATCGTTCCACTCAATTAGTTTTAAAAGTTGTTTACTTATTGCTTTAAATAATCCCATTATTTTCTCCTTAATATACTTATATTATATGATATATCTATTTTTTTTACAAGTATTTTGCGAGTAATTTAATTGCAAAAACCTGCAAATTATTATATATTAACTTATATGGAAGATAAGAACAAAAGTAAAACAACCAGTTATAAATGCACATCTTGCGGCGCGGGAATGGGCTGGAGTATTAAAGACCAATCTCTTGCTTGTATGCACTGTAAAGCAATTATGCCAGTAAAAGAAGAAGACTTAAATGTTATTGATAAACCGTTAACCGATGAGATTTTAAAAGGCACATACCAAACAGAGTGGAACGAAGCACAAATGTATCGTTGCAATGGCTGTGGTGCAAGAGAAGTTGTTAACAGAAATGACCTAACAAAAATATGCCCTTTTTGTGGTAGCGGCAATGTTGTTTGCACAGATGACTTAATTGGGCTTAAACCAGATAGCGTTGTGCCTTTTATGATAGATAAAAAAGAAGGTGCCAACTTTTTTACTAAGTGGCTAAAAAGCAAATTGTATGCGCCTAAAGCTTGCAAGCAAAGTTCCACTGCCGAAAAACTAAACGCTTGCTACAACCCTGTTTGGACATTTAACGCAGACACAACAAGCACTTATAGCGGAAAGTTGGGTCGTAACGAAACACGCACTCGCTATCGCAACGGCAAACGCGAAACCTACACCGTAACTGTTTGGTTTAACGTGAGTGGCTCTATAGATAATAATTACGACAATTATTTAGTACAAAGTGGCGAAAAGATTAAGCAACAAGTCTTAGAGAAAATTCAACCCTTTCCACAAAATAATTATAGAAACTATCGCGAAGAATATTTAGCAGGCTATATTGCAGAGCATTATAGTAAAAACATTGGCGCAGCATATAACGATTTTACAAGTTTTGTTAAAGAAGATTTAAAACGCAAAATTATGCGCAAACACAGTGCCGACCACTGTAGTCATCTTGACGTTAACACCACTTATAATAACCGTAAATATAAATATCTATTATTACCAATTTATATAAGTTGCTTCTATTATAAAAATAAACTCTACAATTTTTATATGAACGCGTGCAGTGGTAAAATTTGGGGCAAATATCCAAAAAGCTTCTTCAAAATTCTACTTACTGTGTTTGCAGTTGGTGCTATTATTGCAGGTGGTATATTACTATACTACTACTTGTAATTCAAATACGGTCATAAAATAAAAAAAGCGATTTCTCGCTTTTTTTTATAATTCGCTATTGTTGTAAATTAATATGCCTAATGTGTTTTTTCCGCAGTGTGTTGTTATTGTTGTGCCAGCTAATGTATCATAAACATTTTTGAATCCTGCTTTTTTAAGCCTTGCAACAATCTCATCGGTTATGCTTTGGTCAATTTCGGTGTGCGTTACAATTGCATATTCTTTATTAGCATTTGGGTACTTATTAAGAATATCGGTTGTGTATTTATCTAAACTCTTTTTAATATTGCCAAAATACTTTGCGCCCGATTCCATTTTGCCTTCTTTAGTTAAAACAATCTCTGGCTTAATTGGTAATACCATTGTCATTAATCTTTTTGTTGCGCTGCAACGCCCACCCTTGTGTAAAAACTTTAATGTGTCTATAACAAAACTAACCTGAACATCGCTTTTAACTTTTTCTAAAAACTCAACAACTTCTTTTGCTGTTTTGCCTTTGTTAACTTGCATTTTTGCTAGCATTGCAATAAAGCCAACAGCCATAGAAAGTCTGCAACTATCTACAACATAAACATCTTTCATTTGGTCTGCAACAGCCTTTGCGTTTTTGTAGGTTAAACTTAATGCATCGCTAAGACTAATGTGAATAACCTTTGCCCCACCAGCAGTGTGAGTTTTGAAAAACTCTTCAAACTCGTGTTGACTAACTGCGCTAGTGCTTGGCAGTTTGCCACTTTTATCTACAAATGTGTAGATGTCGCTTGGTTGGCAGTCTATGCCATCTTTGCACTCCTTATCGCCAAAAACTACTGTAAGTGGTACAACTTTAATATCGTACTCTTTGTATAGCGCAGCAGTTAAATCGCTTGCGCTATCGGTTGTTATTATTATTTTTTCCATAATAAATAAATTCTCCTTAAATATAATTTAATAATATGGTTTAATATTAACAAACAATACTTTGATTTGCAAACAATTTTAAATGACTAGCATTATTGCAATAATATGAAACACCGTTCCCATTAATGTGAATAAGTGCCAAATGCTGTGCCCGTACTTTTTACGCTTTGACTTCATATAAATTACCGCTCCAACGGTATATGCAATACCACCGTTTAACAGCATTAATAATGCCCAGCTTAGCCCCATTGCTTCTATCAATGGGAATATAGCAATTATGATAATCCAGCCCATTGCTAAATAACATATCATTGCAAACTTCTTATACTTTTCGCGGTTTACTGCCGTTAAGGTTGTGCCTACAATTGCCGCTGTCCAGTTAACCGCCATTATTGTGTAGCCTAGCCAGCCAGTTAAAACAACTAAGCAAAAAGGTGTGTAAGTGCCCGCTATCAAAAAATATATTCCGCAATGGTCTAGCACTCTCATTGTACGCTTACCCGAATTTATACCAAGCGAATGATACACCGCACTAATGCCGTAGCAAATTACAAGACAGATTGCAAAAACTATAAGCCCAATTGTTGTTAGCATTACTTTTCCATTTTCTTCTGTTATGTTTAAAATGCCATAAACAACAATAAAAATTGAAAGCAGTGCGCCAATGCCGTGAGTTATAGAATTTGCTATTTCTTCGCCCACTGTATAACGCCTATTTTTTCGCTCGTTTTCATTTCTTAGCTTTTTTTCTGCTTTTTTTGCTTCTTTTTTAATTGTTTTTGCTTTTTTTATATCACTTTTTTGCAATTGGCAATTTTCAGCATTCTGTGAATTTTCCATTGTATTAAACCCTTTTTTAGAGAGTAACACACAAAAATAGAATTTCAAAATAGATTGATAAACATCATCTGCCTATTTAAAAATGTCATCGGCTCCGGCATCTGCAATTGGGACAATTTTACTTGGCACTTTTGCTTCATTCTTTTTTGCAACTGTTGCCATTTCATTCTTTACTGGCATTGCTATGCCATCTTTGGTTGCATCTCTAAATGTTGTAAGTTCCGCCACAAAGTTAAGGTTAATATTTGCTAGTTCACCGTTTCGGTGTTTCTTTATTAGTAGTTTAATATCGCTACGGTCATCTTCACTTGGGCGATGTAAAAACATAACAATATCTGCATCCTGCTCAATTGCGCCACTCTCACGTAAATCACTTAACACTGGCTCACGGCTCTTGCCACCTGAGACAACTTCACGGCTTAATTGGCTAAGCGCGATTACTGGTACGTTTAAATCTTTTGCCATTATTTTTAAGTTACGGCTAATCTCGCTAACTTGAGTTGTGCGATTTTCTTTCTGACTAGAGTTAGGGCTACTAATAAGTTGAATGTAGTCTATAATTATTAAATCTAGCCCACCCTTCTCGCGCGCTATGCGTTGGCATTTTGCCTTAATTTCTGCTGTTGTTGTAAAACTTTTATCATCTACATAAATATCCGCTTCGCATAAGGTTTTGTTTGCAGCCCAAATATATTGCCATTCGGTTGCACTCATTTTGCCTTTTAATGCTCGTTCTAAACTAACGCTTGCAAGGCTACAAACTGCACGTTGCCCTAATTGTTGTTTACTCATTTCTAAACTAAAAACAGCACACTTGGTTTTATGCTTGGTTGCAGCATTCACAGCCACGTTTAGCGCAAACGCCGTTTTACCAACACTTGGGCGCGCAGCTAAAACAATAAGGTCGCCTTTTTGAAGCCCGTTTGTAACGTGGTCTAATAATTTAAAACCGGTCTTAACACCGCGTGTAGCGTTTGGGTCTTTGCTAATTAAATCAAAGTGCGACAAAACTTCTGGCATAGTTTGACTTAAAATTGTAAGGTCGCTTTTTTGTTGCTCTTTACCAATTTCAAAAATGCTGTGCTCTGCAAAACGCAAAACATTTTCTTCATCATCATTTTCGTAACTACGCTCTAGTATTTGATTACTTGCAAGTATAAGTTTTCTTAGCGTGCTATAGCGAGTTACAATCTTTATATAGTTACCAACGTTTGCGCTAGAAGGCACCACATTAGTTAGTGTTGTAATATAACCTATGCCCCCAACTTCGTTAATAATATTATTTTTTTCTAACTCTGCAGTTAGGGTTACGTAATCTATTTCTGTACCATTGCTAAAAATTTTACTTGCTGCTGTAAATATTTTTTTATGCGACACACCATAAAAATCATCTGCCACAAGAGAGCCAAAAATTTTGTGCGTTACACTATTATCTATTAATAAACTGCCCAGCACACTTTGCTCTGCTTCTAAACTGTGTGGCATCATACGTGCGCCAATAGTTGCAGCTTTTGCTTCCTTTTTTTCTTTTTCCACTTAAAACATCACCCTTTAATTAATTAAAACATTATAGCATTTTTAAAAAAACTATTCAATAAAAAACGCACGTTTAGTGCGCCTTTTATTAATTACTCTAAATCATCCTCCGTGCCAGCAGCAATAGCCACACAAACAACTTTACCTTGGTCTTTCATTTTCATAATGCGCACGCCTTGAGTGTCTCTGCCAATTTTGCTAATTTCTTTAGCCCTTGTTCTGATAATAACACCGTTATCGGCAATTAACATAACATCTTCATCTGCCTTAACTTGTTTTAAGTTTACTAGGTTACCAGTCTTAGTGTTAAACGTTCCTGCTTTAATACCTTTTCCAGCACGGCTTTGTAGGCGATAATCTTCTACATCGCTTCGTTTACCATAACCGTTTTCACTAACTGTTAGAATTTCGTAACCTGCAACTAGTTTAGTCATATCTACAACAAAATCGTTTTTATCTAGTTTAATACTCTTAACACCTTGGCTAACGCGACCCATATTACGAACATCTTCTTCGCTAAACCTAATACATTTACCGCTAGATGAAGCCATTAATATTTCATCACGCCCGCTTGTTAATTGAACGCTAATTAGTTCATCTTTGTCTAATAATGTGATTGCAACTTTACCAACTCTGCGTATGCGTGCAAATTCGCTAAGAGCAGTCTTTTTAATTAAGCCACCGCGCGTTGCCATCATTAAATGTCCTTGACCATATTCCTTAATTGGAATAACTGCTGTAACACGCTCGTTATTAGCAAGTTGTAGAAGGTTAACAATTGCGCGGCCTTTACTATTCTTTTCTGCTGCCGGCACTTCGTACGCCTTAATACAGAATACTTTACCAGTATTTGTAAAGAACATTAAATCATCGTGCGTGTTGGTAATATACATATTTTCAATGAAGTCTTCTTCTTTTGCTTTGTGAGTTATGCTTCCTTTGCCACCACGTTTTTGAGCCTTATACTCTGTTAATGGTAAACGCTTAACATAACCAAAGTGTGTCATACTAACCATTACATCTTCTTTTTCAATAAGGTCGGCAATATCAATTTCGCCTTCACCGTAACTTAATTCTGTCCTGCGTTCGTCACCATACTTTTCTACAAGTTCTGTTAATTCTTTTTTAATTATATCTAGCACCTTTTGTTTGCTTGCTAGAATGCTCTTAAACTCAGTTATTAACTCTTTTAGCTCTTTTAACTCTTCTTTAATTTTTTCAACTTCTAGGCTAGTTAAACGTTGTAAACGCATTTCTAAAATTGCATTTGCTTGGCGCTCGCTTAACACAAATGTTTGAATTAATTTTTCTTGAGCTTCTTGTTTGTCTTTACTCTTTTTAATTATTCTAATTACTTCATCTATTTTAGCTAAAGCTATTACTAACCCTTCTAAAATATGCGCGCGCTCTTCTGCTTTTTCAAGGTCATATTTTGTGCGCCTGATAATAACTTCTTTTTGGTGCTCTAAGTAAACTACAAGCATTTCTTTTAAATTTAAAATTTTTGGCTCGTTTTTTACTAACGCTAAGAATATTATACCTGTGCTAATTTGCAGTTGAGTGTGTTTAAATAATGCGTTTAACACAACCTGCGGGTTGGCATCGCGCCTAATATCTATAGAAATTCTAATGCCATCGCGGTCACTTTCATCATTAACCGATGTAATGCCTTCAATCTTTTTCTCTTGGCTTAAATTTGCAATTGTTTCTACTAATTTACTTTTTGTAACTTGATAAGGAATTTCTGTAACAATAATGCGTGTGCGATTTCCTTCTTCTTCAATGTTTGTTTTAGCACGAATAATTACACCGCCACGACCAGTTTTGTATGCTAGGCGAATAGCAGCACGACCCATAATCAAGCCACCAGTTGGATAGTCAGGAGCCGGCACAATCTTCATAAGTTCTTCAACTGTTACATCGGCATTATCTATTAAAGCAATAATACCTTTAACAACTTCGTTTAAGTTGTGTGGGGGGATGTTTGTTGCCATACCAACCGCAATACCATCGCTACCATTAACAAGCAGGTTTGGAAAACGACTAGGCATTACAACTGGCTGTTGTTCTGTTTCATCAAAGTTTGGAACAAAATCTACTGTGTTCTTATCAATTTCACGCAACATCTCTGCACTAATTTTGCTAAGGCGCGCCTCAGTATAACGCATAGCAGCAGGTGGGTCATCATCTATACTACCAAAGTTACCGTGCCCATCTACAAGCGGATAGCGCATAGAGAAATCTTGAGCCATACGCACCAAACTGTCGTAAATTGCAGTATCGCCGTGCGGGTGGAATTTACCCATAGTGTCACCAACAATACGTGCGCATTTACGATATGGTTTATCGCTATGAACACCCATCTCGTGCATACTATATAAAATACGGCGATGCACAGGCTTTAAACCATCTCTTGCATCTGGGATAGCACGGCTAACGTTAACCATCATTGCGTAGCGCATAAAACTATCTTTAATTTCATCCTCTACTTTCATTTTAACAATTTTGGTATTATCGTTAAATAGCTTATTCTCTTTTTCGTTGTCTATACTCATTTTTATATTTCCTTTATATATTGGTTAATTTTAAACATCTAAGTCTTTACTATATTTTGCTGCGTTTTCTGCAATAAAGTCGCGCCTTAACTCTGGCTTGTCGCCCATTAATGTGCTAAACACTTCATCGGCTAAATATGCATCTTCCATAGTAACTTGCACAAGTGTGCGGTTTTCTGGGTTCATAGTGGTTTGCCAAAGTTGCTCTGCATTCATTTCGCCTAAACCTTTATAACGTTGAACGCTAGTTCCTTGTCTGCCCATTCTTTTTAATATTTCATCGCGCTCGTTATCACTAAATGCATACTCTACTTTTTTGTTTTTTTCTACTTTATAAAAAGGTGGTTGAGCAATATATACGTGCCCTTTTTCAACTAATGGTCGCATAAATCTAAATAGGAAAGTAAGTAATAAAATACGAATATGGCTGCCATCTACGTCCGCGTCGGTCATACAAATGATTTTACCATAACGAAGTTTGTTAATATCAAAACTCTCTTGAATACCACAACCAAATGCTGTAATCATATTTTTAATTTCTTGGTTTTCTAATACTTTAGCAAGGCGCGCTTTCTCAACATTTAAAATTTTACCACGTAGTGGTAGAATAGCTTGGAACCTGCGGTCGCGCCCCTGTTTTGCTGTGCCGCCCGCACTCTCACCCTCAACTATATATATCTCGGTAATAGTGTTATCTTTTTCTGTGCAGTCTGCAAGTTTTCCTGGTAGAGTGGTTCGCTCTAGGCTTCCTTTTCTTCTTGTTAAATCCTTTGCATTACGCGCAGCTTCCCTAGCGTTTCTTGCTGTTACGCATTTTAAAATTAACTCTTTAACATCTTTAGGGTTTTCTTCTAAAAACTCACTAAAGCCTGTTGTTAAAACCTTTTCTACAACGCCACGAATATCCGCATTGCCAAGTTTTGTTTTTGTTTGCCCTTCAAATTGTGGGTTTTGAAGTTTAACGCTAACTACTGCAACAATGCCTTCTAATGTATCATCTATTGTAAGTTTATCGCTTTCTTTAACTTGGTTTATTTTTTTACCGTAATCGTTAACAACTTTGTTAATTGCATTTCTAAAACCAATTAAATGCACGCCGCCTTCTTCTGTATTAATATTGTTTGCGTATGTATGAATGTTAGAGTTGTAGCCATCGTTAAAAGTAAATGCAATCTCTACTTCTGCAGCTTTGCTTTTTTTGTTTATATAAATAGTTTTACTAAGAACTGTTTTTTTGTTTTTGTTAATATATTCAACAAACTCTACAATACCACGCTCAAAACAAAAACTATCCTTTTTTTCTCTTCCTGCTCTACTATCTTTAATATTAATTTTTAAACCTTTATTTAAAAACGCTACTTCGCGCAAACGCCCTTTAAGTGTATCGTAGTTAAAATCTAGACTATCAAAAATTTGGTCATCTGGCATAAATGTAATTTTTGTACCAGTTACAGCGCTTTTACCAACTTCAGCTAGTGGGCGTTGTGGAACACCACGATTATATATTTGCTTAAAATGCTTTCCTTCTTGAAAAACTTCTACTTCTAGCCATTCGCTTAATGCGTTTACAACACTAATACCAACACCGTGCAAACCACCAGAAACTTTATAGCCTTCGCCACTTCCGAATTTACCACCTGCGTGTAGTTTAGTTAAAACAACCTGAACCGCACTAACTTTTTCAGTTTTATGAATTCCTGTTGGAATACCACGGCCATTATCTGTTACACATACAGAACCATCTTTTTTTATTTCAACATCTATTGTGTCGCAATAACCAGCTAGTGCTTCGTCCACACTATTATCAACAATCTCTACAATTAAGTGGTGCAAGCCTTTTAGGTCAGTTGTACCAATATACATACCAGGGCGCTTTCTAACCGCTTCTAAACCTTCTAAAACTTGAATATCTTTTGCGCCATAACCTGCTTTGCCTGCCGGTTTTTTAGTCTCTTCTTTTACTTCTTCTACTTTTTTAACAGCCATTTATTTACTCCTAGTTGGTGCCCTATAACGCAATTTTTAGCAAAATAAACGCTATGGATTCCCACATTTTTTATTAAAATTTTTATTAGATTTTTTAATAAATTTCTACTCTAAATTATAGCATATAGAGCTTTTTTTAACAACTAATTTGCCCATTTTTAATATAAAAAACATTGGCTTTTTTGTCGCTTTTAAACTCCGTTGCTGTAATAACGCACTGTAAGGTCTGTACACGTTTTAATAGGTTTTCTTGTCTTTGCATATCAAGCTCGCTTAAAACATCATCTAAAAGCAAAAGCGGGGTCTCTCCTGTTATGTTTTTAAAGACTGTAAGTTCTGCTAGTTTTAAACTTAGCGCCGCAGTGCGTTGTTGCCCTTGGCTTGCAAAGTCTCTTACATCTTTTTCATTAATTGATATTTTAATATCATCTCTGTGTGGGCCAACCGTGGTGTATTTTAAAATTAAATCTTTTTCTAGATTAAAATTTAAACCTGTTGTTTGATATTCAATTTCAATCTCTTCTTTACTATCTGTTAAAAAACTGTGCTCTTTTTTTATTATTGGTTTTAAACTCTCTAAAAAACTTTTTCTTTTATCTATTATAATTTTGCCATATTTTTTAAGTTCGGCATCCCATATGCCAATTGTTTCTAATATCTGCTCTTTTGGCTTTTTTAATAAAGTGTTTCGTTGTGCCAAAATTTTATTATATTTTGTTAGCGCAAAAAAATATTCTTTATCTATTTGACTAATATCAATATCTAAAAACCTACGCCTATCAGCCGGGGCTTCTTTTATTAGTTTTAATTCATCTGGGCTAAAAAAAACGCAATTTAATTTACCTAACAAGCCACTGGTTTTTGTAATTGGAATAGAGTTAATTTTAATTATTTTTTTTTCTTTGTTTAAAAATATTTCTATAGTTTCATTTCCATATTCTTTTTTAATATCTAGTTTTATATTTAAAAATTCTTCATTCCATTTTATTAGTTCTTTATCTTTTTTTGTTCTCCAACCGCGCCCTACTGTGCATAAAAATATAGCTTCTAAAATATTGGTTTTGCCTTGTGCATTACTTCCTACTAACACATTTAAAAAGGGGTTAAAATTTATAACACCCTTTTTGTAATTTCTAAAATTTGTAACTTCTAATTTTGATATAACCATTTTATATAACCCTTACAGGAAGAATTAAAAATAAGAAATTTCCATTCGCTACACTTGTTATTGTGCAAGGTGTGATTGAACTATTAAAATTTATTTTTATAAACTCATCGGCTATATTACGTAGTGCATCGCTAAAATATTTTACGTTGAATGCAATCTCTAAATCTTTGCCTTTTAATTCGCACGCAACCTTTTCTTCTATTAAGCCTTTTTCGTTATTGCTTTTTATTGTAATAATTCCATCTTTAATTTTAAAGTTTACAAGGTTGTTTCTATCTACTCTTGCTAATAAACTTGCGCGCTCTAGTGCTTGTTCTAAATTCTTTTTATTAACAACCACATTAGTTTCATAATTTGGCGGAACAATTTGTTTATAGTTAATGAATTCACCTTCTATAAGCCTACTTACAATACTCACTCCATTTGCAATTACTTGAATAAAGTTTTTATTAAACTCTAAAATATTGTTAGTGTTTTCATCAGTTAAAATTTTACTAATTTCATCTAATGCACGAGCTGGGATAATTTTAACAGTTTGATTATCGGTTAAATTTTTTATTTTTGTTTGTATTGTGCAAAGCCTAAAACCATCTAAACTTGCTGTGTTTAAAATATCTTTTTCTATATTAAATAAAACACCTTTTAAAACTGGGCGGCTATCATCTTGTAGCACACAACATAAACTTTTGCCTATAATGTTTTTTAACTCTTTTGTTTCTATTTGAATTTTAGTGTTACTATCAGTAACTTTAATTATATTTGGAAATTCACTAATGTTAAGACAAGAGAATTCACAATCGCTGTCTCCCGTTTTTATTTTTAGTTTATTTCCTTCCTGCCAAATTAAAACTTGACCTTCGCTTATTTTTCTTAAATATTCGCAAAATAATTTAGCAGGAATAATTACTTCCCCTTCTATTTTAACATCTGCGTTTATTTTTTTCTCCATATAAATTTCTAAATCTGTTGTGCTTAATAGTAGCGTATTATTTTTAGCAACAATTTTAATACATTCTAAAATTGGGTTTATTAGTTTATTACTCACCCCACGTAAAACTGTATTTGCTGCAACCGATAAATCTAACCCTTCACAAATAACTTTCATACTTCACCCTTTCTGTTTATTTTATATTATTAATTATATAATAGTAATAATAATAACACA
>Ga0123356_10000705_pt1 | contig 36957 bp, 33 predicted proteins | sample TergutEmb28metaG_2_FD_92546 | JGI IMG/M metagenome (GOLD analysis project Ga0123356, IMG submission 92546) | Embiratermes neotenicus P3 segment gut microbial communities from Petit-Saut dam, French Guiana - Emb289 P3 | ecosystem: Host-associated > Arthropoda: Insects > Digestive system > Gut ...
AGGTCGATGAAATTCTTGCAGAGCATAGCGTGGATCGAGGCCGCTCAGCTCGTCGAGATCGCCGGTTGTCGTTGCCGCCAAGGGAGCTGCCGGCTGCCGTTTTTGTCCGCCGCGGTGAAAGCCCGATGCGGTAAAGTGCCGCTTGCCGCCAGCGCTGGCGGAGCACGGGATACTGCTTCATGAACGACGAGACCTTGGACTGTTCCGATATTGACCGCTATCTCGGCCGCCCGATCCAGAGCGCGAGGCTGAAGGAGCCGGTAAGCAATACCGATATTCGGCGCTGGGCTCAGGCGATGCATTACCCGAATCGCCTGCATTACGACGAAGATTTTGCGGCACAGAGCCGCTTCGGCCGAATTGTCGCGCCGTATTCGTTCGCCGTGGCGACCGACGACGGCCATGGTTCGGCACCCTCCTGTGTCGGCCGCATTCCGGAGTCACATCTGCTCTTCGGTGGCGATGAGTGGTGGTTCTACGGTCCACGCATCGTCGCGGGAGATCTCATCCACAACGAGCGCATTCCTTTTGACTACGTCGTCAAGCAAACGAAGTTTGCCGGTCCCACCTGCTTTCAGCGCGGCGATAATCACTACTACAACGACAAGGGCGACAAGATCGCCACCCAGCGCTCGACCAGCATCCGTTATCGCGCCGATCTCGCCCGCAAGATGGGGGCCGTCGCCGGCAGCGACGATCCCGAGTGGACCGATGTGCAGCTCGCCGATGTTGAAGAGCGCAAACTGGAGTACATAAACGCGCTGCACCAGCTTGGGCACGGCAAACGTTATTGGGATGATGTCAAGGTCGGCGACCAGCTGCCAACACGCGTGTTCGGTCCGCACAGCGTCGTGAGCTTCACCACCGAATGGCGCGCCTACCTGTTTACCGTCTGGGGCGGCGTGCACCGCCGCACGGACCTTGACCTGGCTGAGCTCGGCTTCACCGGGGATATGGCCGGCAAGGAGGCCGACCCGGACCTGGAAAGGGAGAATCCCGAGTTGACCGACGGGGCGTACATCGGCCCCTCGCGCGGTCACCTGTTCCCGCGCTGGGCGCGCTACATTGGCATGCCGCGCTCCTACGGCTACGGCGCATCGATGGGCGCCTGGATTCTCGACTACTTTGCCGGCTGGGCGGGCGAATGGGGACTGGTGCTGCACTCGAACTGTGCCTATCGCGGTCCGGCTTTCACCGGCGATATCACGATCTCCACTGCCGCGGTCGTCGGCAAGCTCGTCGACGATCGAGACCGGCCGGTCGTAGAGGTCGATTTCAAGATGACCAATCAGTTAGGTACGACCATGGCGACCGCCAAGGCCGAGATCGAGCTACCGCAAAGGTAGTGCCGATGGCGACCTACGTCCTGGTTCATGGTGGCTCCCACGGCGGCTGGTGTTGGCGACCGCTCGCGCGCCTGCTAAGAGCTGCCGGCCACGAGGTTCATACACCAACGCTGACCGGACTCGGGGAGCGCTGGCACCTTGTAAGCCCGGACACCGATCTCGACACACATATAGTCGACGTAGTGAATCTGTTGGAGTTCGAAGACCTGAGCGATGTCATTCTGGTCGGCCACAGCTATGGTGGCATGGTCATCACCGGCGTGGCGGATCGTGCGCTGTCGCGGATCGGACAGCTGGTGTTCCTTGATGCCGCGCATCCGCGCAGCGGCGAGTCGCTCGTCGACACCGCGCCCAACTTCCTCGAGCCGGCGCGCAAGACCTCACGCATCGTCAACGGTGCAGAGGTCGTCAACGGAGCGAGCCTCGAGTTCGTGGAGCAAATGGGCGTCACGGATCCACAGCAGGTCCGTTGGATGATGGCAAGGCTCACCCCCCATCCCTGGAAGTCGTTCGAGCAGACGCTGCGACTCGCAAATGAGTCGGCGATCCGCCGCATTCCACACACCAATATCAACGCCTCGTGGTCGCTGAAATATCGCCTTGCGGAGTCCAGGCGCCGGGCGCTGGAAGGCGAACATACGTGGGAAATCGATACCGGACACGACATCATGATTACCGAACCGCAAACTCTGGCCGCCATGCTGCTGAAGCTGGTGCATTAGGATTCGAGCGCGCGACTGATGAGCTGCGCCGCGGCGCACAAGGGTCACGCGGTCGCCGCTTGAACCGACCTGGGGTATCAACATGGCTATGCTTTCCGGACGTCGCGTGCTCATCACCGGCGCAAGTGGACTGGTCGCCTTTCCCGTTGCCGTAGAGCTCGCCAAATCCAACGACGTGTATGCGGTGGCGCGTTTCTCGAACCCCGAGCAGAAGCGCAAGCTCGAGGCCGCTGGCGTGCGTACCATTGCATGCGATATCGCCGCGAGCGATCTGTCCCCGCTGCCGCGCTCGGCCGATGTTGTGATCAACTACGCCGTGCTGGGCCCTAAAGACCGCAACGTGTACGAAGTCAACGCGGTTGCCGCGGGGCGGCTGGCGCGTCGCTATCGCGACAGCGAGGCCTTCGTCCACGGCAGTACCGGTTCGCTCTACCAATATCAGGGCGAGCGCCCGCTGCGCGAGGATGACCCTTATGGTCTGCACAGCTCGACCGAGGCTTACGCTGCCAGCAAGATCGCCGCCGAGATCCTGCTCAGGCGCCTGAGCGAGGACTACGGCCTGCCGATGACGCTGGTACGCATCTTCTCATTCTATGGTCCACGGGGCGGCGCCGTGACCCAGCGCATCGACCAGGTTGCCCAGGGTCAGCCGGTCAGCGTCTATCCCGGCGTGCGCAACATCCATACACCCGTGTATGAAGACGACTACGTCGACAAGACCATCGCCGCGGTAGGCATCGCCAAGACTCCGGTGGAGATCGTGAACATCGGCGGACCCGAGCCCGTCACCATTCAGGAGTACTGTGAGATGGCGGGGGAAATACTCGGCAAGAAGCCCATCTTCGTGGAGAACAGCGCAGCCTGGCCGATCTGGGCCGATACGACCCGGATGGTCAAGCTGCTTGGTCCGTGCAAGGTCACCGTGCTGGAGGGTGTGCGCCGGGTCATCGCAGCCGGACAGCAGGCCCGTGTCGGTAAACATCACGTTGTGGGTGAGCCGGCGGCGACCGCGTAGAGCAATATTGTCGCCGCTCACCGGGCTTGACATGAAAGAGAGCATGGAAACTGCGCTACGCCAGCTGTTGGAAAAGCAAGCCATCGCTGAGCTGCACTATGCGTATGCCGAGGGCATCGATCGTCGGGATCACCGGCTGCTCGAGAGTGTGTTCACCCCGGACTGCCAGCTTCACTACGGCGCTTACGATCACCCCGCGACCGTGCTGATCGATAGTTGGCACGCCGCTCAGCCGTCGCCCTTGCGGATGACTCACCATCTCTATGGCAACATCGTAGTGCGATTTCACGGCAGCGATCGGGCGCGATCGATCACTTACTTCTTCGCTCACCACCGGGCCTGCCACGGCGACCGCCTCATGGACGAGATGGTGCGTGGCCGCTATCTCGACCGACTGCTCAAGCAGGACGGCCAGTGGCGCTTCGCCGAGCGCACCATTGTGTTCGATTGGAGCAAAGTCGCACCGGCGGATGGCACCAATTGGTGGGATGCTCCCGGCAACCCCTCCAAGGTCGGAGGTTACGGACAAGCCGATCCGGCCTGGGGTTTTCTGGACGCCGCACAGTGGTGACGGTGTGCGCGAAAAGCGAGGGCGATCACATGACGTCGATGAGCGAACAGAACAAGCAGGTGGTGCTCGATTTCATCGAGGCCTTCAGCAGAGGCGATGCGGATGCGGCCGAGGCCTGCCTCGCCCCGGATGCGGTAACCATAGCCAAGGGCTTCGGCAAGCTTTCCGGCCCCCGCTCGCACGAACTTATCGTCGCCACCACGCGAGCATTCAGGGACCTGATCCCTGCCGGCCTCCGGCCCACGTTCCACAGCGTGATCGCCGAAGGCGACCAGGTGGCTGTTGAATTCGAAGGCGACGCCACACTCGCAAATGGCCAACGCTACTGCAATCAATACTGTATGGTCTTCACGCTGTGCGCAGCAAAGATCAGGCAGGTGAACGAGTATTACTGCACGTTGCTGGCAGATGAGAAAGTCGCTCCGCTACTTGCCGACATTGAAGCGCGGCGGACCAAGACCTTGGCTCCTTGAGACGCTCCTGCCTCTCAAACGCTGACAGGAGCGGCGCGGCAGCGCGGCAACTCGACGTCGACCCTGCCGGTCGCCAGGATAGTGCCGTCCTGATTCGTCATCTTCACCGCGATGCTCAGCAGCGGCTCACCCCATATCGAGTCCGCTTTCGCGTCGAGCACTTCGCCGTCGATGTAAGTGATGTCACCTTCGTAAGCAGGCCCGCGGAAGGAGGTGTTTGAGTAGCGAACGAAGCCATCATGGCCGGCCCAGTGCGCGATGTAATCGGTCACCCACGCTCCCATGGTGGCGCCGAAGCCGTAGGCGCGCGGCATGCCGATCTGCGTGGCCCGCGAGGCGTCCACGTGCCCGCGCGAACCGCCGAAATACAGCCCGTCGCGCAGCCGCGGGTCGATCTTCGCGCCTTCCTCGTCGAAACCAAATTCCTCGAGCCAGCCGGCGTCCTGATTCACCCACGGGTCGGCGACTCCAGCGGGCGCGACCCAGCGCTGTGTTCCCCAGATGTTGAAAATGAACGCGCGGTACTCGGTCGCGAAGCTCACCAGCGAGTGCGGTCCAAGTACGCGACGCTTGAGTTGATCGCCGACGCGCACCTCCTCGATCTGTGGCGTGCGGCCGGCGCGATTCGAGAGCATCCAATCGGTCCGCTCCTTCTGGACGGCCTGCAGCTTCGCGGGCGTCCAGTGCGGCGGCTTACCCGCAGCCTTGTTGAGCAGACCGCGGCGCTCCGCCTCGGCGGCCAGGTAGCGGATAGAGGTCGCTCGTTCCTTGCACACCACAGCGCCGTGCTGGTTCACATGGACGGTGTCTCCGCGCGAGAACAGGGTCGGCCCCGCGAACTTCGTGTCCGTGACCTTGTAGTCATAGAACCGCCGGCGATGCGAGAGCTGATCGCCCGGCCTGATCCGCGGGCCGTAGTGCCACCACTCCTCGCCGCCGAACAGCAAGTGGGATCCCTCGATGCGTCCCACGCAGGCCGGCTGCACGCCATGTCCGTAGTCCATGGCGATGGCAAAGGACTGCGGCGCGACCAGGCCGCCGAACCTGGAAGCTCGGGCGAACTGCTCATCCCAGTGGATCGGGTTGAAGTAATCCATCGCCATGACCCAGCGGCGAATGTCGGTTGCCGAGCACGGCTCCAGCGGCTCCGCGCCGCCAACCTCCTGCCCTACACGGGGCTTGACGTCGCTCAGGTCGAGCTCGATCGTCGCTAACGCTGCGGCTGGCTGGCTCATGTCGTTGCCCACTCCTCGCGACAGGAAAGTCGCGCTAACGGAGAACGCTAATGAACCGTCCGTAGCAAGTCAACACTGTTGTCGATCTACTGGCCGTGCATGCGTGCCCGGGCAGCGGCATCGAGCGCCGCCGCGCCGGCCTCGAGCTGCACGCCGAAGCTGTTGAACGCCATGGCAAGCAACTCGTAGCAGCCGACGATCATCACGAGCTCGATCATCTGTTGAGTGTTGAAGCGCCGGGCGAGCGCCGCCCAGGTCGCATCAGTGATGCGGGCGTCTGCCCTGAGCTCGTCCACGGCGCGCACCAGGTCGGCTTCTTCGGGCGTCCAGTCGGGCGCATTCGCACCGAGCTGGACGCGCTCGATTTCCTCGTCCGTCATCCCGGCGCGCCTGGCGAGCGAGACATGGGCGATGAACTCGGCCTCGGCACGCCGCAACCAGGCTATGCGCAGGATCAGGATCTCGCGCACCCGCGCCGGCAGCTCGCTCGCCTGAAAAAAGTGCGCGTTGAAGCTCAGGAAAGCTTTTGCCATGGCCGGGTGGCGCAGCTGCGTGCACAAGAGGTTCATCCCGGCAACCGGCACGCCGGTCTCCCAGGCCTTGAGAATGTTGTCGCGGGCCAAGGGCAGAACGCTCACCGCCTCGTGCGCAGCGGCGTCCCAATCGGGAGGCATCAAGGGTGCGATTCGCGGAGCTGACTCGTCCGTCATCCATCGATCTCCAGCGAGGCTGCGCAAGGATAGCGGCGCGGATTGCGCTTCAGCGCTCGCTGCGCTTGCTGCGGCCCTTTTTGCTCACGTGTGCGTCGATCTCCGGGAACTTCTCCGGGCGGACCGTGCCATGCAGGCAGAGTCGCAACACCTCGCGCGAGAAGCGCTCGGCCAGTTCCTGCCGTTCCTTGGCGCTGCGGGCGTGGGCGCGCGCCCACACTGGCCAGAGAAATGTGCCGCCGAGTATCAACACGGCGGCGGCCTCGGTGTCGATATTGGGTTGCGCCAGATCAGTCTTGGAGAACTTCTCCAGATTCGACCAGTATTGCTGCCAGAACGGATCGCTGGCCGGTCGCCGCGAGCTCAGCAGCTCGAACAGCCATATCCGGCTCAGCTCCGGGTTCTCCATCGCGAAATCAGTGATGTGTTCGGTCAGCGCCTCCATGTCGATAGTCTCCACCGGCTGGTCGCGAGCCACCTCGGGGTCGCCGAAAGCGGCCCGGTAGAGGGTGCGGCTGACCCAATCCGCCGTGGCCTCTATGAGCTGCTCGCGGGTCTGGAAGTGCTGATACGCGGTACCGCGATTGACACCGGCGCGCTGAGCGACCTGAGCGACGCTCAGGCCCTCCTTGCCGTCGCGGGCCAGGACCTCGCGGGCCGCCCCGATAATCGCCTCGCGCGTACCTTCCGGGTCACGCCTTCTGCGCGTGCGCCGTGCGGTGGTCTCACGCTTCGCTGGCCGCAGCATCTTCGTGTGCGTCGCCGCGCCGGAATCGTCATTAGCCATGGTCCTTCCTACGAAGTGCGCGCCGCAGGCTCTCCTCGTCCGACAAATTTTTCCTGTGGGCAGGTAAACTAACCCGCTACGTCGTGGTTAGTCAACAGAGTTGCCTAGCAGCTGACGGCAGAGATCTGCCGTGAGCGCCCCGCGCGCTTCTCATTCGCAGCGCGATGATGCAAACTCCAATGGACACCAAGGACATCGGTGAGATCTGGCGTACGTCCCATGCTGGCGCATAAAAACGCCGCAGCGTGACACCACTCGATCGTGGAAAGTCGTTGAGCCGCGCGATTTGGGTAACGACCGCAAGTTAATCGCCGGGCGCTCGGTGCGCTGGGACCAGAGTCGTAGCGCGCGCTCCTATGCGCAAGGCGTGTGGGTTCGCGAGACACTCGCTGACTCGCTGCAGAGAGCCGCACAACTGACACCGCAGCGCGTGCTGCTCGTCGACGGGCAACGGCGAATCACTTGCCAGGCGCTCGACACGCAGGCCAGGGCGTTGGCGCAGGCGTTGCTCAGGCGCGCCCCGGTGGGGAGCGTGGTGTCGTTCATGCTGCCGAACTGGCATGAAGCGGCAGTGATCTATCTGGGGGCGACCTTGGCGGGCATGGCGGTGAACCCGATTCTGCCCTCGCTGCGCGATCGGGAGCTGCTGTTCATTTTGCAGGATGTCGACAGCCGCCTGATCTTCATACCGTCGGGCTTCGGTAAGCACGATTATGGCGCAATGCTCAGCCGCGTGACCGCGCAGCTCGCCTCGCCACCGGCAGTCGTCGTGGTGCGCGGCAGCGGCGCAAGTCACATTCCCTACGAAAGCGTGCTTGCAGTGCAGGGCGCTCCGGCCGAATTGCCGGCGCGCGATCCGGATGCGGTACGCATGATCCTCTATACCTCCGGAACAACCGGGCGTCCAAAAGGCGTGCTGCATACGCACAATTCGCTGCACGCGCTGATCTGCCAGATCCGTGACCACTGGCTGGTCGAGCCGGGAGACAAGTTCCTGGTGCCCTCGCCCATCAGCCATATCGGTGGCTCCATATACGCCTTCGAATGCCCGCTGCTTCTCGGTACCACGGCCGTGCTGATGGACAGTTGGGACGCGGATCAGGCTGTGAGGCGCATTGACGCCGAGGGGTGCACGCATGTGGCTGCCGCCACGCCTTTCCTGGAGCAGATGCTGGCAGCCGCGCGCCGTGCCGGTACGCATCTGCGGAGCCTGAAGGTGTTCATCTGCGGCGGTGCTTCCGTGCCACCCTCGTTGATCCGAGCGGCAGCGGCCTGCTTCGAGCGCGCCGTGGTCACGCGGGTTTACGGGTCGAGCGAAGTGCCCGTCACGACGGTCGGTACCACGGCCCGCGATGAGGCCGCGCGTGCTGCCGACACCGACGGTCGGCCCGGTCTCGCCGAGATCAAGCTCGTTGACCACAGCGCAGCGCCTGCCAGTGAGGGCGAAATCTGCGCCCGTGGACCGCAGATGCTCTGCGGGTACCTGCATCCCGAGGACGAGCGCGAATGCTTCGATGCGGAGGGGTATTTCCGCACGGGCGATCTCGGGCGCTGGGTCGATGACGGCTATCTGGTCGTGACTGGACGGATCAAGGACATCATCATTCGCAAAGGGGAAAACATCTCCCCCAAAGAAGTAGAGGACATCCTCAGGGGTCACCCGGACATTGCCGACGTGGCGATCGTCGGCATCCCGGACGTCCAAACCGGCGAGCGCGCCTGTGCCGTGGTCGTGCCCAATAAGCCGCCTGGCCCCGACGTGGCAAGTTTGCGCCTCTTTCTGGACGCTTGCGGCATCGCCCGCTTCAAGATTCCCGAGCAAGTGGTCATCGCCGACGCTTTGCCGAGGAACGACGCGGGCAAGGTCCTCAAGCACGTGTTACGGGCGCAACTCGCGCAGCGCACTTGATGGGAGAGCAGCACATGGCGCGTTATGTCCTGGTCGTTCACAGCAACCCGGTCGACGGTCGGGAGCAGGAGTACAACGAGTGGTATGACAAGAGACATCTCGCCGACCTGCTCGCGCTCCCAGGCGTGATCGCAGCGCGTCGTTACACACTGGCCCAGGCACAGGTCACCGCGGCGCCCCAGCCGTATCGCTATCTGGCGCTCTACGAAATCGAGACCGAGGATGAACAGGGCTGGGTCCGCGCCTTGCATGCACGCGCCGGGACTGCACAGATGCCGATCAGCGAGGCTCTGTCAAAGACCCTGTCCGGAGTGCTGTGGCAGGCGCTGTAGCGCAGCATCGACGTTGCACCACCCGCACGTGACTCGCCTCATTCAGGAGGCGGCTTCACGGGTTTGGAGTACAGACTTTCGCTCGAGCGCCAATCGACGCGGATCCTGCGGTGCGAGATCAGCCAGCGCGCACCGACCTTGCGAAAGGCGTCGACATAATGCCCGCAGTGGTCTGGACCGATATCGGTGTACGCCACCCAGTACGTCCTGCTGCGGGCAGTGTGCGGGTCGATCAGCTCGATGAGACAGGTGCTGAGATGGTGGCGGATAAAGGTCGCCCTGGCTCCCGGTACGCCCTCTCTCATGGCGCGACCGAAACCGCCGATCCAGCCGTGGATGGCTTGCCGGCCTTGGTGACGGAAGCATTCGGGCTCCGGGACACCCTCGGTCTCGATCACGGCATCATCGGCGAATACCGCAACGAATTCGTCCACTCGCAGGCGATCGCCCGCGATGGTGTAGGTTGCGATGGTGTGGCGGATCGCCTCGCGGGCGAGAAGCTCTTCGACGGTCATCGCGATTCCTCCACGAACACACCGTTGCCTTGATAATTGTCAACAGCGTCGTATAGTAGCAGGGGGCGAACCGTGCCGGAGCGGGGGCAGCATTACGCGCATGGAAAACATCAAACCGATAGCGGACTCGAGCGCGCACGTCGCTAAGTCGGATCTGCCCGCCGATGAGAGCGTGGCCCTGCCGGCGAGACCGCTGTCCTCGCCGCCTGCGGCTGCAAGCCGGAGCGCGTATTGGTACCACGGCTGGAACATCGTCGCGGCGTGTGTGCTTGCGCAGTTCGTCGTGAGCGGACTCACGGTCAACTGCTTCTCGCTGTTTCTGCACGATTGGTCGGCGCAGCTGCACAGTCCCATCAGTCAATTTACCTTGGGCTTTTCGATCTTTGGACTGTTGTGCTCGCCGCTGGCAGCGCTCGCCGGGATCTGCGCTGATCGTTATCCGGCGCGCTTGATGTTCGGCGGCGGATTGCTGCTTGCCGCCCTCATGTTCGTCGCGATGAGCTTCATCACGCGGGGCTGGGAATTCCTGGTGCTCTATGCCCTGCCGTTGCCGATCATCGCCACCTTCTCCGCCCTGGTGCCGGCAAATGCCGTGGTCTCTCGCTGGTTCGTGCGGCGTCTCGGACTGGCGCTGGCGCTGACGGCGCTCGGTCAGGGGCTGCCCGGTGTCATTCTGCCGCCGATCGTCGCTGCAGCCTTACCCACGCTCGGGTGGCGCATGGTCTGGCGCATTGGCGGACTGGTGATTGGTCTCATCGTCCTGCCAATCGTCGTCGCGACGATGCGTGATCGGCCAAGCGCGCGCGACGGCCTCGAATATCTGGCGGGTGGCGGCACCGCCGTGCGTTCGCACCATCTCAAGGGCGGCGCCCGCCTCGCGTGGCGTGACGTCTTCACGCGCCGCAATTTTTGGGCGCTGGTAGTGATCTTTCTGTCGCTGCTGGTGGGTCACATCGCGATGTCCACGAACCTCGCACCGATCGCGGCCAGTCGCGGCGTCGGCCGCGAGACGGTGGGGGTTCTGCTGTCGATCTACAATCTCGCTGCCATCGCTGCGATGCTGCTCGCCGGCTTTTTCAGCGACCGGTTCGGAAACCGTCTGCCTCTTGCGGGCCTGGCCTTCGCGAGTGCCGTCGGCCTGTTGCTCGCCGTCTTCGGCGCCAGCGCTCCGGTCCTGGGTCTCGGCGTCGCCCTGGTCGGAGCCTGCGGCGGCTTCTGGCCGCTGCTGGCGGCTGCCACCACCAGGGAGTTCGGCGCCGAAGCGGCGGGGCGCGGATTTGGTTTTGTGACGGCCTTCATTCCGGTGATCATGCTCACACCGTTCCTGGTCGCCAGGACGCAGGAGATCACGGGCAGTTATGCGATCCCGCTATCCGCGCTGGCACTTCTCATCTTTACCGGCGCGATGGTCTTTCTCCTGACGATGCGCGAGCGGCGCTCGGTGCCAGCGGTTTGAGCTCAATATGAGCTCAATCTCAAAATGGCCGGGCCGCTCTCGCGCAGAGCGGCGGCCCGGCACCCTTCGAAGGTGCTCCCAGAATCCGGGCTAGCCTCTGTACGGACGTGCGGCCCTTGATTGACGCGCCGACGACCCGGTCATGTAGGCGTCTAGTACTTGTAGCCCAGCTCGATGCCCCAGGTCGGCGGTGCGCTCCAGGAGGCACCGATGCCAAAGCCGTTGTACTGCACCTGGGTGCGGTAGCGCGTGTTGGTGAGGTTATTGCCATAGACGGCGACCGTGTAGTGATCGCTCGGATCCTGCCATTGGCCACGCAGTGCGACCGTGGTGAAGCTCGGCTGTGCGAACTGGGTCCCCGATGGGCTGAAGTACAACCGCGACACGAAATAGGCATTGGCCGAGAGCGAGTACTCGCCGCTCGGTGTCATGCCAGTGGTGTAGCGCGGGCCGAAGCTGGCCGTCCAATCAGGCGTGGTCTGCATCGGTACGTTGTGAAGAATGCTGTTGGTATTGACGTACAGCAGCGATTGCGCGCACCCAGGCGGAGGAGCCGAGAACGGGATCGGGCAGGTCGCATACAGGGGCGCCCCGACCGTGCTGTTACCGAAGGTCGTGTAGCGCGCATGGACGTAGGAGACACCTGCATTCAACGTAAAATGGTCTTGAAGATTCAATTGCAGATCGTCTTCGGCGCCGTAGATGCGTGACTGCGCGGCGTTGACGATGAATGCCTGCGCATTGCCAAGGAATTCCGAAACCTGCAGATTCTTATATTGGTAGTCAAACAGGGCAAATTGATTCGAGATGATCGGCGTCTGCAGCTTATAGCCGACCTCGTACGCGTACACTGTTTCCGGCTGGATGGGATTGCACGTGAAATGGGTGAATGAATCCTGACAGGAACCGCCGACGTCGATGATCGCGGCCTTGTAGCCCTCGCTGAATGAGGCGTAGACGTCCGAGTGATCCGTCACTTTATAGCGGATGACGGCACGCGGAGTCACTCTGTTGCTGCTGATGTCCGGCTCGTAATTACGGGTGCGAATGAACGGCGTATTCCAGTACGCATTGGTCACCTCATCGTGCGAAAACCGCGCGCCCAGCGTGAAGAACAGCCTATCCGGAATCAGTGCATAGGTTGCATCGAGGTAGTAGGAGTAATTGTTGGTCGTGGTGCCCGAACCGCCAAAAGGAACGCGATTCCCTTTCCATAGCGGCGGGAGGCCAGGAGGAATCTGCGAGGGCGGCGTGTTGACGTAGTTGTCGATGAGCGTGACCCAACTATCGAGGTTACTCATCAGGAACACGCCGGTAGTCCATTGCAGCCGTCCGCCCGGCTTGGAGGTCAGCAGGAATTCCTGGGTTTTGGTCGAGTCGAAGATCGGCAGTCCGAGCTGAAACGTTGGCACAGCGACCTGACCAAGATTTTCCGACTGATCGGTATCCTCCTGCCGCCATTGCGTATAGGAGGTCAACTCGGCAAAACCCAGATCCGCTTTGACCGTGAGCTGCGCGACGTCGTTGTTCGATCTGACAAACACCGGCAGATGCAGGGCCACCTGGTCGGGATTGGTCGTATATGTTCCCGGCACAGTGAGGGTCTGGATCCCGAACGGCCTACCCGTCGTCGGGTCGATGGAGGTGTCGGTGTTGGAATTGGTCAACTCCGTGGTCGGGTCATCCTCGCGCTGATGCATGTAGCGCAGCAGCACCGAGACGCCATTCGAGAACACGTACTTGAGGCCCATCCGGATCGTCCAGTTCTCGTAGGCGCCGACGTCGCGGTTGTTATCGTAGATGTTGGTGATAAAGCCGTTGCCTTTGGAGAAGATACCCTGGAGATCCCCAGCCAGTCCGCCGAAAAGCCCCCCGGTCACATAGGCCTGCACGCGTTGGGCATCAAAACTGCCGTAATTGACCCGCGCCTGCGCACCGAAATCCTGACTCGGCTCGGCGGTCGACACGAGGATGGCGCCGCCCGTGCTGTTATGGCCAAACAGCGTTCCTTGAGGACCCTTGAGAACCTGGACGCTCGTAATGCCGAGCAGTTGAAAGTTGATCGCCTGAGGGTTCGGGTCATAAAAGCCGTCAATGTACGTGCCGACGTTCGTGCCGCCGCCCGAAGTGGTTATCAGGGTGCCGATACCCCTGATCGACGGCTGAAAGAAGCCGGTCTGATTGCTGAAGCGCAACCCCGGCGTCAGTTGCTGGATATCGCTGAGGTTCTGAACATTGACCGTTGTCAGCTGCTGATTGTTGATCGTCGTGACCGAGATCGGCACGTCGACCAGGTTTTCCTGGCGACGCTCGGCGGTCACCACCACTTCCTGAAGACTCGCCGGCGTGGCCTGCGCAGTCGCTGGCGCGTTCTGCGCAACCGCAGCACCGGGTGCAAGCAGCTCCAGGCCGCTCAAAACCGCGCCCAGTATCACGAGACATCTGACGGACATTGCTTTCCCCCTCGACGCGGCCCCGGTGTCTTATTTTCGCATCCATCGTAGCACCAGCGTCATTTCATTAGCAAACCGGTCCTGATGCATCGATGTGGATGTACCACGCATCGGTATTCCGTCCGTACCGGCCCCGGTAGCGGCCTACAGCTCACGCGGCAAGCAGTGGCACCCCTTGGCCGCAGCGCGCCTCGGAGAGGTCGGCCTCGTCGGGGGGCACAGTGACGGATGCGAAGCTCTTCCTCTGACGGAACCAGAATCTCCCGAAAATACAAAGGCATATGATACAAATCGCCGACTTCGCACTCACCCTGCCTTCTGCAGAGACTGCGGACAGCGGCTCACGTGACAGGCGCTGCCGTATGCGTTGCGTTGGGTGTTCGGTATCGCTATCGTGTGGTTGCAGCGGTACGAGATGTTCGCGGCTGTGCAGCAGGCCATACACGGATAGACACCGCTGTTGTTCTGTTCTCATTTTTGAAGCGGCCGCTGTTGTACTGATGAAACATGGCCGCCGCGCGGGGGAGACTGCGGAGCCTGTGGCTGTATCCTCGCTCAGCAGCGTGGCGATGCCGCAACCACCGGCACTTCGCGCTGCGTCTCCGGGCGCGATATCCTCTCGACCTGATCAAGGCCGTGAAAGCTCGTGGAGCGCACGCGGCCGCGGAGCCACGTGAGATGGTAGCCTGACCGTGCGGAGAGAAATTTAAGGATACCGCCACCATGAAAGTCGAAGTCGAGAACATAAAGCCGGCCATCGGCGCCGTCGTGCACGTCGATCGCTCTGCGCTCCTCGACCCGCAGGTCGCACAGCGTTGCCTCGAGCTGCTCGACGAGCGCGGAGTGCTCGTCTTGCCGCGCCTGGGATTGAGTGCGAAGGAACAGCTTGCCTTCACCGATCAGCTCGGTGCCCGGGTCAATTACAGCAGCTCGGTCCCTGGCGGTGACCGCGACTCTCAGGACGTCTACACCATCACCCTCGATCCGAAGGTGAACACCGAGCCCGAATATGTGCTCGGTACCTTCTTCTGGCATATGGACGGACTCTGCTCGGACATCCCACCACCCAAGGCGACGGTACTCAGCGCCCAGAAGGTGGCGCCCAGAGGCGGACAAACCGAGTTTGCCAGTAGTTATGCGGCCTATCAGGCTCTACCCGAGGAAGAGAAAGCCGATATTGCCGGGCTGCGTGTGATGCACAGCGTGACCGCGGCGGTGCGCGCGGTCACGGGGCCCGAGTCGCTCGATCCCGCCCGGCGCGAGTTCAGGCACGTGCAGCCACTGGTGTGGAAGCGCAAGTCCGGACGAAAGTCGATGCTGATCGGCTACACCGCCGACTATGTGATCGATATGCCCCAGGCCGAGGGCCGGGCGCTGTTGGCTCGCCTGCTGGAGTGGACCGCACAACCTGCGTTCACCTACCGCCACCAGTGGCAGGAAGGCGACCTGGTCTTGTGGGACAACTGTGGCGCGTTGCATCGCGTAATCCCCTACGCCGCTGATTCCGGCCGCACGATGCACCGCACTTCCGTCGCCGGCGTCGAGGCCGCCAGCTGAAGCGAGCATCGAGGGGAGAGCGCCTGAGCAGCCGGTCGGCTTCGCTCGATCAGTAGTTTTCCATGATCCTTTCGACATGCAGGCGCACCAGACGCGTGCTCTTGATCCGCCAACCCACCGCAAGCCGAATGTAGGTCTCGTGGTAGTGACCGAAGCCGTGCAGGTACGTATATCCATAGCTGGAGGGATCGTCCTTGGGCCGACGCAGAATGTCCTCCATCGCCCACGTTCCTCGAGCCGTGGTGTCGGACAGGATTTCGATGTCGGGCATGTGACCGTGGTGCGTTGAGATTTGCATTCCCGCGGCCGCGGCCGTCCACTTGACGATGGTAGCGGCGCCCTGGACCGGCTCGGTCAGCGCTTCGGGGACCTCCAGCGTCGCGTCCGGTGCCCACACCTCAGCCTGCCACTTCGCCCAATCCTTGTGATCCAGATAGTAGAAGTACTTGGATTTGAGGCGTTTGATCTCTTCAATGGCCAGCAGGCGCTCGATATCCGTCATATCTCTTCCCCTCTCTCACCTGCGATAACGCGGCCCAAGTGTAACTGCGTGCACTACGATAGAGTGATTGGCTGCGCGGTGGCGCTGCGGGCGGCAGACGCATTGCATCAACGGAGACTAAACATGCCAGAGAAGCCGACGGTCGCGGTAGTTACGGGCGCGAGTCGCGGCGCCGGCAGAGGCATCGCCATCGCGCTCGGCAGTCACGGCTGCACGGTCTATGTCACCGGACGCTCACAGCAGCCGGGTGATGGCACCCTGCCGGGTACCATCCATCAAACTGCGGAAGCCGTCAGCCAGGCGGGCGGCAGGGGAATCGCCGTACGCGTCGATCATGGTGACGATGTGCAGGTCAGGACGCTGTTCGAGCAGGTGCACCGCGAGCAAGGCCGGCTCGATATTCTCGTGAATAATGCGTTCTTTCAGCACGATGCGCTGCCCGCGCCGGGCGCTTTCTGGGAGAAGCCGCTCGATCTCGTGAAGATGCTCGACATCGGACTGCGTAGCAGCTATGTAGCCACTTATTACGCGGCGCCGGTGCTGGTCGCACAACGCCACGGTCTGGTGGCATTCACCTCCGCGTCCGGTTCGGTGCATTACGTCTACGGACCGGCTTACGGGGCCCAGAAGGCTGGCACCGATAAGTTTGCTGCGGACATGGCCGTCGATTTCCGGGACTTCAACGTCGCTACCGCGTCCATCTGGATGGGCGCGGTCAACACGGATCGACTGCAGGCCATCCTGGCAGCCGATCCGGCCAAGCAGCGCGCCCTATGCGGAATTTTGGAGACCCCGGAGTTCACGGGTCACATCATCTGGGCGCTGTATAACGATCCGCAACTCATGGATATGAGCGGCCAGGCACTGATCGGCGCGGAGCTGGCGGTGAAATACGGCATCAGGGATGCGGGCGGGCGCCAACCGCCTTCGTTTCGCGATTTGCACCAGGTTGCGCCGCGACAGCAATACCCAGCCATCATCCGCTGAGTCTGAGGCCTCTGACCGTGCATCCAAAGTACCCACACATCTTCAGTCCCATCAGGCTCGGGCCCGTGGAGCTTCGCAACCGCTTCTACTTCTCGCCCCACGGCGTCGCGCTCTCCATCGGCAGCAAGCCCTCCACCGATCTGATCCACTACCTCGTCGAACGCGTCAAGGGCGGTGGCTGCGGTCTCGTCTGCCTGAGCATGACCGCGCACGAGCGCGGCAGATCATTCCATTTCTCGCCTTACGCGCAGGACAACATTCCGTCGTTTCGAGCCGTCGCGGACGCGGTGCACGATGCCGGCGGCAGGATCTTCGCTGAGCCCTGGTACCACTGGACCACGTACGGACACTGGGAACCTTTGAGTCCCCCGGCCCCCGCGCTGGCGCCCTCGGCGGTTCAGTACGGAATTGGCGATCGCACGCTCTCCACCCACGAGATGGGCAAGGACGAGATTCGAGCGATGCTCGAAGTCTTTCGGCAATCGATCACGCACCTGCGCGCAGCCGGATTCGATGGCGTGATGATGCACGCAGCCCACGGCGGACTGCTCGAGCAGTTCGTGTCGCCGTATTTCAACCACCGCAGCGACGAATACGGCGGCAGCCTCGAGAACCGTATGCGATTCCTCGTGGAATCACTGCAGGCAGCTCGGGACGGCGCGGCCGGCAAGCTTGCGGTCGGAATGCGCTTCAACAGCAATGAATTGATCCCCGGAGGTTACGACGCCAAGGAGGCTCGCGAGATTTTGCAGCGCGTCTGCGACGCCGGGCTGCTCGATTTCGTCGATCTCGATGTCGCCGTCGAGCCTCAGCAGCTGCATCTCGGAATGCCGCCAGTGTTCGTGGCACCGCACGTCTACCGTCCCTACGTCGAGGCGATCCGCAGCGCAGCCGGCAAGGTGCCGGTGCTCAGCGTGTTGGGTCGACTGACTTCGCTGGCGGACGGCGAGGCCGTGGTCGCGGCCGGGATCTGTGACATGGTCGGCGCTGCGCGCGCATTGATAGCCGAACCGCAATTCGTGAAAAATGCATTCCAAGGCAACGAAGATCGCAGCCGCACCTGCATCGCCTGCAATTGGTGTCTGGCAGCGCTCGGCGACGGCGCCCAGGGCTGCGCGATAAATCCCGCGAGCTACCGCGAACGTATCTGGGGCGTCGACACGTGGTCGCCCGCGAGCCGTCGCTCGAAGGTCGTCGTGGTGGGGGCAGGTCCCGCGGGGCTGGAAGCAGCGCGCGTCAGTGCGATCAAGGGACACGGGGTGGTGCTGTTCGAGACCCGCGAAAAGCTCGGCGGCGCGCTCGCGATTTGGGCCGCGTTGCCCGGGCGCGAGTTTTACCACAAGAGCATCGACTGGTGGGAACGCGAGCTGCTGCGCCTCGGCGTCGACATTCGTCGCGGCACCGAAGCGACCGTACCATCGATATCGAGTGAAGAGCCCGACGCGGTGATCGTCGCGACCGGAGCTCGCTATAGCCCGAGTGGCCATAGCACCTTTCTCGAGCGCGACATCCCCGGATACGAGCACAGCTTTGTCTACCGGCCCGAGGACATCCTCCTCGAGGGCGTGCGCCCATCGGGAAAGGTTGTGTTGCTCGATGGGGAGGGCATCAACACCAGCCTCGGGATTGCCGAGTTGCTGAGCAACGCGGGAGCCGATGTCGAATATCTGAGTCCGGGCTTCTCCCCCATCTCGGCGCGCCTTGTGGACGGCCAGGAGTCGCGGTTCATCATGAAACGGCTCCGCACTGCCGGTGTGCGCTTCTCGCCCTGCACCTACATCAGACGCATTAGCGCCTACAAGGTGGTCACGGCCTACGATGTGTTCACTGACGAGGAGCGCATCCTGACGGGGATCAACGCGGTGGTGCTCTCGACCGGCCGAGTGCCGGTAAATGCCCTCGCAAAAGCGCTCGAGGGTAAAGTCGCGCAACTCTACACCGTCGGCGACGCGCTCGCGGCGAGGCCGTGGGCGACGGCGGCATACGAGGGGCAGAAGTTCGCCCGCTACATAGGCGAGGCGAATGCACCCCGGACCGTCGCCGAAGCTTACTTTCGCCCCAATCCGCCCGAAGTCTGGCCGGTGCCGGCCTGAGCGTGAGTCAAACGAGGAGGACCGCGGTGTGGAAAGCCATCATGAATTAAGTGGCCGGACGGCCGTCGTGACGGGCGGGAGCAGTGGTATTGGCCTCGAGTCCGCGCGCATTCTGGCCCGGGACGGCGCCGCGGTGCTGCTCATGGGCCGCCGGCCAGACCTCCTTGCCAAGGCGCGCGATTCGATTCTGGAAACTGTGCCGGACGCGCGAATCGAGGTCTACGCCGGCGACGCGTCCGACGAAGCGGCGGTCAAGGCGGCTCTGCAGCAGGCCCACGCCATTGCGGGACGTCTGGACATCCTGGTTCCGGCCGTAGGGGGCGACGATAACTATTATCCGTTCCTCATGGAGACCAAGGCCCACTTCCATTACGTTCTCAACCGGAACCTCGTCAGCGCTTTCCTCATCATCCGTTACGGTGCACCCTTGATGCACCCGCACGGCGGCGCGATCGTCTGCATTTCGACCACGACCGTGACCCAACAGGCGACCGGACTCGCAGCCTATGTCGCTGCCAAGGCGGGACTGGAGAGACTGGTGAAGCTGGTTGCGCTGGAGCTTGCCGGCGCGAGGATCCGGGTGAATGCTGTGCGGCCCGGCCTGACGCGGTCGGCTGCCACTCAGTTCATGTTCGCTGTGCCCGGAACTGAAGAGCGCTACGCCTCGATTACTCCCTTGGGCCGAGTCGGCGAGCCCGTCGATATCGCCCGGGCCGTGCGCTTCTTCGCGGGGCCCGAGTCAGCCTGGATCACCGGCCAGAACATAGCGTGCGACGGGGGCCAGGAGTTAAGTGGTGCCACCCCCGATTTCCTCGACCAAGCCTATGGGAAAGAGGTGATGGACCAGATCCGTGCGGGGAAAATTCCCGTCGCAGAGCTGGAGCCCCATGGTGGAATCGATGAGAAGGCTCCAGCGGCCGATTAGAGGGAGCAGCAATGGAATTTGAAATTCCCTGCAACCGGATGGAGCCCTTCGGCGTCGAAGCGAACCTGGATGCCGCGTGCTCTCTGACACAGGCGCACAAGGAGCAGCTACGGGAGCTCTACGCCATGGACGGGTTGCTCGTCATCCGCGGTCTCAAGCTCTCGATGGACGAGCAGCTCGAGTTCTGTAGCATCTTCGGTCCCGTACTGCGCGGCTCGCACGACAAATATCTGGTCTCAAACGTCGCCAGGGGCGGGCTGTTAGGGGACCAGGAGCTTCTCTTCCACCATGACATACCCTACGTGCCGGCTCCTTTTCTCGGCGGCGCCCTGCACGCGCTCGAGGTATCCGCAGGGGTCAGTGGAACGAAATTCGCCAGCGGAATGAGGGCATACGAACGCCTTCCACGGGAGCTACGCGACCGCGTCGGCGGCCTGAACGCGCTCTTCGTGAGGCCGCGGAACGAGGCTCGGCGCAACCGCCTCACCGATTCCATTCCTGGCGACAATTGCGCGGTGCACGCCGTCGTACAACGGCAAAACCGCACGGGTCGGCCTTACATCTTCGTGAACGGCCAGTCAACGGCGTGTCTCATCGGCTTGCCCGAGCACGAAAGCGACGCGCTGCTCGAGGAGCTGCTGTCCCACCTCTATGCGCCGGACAACGTCCATGAGCATCGCTGGAAGAACGGCGATCTCGTGATCTGGGACAATCTCGCGCTACAGCACGCACGCGACCGGTTCACCGGGGGCGTGCGTACGCTCCAGCGCGTCACCATCGCGAGGTTGGGCTACGAACAGCAGTATCCCGTCGATTGCGGTTGGTTCAAGGACCTGCAAGAAGAGCGTGGATTCGGCGCGCGTGCTGAGGCGGCGCCCGCCGTATAGCAGCGCGCGCCGCAGGCGCGAGTTCACCGTTGGGCGACCGTGGAAATGCTCAATGCGACGCAGATCACGGCGCCTGTGCTGCTGTCTTTGCAGCGAGCGCCTCACGAGCGCCGGCACGAATGTAGGCGTAGATCTGCATCATCTGCGCCCGAGTCAAATCGGGGAACTGCGGCATCCCGCGAGGTAGCAGTGTTCCGTCGTGCACGACAGTCCAGAGGCCGTCGGGATGGAGCGCGATGCGCGATTCGCGCAGGTCGGGCGCCGGCCCGCCCGTGGAGTTGAGGTTGTGCCCATGGCACACCGCACAGGCCATGAAGAGCGCATGTCCGGCGGCGACGTCCGCCGGATCCAGCTTGAGCGCGGGATCATCGACCGCGGCGACTTGCATATCGCGCGGCGGCGATGGTGGCAACACGGCCTTGCCGTCCAAAGTGAAGGTCACGAGGCGCCGTGGGCTCGAATATTTCCAGCCAGCATTCATCAGCTGGCCCCAGACCGCCGCGGAACCGCCGTAGCCGACCAGGACCGCGACATACTGCCTGCCACCGACCGAGTAGCTCATGGGGGCGGCGATGATTCCCATACCGGTGTATGAGTGCCAAAGCCGCTCGCCGCTCGCGGCGTTGTATGCCGACAAATAACCGTCCGCGGTCCCTTGAAAGACCAGATTGCCCGCCGTCGTCAGCGTGCCGCCGTTCCAGATCGTCGCGAGTGGCACCTTCCAGGATACCCGCTGATGCACGGGATCCCACGCGATCAAGGCCCCCTTGCCGTCCAGCGGATCGGTGTTGTGAGGCTTGATGCTCAAATCGCTGCCGACCACGGTGCCACCCGGCTGCGGCTCACCCTTCACGAAGCGCACGCCGAGCTGCATATAGGGGATGTAGACCAGGCCGGTGCGCGGATTGAAGGACATCGACATCCAGCTGTGCGCCCCGAGCGGCGATGGCCAGATGAGCACTTCGCCATTCTCGTAGCGGATATTTTTTTCCTCCGCCGGACGACCGCTCTCGAGGTCGATGCGCTGCGCCCAGGTCACCTTGCCGAGCTTCTCAGCGGAAATCAACGTCCCGCTGGTGCGATCCAGCACGTAGAAGAATCCATTCTTCGGAGCTTGCATCAGCACCTTGCGGCGCCGACCGTCGATGAGGAGGTCGGCCAGAGTCATCTGTTGCGTGCTGTCGAAGTCCCACGCGTCCTGCGGATTGACCTGGTAATGCCACAGGTACTTTCCGCTGTCGGCATCAAGCGCAACGACGGAGGCGGTATAGAGATTGTCCCCTCCGCCCGGACTGCGAAGCTGCGGATCGTAGGGAGCCGCGTTGCCGGTGCCGAGGTAAATGCGGTTCAGCTCCGGATCGAAAGTGATGCTATCCCAGACTTCACCGCCGGTGCCGGTCTTCCAGTATTCGCCGTGCCAGGTCGTGGCCGCGTGCTCCATCGCCGGGTCGCCGCGGTTCTCTGCGGGCGAACCTGGCGTCACATAAAAGCGCCAGGCTTGTTGGCCGCTCACGGCATCGTAGGCCGTGACATATCCGCGCGCCCCGAAATCAGCGCCCCCCTGGCCGATGATGACCTTGCCGTTGAAGACACGCGGGGCACTGGTGATCGTCTGCGGCGAGTCGCGAGCGACGGTCTCGACGCTCCAGAGCAGCTGACCGCTCCTGGCGTCGACAGCAAGCAGCCGACCGTCACGCGTGGCGGAGAAGACTCGGCCGTCGGCATAAGCGACGCCGCGGTTGGCGTCCAAGCTGAAGTGCATCTTGCCCGGATTGTGCTGCCAGATCTGCGGATCGTATTTCCACAGCAGCTTTCCTGTGGCGCCTTCCACCGCATAGACCGTAGCGCTGCCGCCAGTGAAGTACAGCACGCCATCGACGGCCAGTGGCGTGGCTTCCAGAGTCGCCTCGCCCGGCAGATCGACCGACCAGGCGAGGCCCAGGCGGTTGACGTCCGTGGCATTGATCTGGGCGAGCCGGCTGTAGGCGCTCTCATCGACGTCGCCATTGTGATACCGCCAATCGCGACCGGCCCCGAGCAGCTCATGAGTGCTCGCAACCGCCTCGGCACCACTGGCACCAAACGCGGCGCCGGCGCAACCGAGCAGCAGCACACTGCACAGGCCCAGCGACCCCACGGACTTCAACATGCCTGGCTCCTCTCTTCGCCCTACAGGCGCCTGACTATGAGATCGCCACACCCTGACGATCGACAGATTCACGCGGGCCTCCTGTTCGCTCGACCGTTGCTTCACTGAAGCGTATCGCTGGCGGCCGCCTTTGCGCAGCCGCGGGCTGCAGGTATTCTCGTTTGCTCCGCCACGCGAGGCGCTCGGCACCGAACGCAATCGAGGGATTCATCATGAACGATGGCAGCACGCTTGTCCTCTATGGCGGTCTCAGCCCGAATGTCCGCAAGGTCGGAATTATGCTCGAGGAGCTCGGCCTCCCCTATGAGTTGCGCTACGTGGGGGTCATGGTGGGCGCGCAGTTTGCGCCCGAATTCCTCGCGCTCAACCCCTGGGGCAAGGTGCCGGTGTTGGTGGATCCGGCGCTCGGCCGCCCGCTCTTCGAATCCGGCGCAATCCTCTTGTATCTGGCCGAACGCCAGCAGCGGTTCTTGCCAAGTGATGGGCCAGCGCGCTACGAGGTCATGCAATGGCTGATCGCCCAGACGGCCACGGTCGGCCCGATGCTGGGCCAGCTCACCCATTTTCGCATCGTGCAGCGCTCCGGCACTCATCCCTACGCCGAGGGCCGTTACGCCGCGCAGGCCGGGCATATCTACCGCCTGGTCAATGAACGGCTCAGTACGCATCAATGGGTTGCCGCTGACCGCTATTCGATTGCCGACATCGCGATCTATCCCTGGATGCTGTATCTCAGGGCGCATGGATTTGCCGCTGAGCAATATCCGGCGCTGATGCGTTGGTGCGATACGATCTCTGCGCGACCCGCGATCGCGCGGTGCAATGAGCGCTTCGCGGCCGCGTTCGCTGCGCCGACTGAGCAGTCCCGCCGCTCCGCAACCTCCGAGGATCTGGACCGCTTCTTTGGGCGCACCGCCGCCGTCCCTGCCGCCGACTTCTCGCTCATCAAGCAGCTCACAGGCTGACCGCAGCGACCAGCGAGGCCGCCGGCTACGGCGAGCGCATCACCTGCGCCGGGCGTGGCTCGGCTTCCCACTGGCTGCGACGGCTGCGGATCGTTGCAATGGCCCGGTCCCAGAAGGCGGGATTTTCTGCCAATATCCTGATATCGAAAACGGCGGCGGCGCGGAACTCGAGCACTTCGACACCCGCCGCACCTGGCGTGTAGGCATAAGGCACGTCCTTTCCTGCGAAGAACCCGTCTCCCACACCGAGCTCCTCGTGCCCGATCATGAGTGAGCCGCCGATGATGTAATAGAGACAATCGACGTTGTGAGCGTGACGCGGCAGCGGAAAGGCGCTCTTGAACCAAACATAGGTGAGGCTGAAACCCGGCATCGCAAACAGCAATTTGAGCTCGTGACCCGCGTCGGCACCCGCCTCGACCGCTCGGCGCGCTCCCTCTGCAACCACCGCTGTCATGGGCGCGTACTCCATGAACGGCGCCTCACCTTCGTGACGCGCATCCCGCGCCCGGAAAATCGCAAAGCGCGGCGCCACCTCATTCTGACTCGTGCTGCTACCCATGGCCGTCCTCACAGGCTGTAGCGCTGGCGGATACCGTCGAAGCGCTCCTTCATCTGCTGGATTCTCTCCTCCCGAGATACCTTGGCCGTATCCGCGGGCAACGCGGCGGTGAGTCCGGAGCGCTTGACCAGTTGCGTTCGCAGCACCGTTTGCTCCTCGCTCATCAGGTTCCGATAGATCAGGTTACCGCGCTCGAAACCCTGGGTATCGAGCCAGTTATGATATCCGGGATCGTCGCAACAGAGGATCAGGCGCACCTTGCCGTCGCCGTCGGTCCTGGTTCGGCTCGGGGTATAACTGACGGGCCGGTAGAGAAAGTCCATGCTCACGAAGAACGGGCCCATGTTGGTCACCGACCAGAGCCCGCTGTGACTGTGGAACTCGACGATCAGCGCCTCGTCGCTCGCCAGCGCCCAGCTCATGTTGGCGACGGCGCGGCCGCGGCGCCGGTCCGACGCTGCGCTGTCGGCGGGCTCGGGAGGGAATCGATTCAGGTAGTCGAGGTAGCGCGCCTTGGTGTACTGGTAGGGGTGATCCGGCCAGTCAGCCATGAGCCCGGTGACGAACCTCCCCGCCCAGTCGATCGCGGTCAGCATGACCTCGGGCGTCGGCAGCGGCCGCGGCTCACTCATCCCGACGCGCTCGATGCGCATGCGCGCCGGCCGCTCGCTCCAGCGATCGAAACCCTGGCGCACGAACAGCTTGCGCGAGCCTGGCGTGGTGGGTAGCCAGTTCGTTGGGCGCTGCGGACCCCCGATATGGAGCTCGAAGCTGCCGTCCCATTCGCACTGCAGCTGATGTCCAAACAAGTTGGCTTCGGGAACGTCTCCAAATGGCTCGTGCAGGCTCGGCCAGTCCGTTCCCGACTGCTTCTCCGGGCGCGGCCCTTGTACCGTGAAATTCAGAAAGCGCGCCGTGCCCCTGTTGCCGGAGATCTTGTAGACCGATTGACCATCGATCCACGCCTGCTGGTAGACGAAATCGGCGCTGTCCCCCCCGAGCTTGCAGAAGGGCGTGCAGAAGGCGTGCAGCACCGGATAGCGCGGGTCCTTCGTCTCCAAAGCCAGGTCAAACGCCTGGCCGAGATTCTGTGTCAGGAAGCGAAAGCCGTCCGCACGGTTGAGCGGCGTGGGCGGGTTATAGTCCTTGAAAACACGCTCACCTGCCTGCTCGAGGCGCCGACAGAACGCCTGCCACGCCGCAAGCAGGGCGGCATCGTCGCTACAGTCTCCGAACGCCATCGAGAAGCTCTCCCTTCAGATTGCACACCCGGAACACGCGCGCGCCGTTCAGTCTCAAACTCCCAGCGATTGCAGCATCTTGCCGACATTGTCCGCAGCCCTGCGCGTCGCGGCGAGATGGCCTTCCTTCTCGATGCGGGGTCCGAGGAGCTCCAGGTCGAACGCGCCCGCGTACCCGGCGTTGAGCGCCCAATCCAGAATTCGCTTTACCGGAATGGCGCCGTCACCCGGAACGGCCCGCGACGGTACGAAGCGGTCACCATAGACGTAGTCGCAGACCTGGATGATCGGACAGCGCGGCATCGCCCGTTTGATCGTTTCGTGCAAGCCGGCCTCCGTCCAGCAGGCGAACAGATCCATGCACACGCCGATGCCGGCCATTTCCGCCACCGTCAGCGTATCGCGCAGCGTATGCGCGATATGCGTGTCCGCGTAGAGCGGTGGCGCATCCTCGAGCGCGAGCGCAATTCCTGCCTCCCGCGCCTGCTGGACGCAAGGCGCGATCGCCGCGCTGAAGACTCTTGCCGCCTCCTCCCAGGTCAGTGTGCCATGACCCCCGGTCACGACGTAGATTGAGCGCGCGCCGAGCTTGTGCGCCGTGCGGATCAAGCCGCTCAGTGTGCTGCGCGGCTCGCTCCACGACTCCTCGCGTGGCTCGAGGTGTCGGCCGAACATGAATGGATGCGGAATGGTTTCCAGCGCGTAGTCACCGCTGGCGAGTGCCGCTTGGGCAGCCGCTTCGCCTCCCGGCTGCAACAACGGCGTGCTCACCAGGCTCACGCGATGCGCGCCCAGTTCGCGCCAATAGCGAGAGAGATCGGGCAGGCTGGCGCCCATGAAACACAAGCTGTCGATGGATATTCTCTCGTGCATATCGGGGGCTCCTGCGTCCGGTCAAAGCCTCCGCTCAGGGCAGCTCATTTGCGCTGCTCGATCTCCAGGCCGAAGCGCTCGCGGTAAGGGGCGAACTCAGCGTGCAGCGCATTGACATCGACGCCGATCACGTCGGTGGAATAGCAGAACTTGCCATAGCGATCGCCCCGGTTTTGCTGCAGGTAATGCCGCATCGCACCCTCGGTGGCTGCAGCAAAAGGCACGGCGGATTTCTCGTAGAAGCCGCGGATCGTGTTGACCGGATCGGCGATGAAATCCGGGTAGCGCACGTGATGGATACGCGCATCGTTGATCATGGGATTGGCGAGGGTAGCTTTGAATCCCGCCCGACAGGCCGCCAGGTGTATCGCGGCCTGCTCTTGCCAAGCCACTTTGCCGGTGAGCCCTTCGACCAGCTCGCCCGTGAGCACGATGCGCGAGGCGATTGCCTGCACCGGGTCGCGATGCACCCAGATGATCTGCGCATCCGGGTAGGTCTCGAACAGCGCCTGGAGCCGCCCACCATGAAACCCTTTGAGAACCCAGTATTTTTCCGGCCGCGCGTACTGACACTGCTGCAGCATCATCTTGTGAATGCGGTACTGCGCGCGCGGATCCGACGGCAGACCGGCGATCACCATGCCCATTGGCACGCGCCACCAGGCAGTGGGCGTCATCACGCGGAAGTCGAAGGCCCAGGTGCGTTCGCACTCCGGCAGGCCGTTGCCGAGCATGTCATTGTAGGGATGACTGATCAGCCATTTCGGCAGTCTTCTGAGGATCTCTCTCCAGTCCTCATCCGCGCGGGTACGGCGCGGGTCATCGATTGCTGCCAGACCGGGCGGCGGCGAGGGATACATGACCTCCCAGAACCGCAGTGATCGAGCATTGGGATCGACCGATAAAAGCGCGTGCAGCAGAGTCGTTCCGGAACGCGGCTCGCCGGTCGCGAACAGCGGCCTTGTGATCCGCTCCCTGGCGAGCGGGTAGCGCTTGGGATCCGCAAAGAACTGCAGACGCGACGTGAGCAGCCACGAGCACACGCCAGCCGCCGCGCCTCGGCCTGTCGCGTCCATCCCTGCCGCTTGCAGCAGGGACACGGCGTGCCGGAACCGGGCGGGCAGCGTATCGTCCCCGTAGTCATTGAGGCCGGTGGCGGCTTGGGCCTGCGCCAACAGCGCCTCGGCGTCCAGGATGTCGTCGCTGGCTGCCACGGCAGCGGCTCAAGCGCAGAGACGCATCAGCTCATCCTCGGCTTCGCGCACCTTTGCCGCGGAGCGTGCCGCATAGCGCAGACCCGCCAACCCGCCGTAGTCGAGAATCTTCGGCACGCGTAACCCGGCGTCGACAAAGCCCTTGAGCGTGCGCGCGACTTGTTGCGGTGTGCCATGCGGCACAGCCGCGAGGATCGACTCGACCTTCACCTTCTTGAGCATGGCGAGGATGCGCTCGCGCGGCAACACCGCCGGGTTGATGTCCTGATAGCCGCGCCAGCGCTCTCCGAGCGGATGCTCAAAGCCGTGCGCCCGCATGATTTCGGCGGGGATCTGCAGCACGTAGGCCTTGACCAGCGGGGCCTCCAGGATCGCGGCGAGCTCCGCCTCATCGCCGATGAGGCAGGTACAGATGAAGGCCGGCGTGATCGCCAGCGGGTCGCGTCCCGCGCGCGCGGCCGAGTCCCGTACCTGCTGTAGTTTGGCCGCATAGTCCTCCGGCGAGTAGGCGCCGGTCACCCACCAGCCGTCGGCATAGCGGCCGGTGATCTCCAGCATGCGCGGACCCGCAGCGCCTATCCAGATCGGGGGCAGGCGACCCTCGAACGGCTCGGTGTCCAGGCGGGCGTGGTGAAGCTCGTAAAACTGACCCTTGAAGTCCACCGGACCGTCGCTGTCCCACAGCAGACGGATGACCTTGAGCGCCTCTTCGAAACGACTCACCGGTTTCGCGAAGTCGAACCCGTAAGGCACGGTGTTCTCGGTCTCGCCGCTGCCGAGGCCAAGGATGAAACGGCCGCGGGACAGATGACTCAGCGTGAGCGCCGTTTGCGCGAGCAACGAGGGATGGCGTCGCACCGTGTCGACTACGCTGGTCGCGATCGGCACATTTTTGGTCAACACCGCGACCGCGCCCGCTACCGCAAGTGCGTCGAGGTGGCGATGCGGCGACTTCGACACGGTCGCGAGATCGGTGAACTCCGGTGTCCAGATCGCATCCGGCCAGAAGCTCACCATGTGATCGGGCAGCCAGATCGAGTGATAGCGTCCGCTGTCCATCTGCGCGAGCGCGGACAGGTCGAGCGGCAGCGTCGTGCGCAGAAAAGCGGCGGGCTGTGTTTTCATCGGTCCGAGGATGGTCGTGCGCCCTATGTCGTGTCGCCGCGTAACTCACCGGGTCAGGAGCGCGCGGCGGCCAGTCGAGCTTGTGCCTCTCGAGGGGCCTGGAGCCCAGGAGACCGCCCGCCCCATTATAATCGACAATGTTGTACTATAGTGATCTATGAAGTGCGCGCCAACCCGGACACCTGAGCCCGTCGATATTGCGGCCCTGAGGCAAAAGTACCTGCAGGAGCGCGATAAGCGTTTGCGGCCCGAAGGCCAGGCCCAGTACCTGCGGCCGAGCGGCGAAATCGTCGACAGCTTTGAGATTGATCCGCACACACCGCTGGCACCTCGAGCGCCGCTCTCGGAGGACATCGACGTCGCGATCCTCGGCGCCGGCTGGGGCGGCATCACGGCCGCTTACCATCTCACGCAGGCCGGTGTCACCAACCTTCGCAATATCGACTCCGCCGGCGACTTCGGCGGCGTGTGGTACTGGAACCGCTATCCCGGCATTCAGTGCGACAACGAATCCTATTGCTATCTCCCGCTCCTGGAGGAGACGGGCTTCATGCCGTCGAAGAAGTTCGCCGACGGTTACGAGATCCACGGATATTGCAAGTCAATCGCGCAACGCTACGGCTTCGCCGATCGGGCTCTGTTTCATACGCTGATCAAGACGCTGCGCTGGGATGAGCAGCTGCAGCGCTGGCGGGTCGGAACGAATCGGGGCGATGATATTCGCGCTCGTTTCGTGATCATCGCCTGCGGCGTGCTCAACATGCCGAAGCTGCCGCGCATCCCGGGTATCGGGCGCTTCAAGGGGAAGATGTTCCACACCGCGCGCTGGGACTACTCCTATACGGGCGGCAGCTACCGCAGCCCCGTGCTCGACAAGCTGTCCGACCAGCGTGTCGCGATCGTCGGCACCGGGGCGACCGCCATACAGGCGGTCCCATACCTCGGCAAATACGCGCAGCAGCTCTACGTCGTGCAGCGCACGCCCTCGACCGTGGACGAGCGGCCCAATCCGCCCACCGACCCCGCATGGGCCAGGTCCCTCGAGTCCGGCTGGCAGAAGCAACGGCAGGCCAACTTCCATCACGCGGCGATGGAATTCCTGAGGCCGGGCGAGCCGGATCTGGTGTGCGACATCTGGACCGAGATCAACCGCAACCTGGCCGCCGAGCTCGAGGCTGAGGGCTGGCCCAATCTCACCCCCGAGCAGTTCGCCGCGCGGCGCGAAGCCGTCGACTACCGGGTGATGGAACGACTGCGCCAGCGTGTCGAGCACTTCGTGAAGGACAAGAGAACCGCCGAGGCGCTGAAGCCCTATTACCGCTTCCTGTGCAAGCGGCCGCTGTCGAGCGACGAGTTTTACCCGACCTTCCGGCGGCCGAATGTGACGCTGGTCGACGTCTCGGAGACCAAGGGTGTCGAGCGCCTGACGGAACGCGGGTTCGTTGCCAATGGCAGGGAATACGAAGTCGACTGCATGATCTTCGCGAGCGGCTTCGAGGTCACCAGCGATCTGAGTCGGCGCTGGGCCATCGACGTGGTCGAGGGCCGAGGGGGCAAGTCGATCTACGATCACTGGGCCCACGGGCCGAAAACGCTGCACGGTACGATGACGCGTGGATTTCCGAACCAGTTCTACATTGGATACATTCAGGGCGGCCTCAATGCGACGGTCACGGAGCAGTTCGGGAAGCAGGGCTATCACAGCGCCTACATCATCAGCGAGGCGCTGAAGCGGGGTGCCACGGTCGTCGAGCCCAGTCAGGAAGCGCAGGACGCCTACGTGCGTCACTTCGAGGAACAGGAGATCGACTTGTCCGATTTCCAGCGGCAATGTACGCCGAGCTATTTCAACAATGAGGGTGAGGTCAAGCCCAAGTGGGCCCTGTTCCGGCCATATGGGCCCGGATGGGATGCCTTTCAGAAGCTGCTGCAGGACTGGCGTGACAAGGGCGACATGCAGGGTCTGAACCTCGAGCGCGCGCACGAAACACAGCGACGCGCGGCAGTCTGACGGGCGCGGGCGGCGCGCGCACTCTCGTCAGCGGGTAGGAGGACATCATGGACACTCTGGCGAATGTGCGTGTTGAGGACCTGGCAGAACCGCTCACCTTCCCGGTCGACGCGCATATCTCCGCGGAGTACGCGCGCGCAGAAGGCGAGCGGCTGTGGTCCAAGGTATGGCAGCACGCCGGCCGCGTCGAAGAGATCCCCGAGGTCGGCGACTATCTGACCTATGACGTCGGTGCCGACTCGATTCTGATCGTGCGGTCGGCTCCGCACACGATCAAGGCTTTTCACAACGTTTGCTCGCATCGCGGCCGGCAGCTCGTCAGTGCGAAGCCCGGTGCGCACTGTGCCCACGGCCGTAAGAATGGGTTTGTCTGCGGCTTTCATGGCTGGCGCTATGACTTGAACGGCACGTGCACCTTCAAGCTCGATGAGTCGGACTGGAAAGGCAAGCTCTCCGATGAGCGCACCCGACTGAGTGAAGTAAAGGTCGATACCTGGGGCGGCTGGATCTTCATCAATATGGACCCGCAGTGCGGCTCGCTGCGCGAGTACCTGGAGCCCGCCGCTTCGATCCTCGACCCGTTCGAGCTGCAGAAGATGCGCTACAAGTGGCGCCAGTGGGTGATCTTCGATTGCAATTGGAAGACGGCGATCGAGGCCTTCATGGAGCCCTACCATGTCGCCGGCACTCACACGCAGATGCTGAAGCACGGTCAGTACTACGCCTACAGCAAAGCGCACGGGTTGCACGGGGTAAGCGGTTTCGACGAGCGCGACCCGGCGCTCAAGATGAAGCAAAGCAGCACGATCACGCGCGCGGGCAAGGGGAAGGATCCACGCATCTCGACCTACGAGCTGCAACACGAGATCTACACCACCGTGAACAACGCCAGCACCACCGAGACGCTGGTCGCGGCGGCCAAGCGGCTGGTCGATGAGCTGCCCGAAGGAACTCCGGCCGATCAGGTCATCAAGCACTGGCTTGCTCGTGCCCGGGCCGATGATGCGGCGCGCGGCGTGACCTGGCCGACAATCACTGCGGAGCAGATGGCGGAGGCGGGACTCGCCTGGAGCGTCTTCCCCAACATGGGGATCCTGCACGGCATCACTTTTGCCTTGTGCTACCGGGTGCGCCCCTATGGCGACACGCCGCACAAGTGCATCTTCGAGTCCTACGCCATCGAGCGCTATCCGGAAGGCGGCGAGCCGAAGACCGAATGGGTCTATGCAGAGGCGACCGCAGAGAAGTGGGGGCTGGTGCTGTCGCAGGACTTCTCGAACATGGCCGCCGTGCAGAAGGGCATGCGCTCACGCGGCTTCCGCGGCACGCTGCCTAATCCACACCAGGAGCGGAAGGTCACCAACTTCCACCGCAATCTGGCGAAGTTTATGGGTACCGGAGCGCCCCGACTGCTCGACAAATAGAGCCGCGGCGGACCTTGCAGCGGCGGATCAGCCGGATAACCCGCCAACAATTGCCACGACAAGGGAATACTCATGCCTGTCAAGGTGTACGAACGCATCCTGCATCTCTTCGAAGCCGAAGGCATCAAGAACCTGTACGGCATTCCTGATCCGAACTTCGTGCACCTGTTCCTGACGGCCGAGCAGCGTGGCTGGCAGGTGATTGCTCCGCATCACGAAGAGAGTGCCGGCTTCATGGCCGAGGCGACCTGGCGCATGACCGGAAAGCCGGCAGTGGCGATCGGGACGCTCGGGCCGGGCATCGCCAACCTCGCCGGTGCCATCATGTGTGCCAAGGTCGAGAACTCGCCGGTCATCTTCCTCGGCGGGCAGCGCGCGCGCATCACCGAGCAGCGGGTGCGCCGCGGGCGCATCCAGTTCGTCGCCCAGTCGCCGCTGGTCGCCCCCGCAGTGAAGTACGTCGGCATCATTGAATATCCGGAGCAGACCGACGAGATCATCCGCGAAGCGTTGCGGGTCACGCAGACGGGCACGCCGGGGCCTGCCTACATCGAATATCCGGCGCATGTCATCCAGGCGGATCTCGATGTCCCCGATGCCCTGGCGCCCGAGCGCTACCGTCTCGTCAAGCAAGGCGCGAGCGCGCAGATGATCGCACAGGCCGTGAAGCTGATCGGCGCGGCCAGGCAGCCGATTCTGCTCGTCGGTCACGCAGTGCATTGCACCCGCGCTGGCGAGGCTGTCAAGGCGCTCGCGAGACTGCTGAACTGCGCGGTCATTCAGACCTCGGGCGGCACTTCTTTCATCGAGGGTCTCGAGGAGCGTACCTTTCCCTACGGCTTCTCCGAGTCCGCCGTCGATGCGGTGGTCAAGTCCGACCTGTGCATTGCGGTTGGCACGGAGCTCGGCGAGCCGGTGCACTACGGCCGGGGCCGGCACTGGGCCGAGAACAACGCCGGGCGCAAATGGATCTACATCGAGCTCGATGCGAAGGCGATCGGCGTGAACCGGCCGATCGATGTTCCGCTGGTCGGCGATTTGCGCGCGATCGTCCCGCAGCTGACCGAGGCACTCAAGGACTCGCCGCGTCCGCCCTCCCCGGAGCTGCAGGGCTGGATTCAGAAGGATGCCGCGCGCATCGCCGAGCTGGCACAAAGCGCGCCCGCCGATAAGACGCCTATCCACACCGGGCGCTTCGTCGTCGAGGCGACCAAGGCGTTTCCCAAGAATGGCATCCTGGTGCGCGACGGCGGTGCAACCGTCATCTTCCAATGGACCTATTCGCAGGCGAAGCCTCACGACGTGGTGTGGAACCAGAATTTCGGCCATCTCGGGACCGGACTGCCGTACGCCATTGGCGCCTCGGTGGCCGACGGCCGCAAGCGTCCGGTAATGCTGATCACCAGCGACTCATCGTTCCTGTTCCACATCTCGGAGCTGGAGACCGCCGCCCGCCTGAAGCTCCCCCTGGTGTGCGTCGTGGGTGTCGACTATCAGTGGGGGCTGGAAGTGGGCGTCTATAAGCGTACCTTCGGCAAAGGATCCGCCGAGACCGGCGTACACTGGAGCAAGGACGTGCGCTTCGACAAGATTGGCGAGGGCTTCGGCTGCCACGGTGAATACGTCGAGCATGCCGAGCAAATCGGCCCTGCGATCAAGCGCGCTTACGCGAGCGCCAAGCCCGCCGTCATCCATGTGAACATCGATCCAACGGTCAATTCCGAGGAGATGCCGAACTACAGCGAGTTCCGCACCTGGTACGCTGAGGGAACCCAGTAACTCATACGGCTCCCCCTCATGCGGGTCTTCGCACCCATACGAGGCCGGCAGCGTTTCACGGACAACAGCAGGGGATGAATCGAGTCATGCGCGAGTATCTGAAGTTCTACATCGGCGGTCAGTGGGTCGATCCGGTCGAGCTGCGAACGCTGGATGTCATCAACCCCGCCACCGAGCAGGTCGGCGGCAAGATCGCACTGGGCTCCGCGGCCGACGTGGACCGGGCCGTCAAGGCCGCACGCCAGGCCTTCGCCACCTGGTCGCAGAGCAGCCGCGAGACGCGGCTCGCTGTGTTCGAGCGCATCCTCGAGCAATATCAGCAGCGCATCGGCGAGCTGGGGGCGGCGATCACAGATGAGATGGGCGCACCGGACGCGCTCGCCAATGGCTTTCAGGTCGGGTTGGGGGTGGGACATCTGAACACCGCGATCGAAGTGCTGAAGACGTTCCGCTTCGAGGAGCAGCGCGGCGCCACCATGCTGGTGAAGGAACCGATCGGAGTGTGCGGACTGATCACGCCCTGGAACTGGCCGATGAATCAGATCGCCGTCAAAGTCTTCCCCGCCATGGCGACCGGCTGCACCGTGGTTCTCAAGCCTTCAGAACATGCGCCGTTCTCGGCGCAGATCTTCGCGGAGATCCTCGATGCCGCAGACGTGCCGGCTGGTGTGTTCAATCTCATCCAGGGCGATGGGGCCGGCGCCGGCGTCGCACTCTCGCGCCATCCGGATGTGGACCTGATCTCCTTTACCGGCTCGACGCGCGCGGGCGTCGAGATCGCGAAGAATGCCGCAGCGACCATCAAGCGTGTCTGCCAGGAACTGGGTGGCAAGAGCCCAAATATCGTCCTCGACGATGCGGCGTTCGCCGAGCACGTCGCAGCCGGTGTTGCCGCGATGATGGGCAATTCAGGTCAAACCTGCAGCGCGCCCTCGCGCATGCTCGTGCCCAACGCCCGCATGAATGAGGCGATCCGTGTCGCCCGCGAGGCGGCCGCGAAGATTTCCGTCGGGAACCCTCACAGCAATGTGACGATCGGTCCGGTGGTTTCCAAAGCCCAGTTCGAGAAGGTCCAGGCGCTGATCCAAAAGGGCATCGACGAGGGCGCCACGCTGGTGGCCGGCGGCGCCGGCCGTCCCGAGGGCCTCACCAAGGGTTACTACGTGAAGCCCACCGTGTTCGCCAATGTGCGCAACGACATGACGATCGCCCGGGAGGAGATCTTCGGGCCGGTGCTCACGATCCTCGGTTACGGCGATGTGGATCAGGCCGTCGAGATCGCCAACGACACCGAGTATGGACTCGCCGGTTTCGTCGCCGCCGCGGATCTGGACAAGGCGCGCGAAGTTGCCCGCAGGCTGCGCGCCGGATGGATATCGATCAATAACGGATTCGATTTCAATGCGCCGTTCGGTGGATACAAGAAAAGCGGCAACGGCCGCGAATGGGGCGAGTTCGGCTTCGAAGAATATGTCGAGCTCAAGGCGATGCTCGGTTACACACCCCCCCGGGCGGCGCAGTAGGCGCAGACGGAGTTCAAGCCCCGGCGAGATCGGCTATGGCCTTGGTGTCGTAATAAAATGCAACGATCTCTACAACCTTTCCGTCTTGCAACTTCCAAATGTCTGTCAGCGGAAAGGATATAGGCTTGCCGTTTTTGGCGATGCGGCAGGACAGGCTGCCGACGACGATGACCTTCTGGCCCACAGTGGCGAATTCCCTGGGCCCGGCCTTGATATCGGTGAAGAAAGTGCCGATCGCCTTGAGGATGTCCATGTAGCCCTGCCACCCATGGTAGTCGCCGCCAAACGGGAGGCCAGGCGGCACGCGCAATACCAGTTCATCCGCAACGTACGGCTTCACGATGTCCCATCGGCCCGCGTGACCGTTCTCGAGCATGATCTTGACGACTTCCAGGTTCTTCGTTGCGACGTCAGCAACACTCAGCGTATTCATGGCATGGTCTGTTCCGTTTGGGATCGCGCTTTGCGCGCAACTCGCCATCGCAGTCACTCTCTGACGGTGAAGTGTGTCGCAGCGGTGTCGTAGCTAATGCCACCAAACGTGGGCGCGCCTTGTGAGGGCACCAAAAGCCTGAGCACTCGCGACTTAAAGTACCAGCGGTCGCCCTCCTTCGAGTAGCGATCGTCGTAATAGCCGAAGATCCGGAAGGGCTTTTCCGTGCCGTCCATGTAGAAGATACCCTCGGCAAGGACGTAGCAGAGTCCACTTGCCGTGCGCCCGGAAAACTCCGTGATGATCTGATTGGTGCAAATATGCATCATGGGTCCCAGCTTCTTGGAGGCATCGAGAAACAGCTGGAGCACCTCGGATCGGGTCTTGACGGGTCTTCCACCGACTACCGCTTCGTCATAAACGCAGTCATTCGTGAACAGACTCGCCACATTCTGATAAGCGTGCGTGTCGCAATAAAGAGCATACAGCCGGGTCAGTTCCTGGATTGCGACCCGTTCGTCCATCGGTACCGTTACCATTTTGCCGCTACTCATTCGCAAGGCAAAACATCGCGGTCAAAGCCAGCGAGCCACGCTCAACTCAACCCCCGCGTTGCAGGCTGCGGAATATCGCGGGCAAGGCTTTCTCTGAGCGTGCGCTCGAATTGCAGCGCGGTCTGCTGGTCGAGATGCTCATAGATTCCGACAATCTTGGCGTCCCTGCATCTGAACAGCACGAGAAGCTCGTTTTCGTATGCCAGCCCGTGGTGGGTCGTACACCGGGTCACGGCCTCGACGACCACGCGGTCGTCCTCCGCCGTGGTACTGCGAATATCCATGTGCAACGCCGAGAATACCTTCACAAAGCCTGCGAGTTCCTCGGCTCTCTGCGCCTTGGAATGAACTCCCGCATGGTGAAATGTCGCGGGTTTTCCCGCCACGGTCCATGTCGCGTCATCCGCCATGAGCGCAAACATTTCCTCGAACTCCTGGCGTGACATCAATTCGTAGAACCTGAGAACAAGAGACCTGTTCTCCTCAGCAGTCATGCGCGGTCTCCGCCATGAACGCCACAGTCTAAACCGGTGTCCAGATGGGCGCCCCGCGCTCGGCGCGCAGCGAGGGAATCACCCTGCCGTCGACGTCGGTGATCCCGTATTCCCGCGCCAGCTCGGCCGTGATGA
>Ga0123356_10000706_pt1 | contig 36942 bp, 25 predicted proteins | sample TergutEmb28metaG_2_FD_92546 | JGI IMG/M metagenome (GOLD analysis project Ga0123356, IMG submission 92546) | Embiratermes neotenicus P3 segment gut microbial communities from Petit-Saut dam, French Guiana - Emb289 P3 | ecosystem: Host-associated > Arthropoda: Insects > Digestive system > Gut ...
CGCCGGTATATAACGCAGAAGGCGGACTAAACACATTGGTACATGAAAAAAGCAGAAAGAAGAGGGAAAAAAGAAAAGCTAATCCTATTCGTTTATTGTTCATTTCCAATCTCCTTAATTCACTGCTACAAATTCAACGGGGAAGGTGACGCCATACGGCACGCCGCCTTTTCTCACCGATACCGTTGCAAAATAGATGCCGGAATTTTTGAATAGGGGATCCCAGGCATCCAGCAGCAATACCGGACCATTTACTTCCATTGAAGTACCCGTTATTTTCCAGACAATACTGCCTGCATCATACTGGGCAATATTCTGTAAAGTAATACTCCACTCGAATTTATCCGGAACGTTGCGATCCAAAACAATATCTTCACTAATAACCGGCGCGCCTTCGAGTATTTCGATGAAAACAACGGTGGCCTCTGCGGTTCCTTCGCCTGACGGCGTTGAGCTCAGCCCTGAGGTTGAACCCGGGCAAGCGGCAAAACAAATGGAAAAGACCGCAACAAGAATGATACAGCCAATTCTGTGCAAGTGTGTCATAAACACCCTCCTTAAAAGTTTACTGAGAAATAGACAATTAAAAGAATGATACGATGTTTAGTTCAAAATGTCAATGTGGGATATACGATGGTATAGGGTTTTTTTAGAAGGGTATAGGGTTTCAAACTGATAGCCGTTTTTTGTATTGTTCATAAAAAAAACCTCCTTTTTTACTTAAACACAAAAAACGTAATGCTACCAGCGACAATGTAACAGTTTCAAGTGAAACTGTCAAGCATTGTCAACACATAAATGATCTATTTTTTGCACCAGGTCAAAACCTTCGCGAATGCTTGGGTCGGGGTGAAAACGCAGGTGAGGAATTTTTCGTATGCGAAGGGCAGCGCCAAGCTGAGACTGAATAAAACCGGCGGCGCTTTGCAGGCCGGCGGCGCTGCGTTCGATGTTGGCAGACTCGCGGATATTGGAAACATAGACATCGGCGTAGGAAAAATCCCGCGACACGCTTACCCGTGTTATCGAAATAAACGATGTCACTCGGGGGTCTTTTATTTTTCCTTCCAGGACCAGGGCGCTGATCATTTCCTGTATCTGCCGCCCCAGCCGCTCGGTTCTGAATTCACTCATGCGATTACCGCCGATCTTAGGTACTGCTTAATTTCCGGGCAACCTGAATGATCTCGATCACTTCAAATTGATCGCCAACCTGCACATCATCAAAGCCGTCAAGTCCCATACCACATTCGTAACCGGCGGCAACCTCGCGGGCATCGTCCTTGAAGCGCCTGAGCGAAGCGATTTTTCCGGACCAGAGCACTATTCCCTCGCGGATTACGCTGACGCTTGCGCTGCGCTTGACTACGCCGCTTTGCACATAACAGCCGGCAATGGTTCCCACTTTGGGCACCTTGAAGGTATCCCGTACTTCCACCGATCCAATGACTTCTTCTTTGGTATCCGGCTTGAGCATCCCTTCCATTGCCTGTTGGATTTCTTCAACGGCCTTGTAGATGACATTATACTTGCGTATGTCAATTTTTTCCTGATCCGCCAGAACTTTTGCTCTGGGCAGAGGCCGCACGTTAAAGCCAATGATAATAGCCTTGGAAGCAATAGCCAATGCGATATCGCCTTCGTTGATTGGCCCGGGCAGCGCCTGTATCACATGCAGCCGGATTTCTTTGGTCGAAAGTTTTTCAAGGCTGTTCTTGAGCGCTTCCGCCGAACCCTGCACGTCCGCTTTAATGATAACCTTTAGTTCCTGTATGGTCCCATCGCTTATCCGGTCACGGAGCGTTTCGGCTGTTACCTGTTTGATATTTTTTGCGTCTTCAAACCGTTTCAATTCCTGCCGTCTGGAGGAATACTCACGGGCAATTTTTTCATCTGCCACCACCTGCAGAATATCTCCGGCATTGGGGCTGCCTTCAAATCCCAGTACTTCGACCGGCATTGAGGGCGTTGCATGACTTATCTTTTCACCTTTGTCGTTGAAAATCGCCCGCACCTTGCCCGGCCAAACGCCTGCAACAAAGGAGTCGCCTACAGAGAGGGTGCCTTTTTCGATCATTACCGTGGCTACAATACCCCGCCCATGATCGATTCTTGATTCAAGCACTTTTCCTTCGGCGCTTCGCTGGAAGTTGGCTTTAAGATCAAGCAACTCCGCTTCAAGCAGTATGGTTTCGATAAGTTTTTCTATTCCCGTTTTTTGCAGGGCGGAAAGTTCAACAAACATGGTCTTGCCGCCCCATTCTTCCGGCATAAGGCCAAGATCGGAAAGCTGGCTTTTAACCCGGTCGGGATTCGCTTCAGGTTTGTCGATTTTATTGACCGCAACGATGATGGGAACTTCGGCTTCTTTGGCATGGTTGATCGCTTCAATGGTTTGAGGCATAACCCCATCATCCGCGGCGACAACCAGTATTACGACATCGGTTACCTGCGCGCCGCGCGCCCGCATTCGGGTAAAGGCCTCGTGGCCGGGAGTATCAAGGAAGGTGATTCTGCCGAATTGCGTTTCCACCATGTAAGCGCCGATATGCTGGGTAATGCCGCCAAATTCGCCGGACACTACATTGGCGCTGCGAATCGCGTCGAGCAATTTGGTCTTGCCGTGATCGACATGGCCCATAACGGTAACCACCGGCGGTCTGGGCAGCATTACCGCGCCTTCGTCTGATCCGGTGTCGATAACCGTTTCATCGTACAGGCTGATAATTTTAACATCGGCGCCAAATTCGCTGGCAAGTATTGTCGCGGTATCGGCGTCAATCTGCTGGTTTATGGTCACCATCATGCCCATTTTCATGAGCCGCTGAATAAGGTCAGATGCTTTCAGATTCAATTTTTTTGCCAGTTCTGAAACCGGAATAACTTCCATAATATCGATGGATTTAGGCACAGGATTGGCAATATAGGTAATTTTCTTTTTGGTCTGGAGGAGTTTTTCCTCCATTTCCAGTTCTTTTTCCTTGCGGTTATAACTTGGCTTTTTGGTTTTGAAACTGCGTTTTGCCGTGCCCTTGCCTTCGGGCAGAGGAGCGGGCGGAGGTGAACCTGGTCCACCGCGCCCCATTCCCGGACGAGGCGCAAAACCCGGCCTGCCGCCAGGGCCGCTTCCGCCGGGACGCGGCGCTCCGCCGCCGGGACGAGGAGCAAAACCGGGGCGCCCGCCGCCGGCATGACCGCCCGGCCTGGGTGCGCCTGAAAAATTAGACGGACCCGGCCTGCCGCCGGCATGACCGCCCGGCCTGCCGCCGCCGGCATGACCGCCGGCTGCCGGTCTCCCATGCGGAGGACGGCCTTCGGCATGGCCTTCAGCACGACCGCCGGCACGGCCTTCGGGACGACCTTCTGAATGGCCGCCGCCATGGGGCCGTTTACCCGCCGGTTTGCCCCCTACCCTGCCTGCCACTACTGCAGGCCGCTGGGCAAAAGAGAACGGCGCGGACGAATGCGGCGGTGCTGAGGCGTCCGATTTTTTGGCGCTTGCAGTTGTTTCTGCCGATGCCTTTTCTGTTTTGGGCGTATCCCCCTGAGCAGCCGGAGCATGGCTTGAAAGCACCAGTTTGGGCTGCAGCTTCCGCGCCGCCGGAGATCCTCCTGCGGCATCGCCATCTTTGGCGCCGCCCGCTTTGCCGGCAGCGCTGACGCCGGGTTTTTTCTTCAGTACAAGCTTGGGGCGTTCCCCGGATTTGGCAGGGCTTTTTTCAGCGCCGGCAATCATTGCGGCCTGATCGGCTTGAGTATGTTTTATCAATTCAGCTTTCGGTTTTTGAGTACCGTCTGTGTCCTCTGCCATTTATTCCTCTTCGTCCTCTTTTTCGTAACTCAATTCCAGCTCTGCGCCGCAGTTGGGGCAATTAATGGTATTGCCGGAATAATGAGCCGTATCAATGGTGAATTTTTCACTACACTCGGGACATTCGACCTCTTCGGCTTCTTCCTCTTCGCCTTCAACGTCTTCATCCTCTTCAAATTCTTCCGCTTCTTCATCTTCCACGATTTCAACCGATTCATCGATCAAGGCGCGGAGCACATCAAGCTGTTCAGGAGAAATGCCTTCGATTGCTTCCAGCTGTTCCTGACTGAGATCGAGGAAGTCTTCGATATAATCAATGCCGCTATCAAGCAGCGCCTGAGCAACGGCAGGATCCACGCCGGGAAGTTCGCCAATGCGGGAAAGTTCTTCCACATCGGCATCGCTGAACAGTTCTGAAACTGCCCTGCGGGATTCGGCGGCAATATCCATTTCGGTAAACTGGGCTTCGGTTTTTACATCGATCATCCAGTCGGTCAGTTTGTTTGCAAGGCGCACATTCAGGCCCTGTTTGCCTATTGCCTGCGATAACAGGGAATCGCTTACCACTGCCAGCGCCTTTTTCGATTTTTCGTTGATGATGATCACGTCCCTGACTTCGGCCGGGGAAAGGGCATTTTTGATAAAGCGCTTTGGATCGGGATCGTATTTCAGAATATCGATTTTTTCCCCTTCAAGCTCTTTTATCACCGCCTGAATCCGCACGCCCTTAAGCCCCACGCACGCACCAACCGGGTCAACATCATCACGATTGGAATATACCGCCAGCTTGGTACGGTAACCTGCCTCTCTGACAATTTTATGTATCTCAACGGTTTTGTCGTATACTTCGGGAACCTCAAGCTCAAAAATGGCCCGTACAAATTCAGGATCGGTCCGCGATAACACAACTTGCAGCCCCGAAGGTGATGTATTGACCTCTTTGATAAGTGCTTTGATTCGATCATTTAAATGATAGGTTTCACGAGCGGACTGGTATTTAAGGGGCAGTATGCCCTCAATTTTTCCCAAATCAACATAAATGGTTCCTTTCCGCTCCCGCTGATAATACCCGATGATAATTTCGCCAATTTTATCCTTGAATTCGGAATAGAGGCTGTTCTTTTGAATATCCCTGATTGACTGATGGGCAGTTTGTTTGGCAAGCTGCACCGATTGGCGGGTAAACTCTTTGGCAGAATCTATTTCCACCAGTATTTCATCGCCCACTTCCGCATCTGGATTAAGTTCCTTTGCGTCAAAAAGATCGATCTCGTCAACCGGATTGTACACATCATCGTGCTCAACTACTTTTTTCCGTGAGAATATTGCAACCTGTCCGTCATCGTCAAATCTGACCATGGCGTTTTCATCGGTACCATACCGTTTCCGATAAGCCGCCAAAAGCATATCTTCGACAGTCCTTTGGATAAGTTCTTCCGAAAGACCCCGTTCCTGGCTTAACTGACGGATTGCCTCCGACATATCAATGCCCAATGTATTCCTCCTGCGAAGGGTCTAATTTGGCTTTTGCAACCAGCGCATAATCCAACCGGATTGCCCCTTCTTTTCCTTTTATTGTTATACCCTGCTCGTCAGCTGCTTCTAAAATGCCCACTGACCAGTCTGAAATATCCGTTCTCCACAGGCGTACTCCCCTGCCCCGGTAATGGGCAAGCTCAACGCCATCCTTGACCTGCCTGGTTATTCCCGGAGTGGACACCTCTACCGAAAGCTCCCGCCCGGGAAATGCCTCTTCCAGCTTGGGCAGGATGGCATGATGCACCCGCGAGCAATCGGTGGTACCCAGTACCCCCGGTTTATATACCACGGCACGAACCTGCGCAGTTCCCACCACTCCGTTTGGGGTGTCCTTGCGGGATTTGGTGTAAAAAACACCCAGTTCTATCAGAACCATCCCCAAACCCTGTACCAAGGCCTCCAATTGCCCCCTTAGAGCAATTGTCTGTGCATCCCCAACCGGCGCGTCTGCCTGAGCGGAATACTGCATTTTCTTCCTTCGTACTCCTCGCACACAATAAAAAAAAGGGCTTTTCGCAGCCCTTTTTACCCAAAAACGCTATATTGTCACATCATATTGACATGCTGCGAAGCCATTGTCAATACAATCCATGTTTCCGGCAGGAAACACGCGCCAAAGCGGAAGACGGGAGTCGGACCCGCGACATCGACCTTGGCAAGGTCGCGCTCTACCACTGAGCTACTTCCGCGTAACTATTCCCAGTCTACTAAAAAAAGAAATGCAAGTCAAGTCCCCCGGGGGGGAATTTTTGTACAAAATACGGTAGTCTATACCCATGCGATTACCCTGGAAGGGCGGACGGGTCAGTTTGATTGCCGCCGCTGCCAAAGACAGAAAATTCCGCTTTTGTATATGCTGCGCCGCAACCCTGGGTACCGTGGTGTTTTCGCTGATAAACCCGCAGATAATCCGCTATACCATCGATTCGGTGATAGGGACAGTGCCGCTTGCCGCACCGGGTTTTGTTGCAGCATGGATCGAAGCGCTGGGCGGGCTGACTGTACTGCGCGAAAAAATCTGGATTTGCGCGCTCTGTATCGCGGGGGCGGCGCTCATTGCGGAATTGTGCAATATGGTCCGTAATTATACCGGCTCCGAGATGGGGGAAACCATCGCATGGCGGCTGTTGAATACGCTGTACGGCCATATACAGCAATTGCCCTGGAATTGGCACGTGAAAAGCCAGACAGGAGATATTATCCAACGCTGCACCACCGATGTTGACAATGTCAGAAATTTTATCCAGCAGAATTTAAGCGAGCTGCTGCGGACGGTTTGCATTTTTATCATTGCGGTATTGATGATGTTTTCCATGGACGTTTTCATGTCACTCATCGGCCTGTCGCTCATTCCGGTGATTATTGTTTTTTCGATATTTTATTTTCGCCGTGTCAGCCGGAATTTTTCACGGGCCGAAGTGACCGAAGGGCAAATGCACGCGGCGGCGCAGGAAAACTATACCGGCGTGCGGGTTGTCCGCGCGTTTGGCAGGGAATCATGGGAAATGCAAAAATTTTCCGAAAAAACCAAAGCCCATGCCACTATCTGGATCGAAATTGGAAAAATGCTGGGGCTCTTTTGGGGGGCGGGAGACATATTAAGCGGCCTGCAGTTGATGGTCATTGTTGCCGCCGGTATTTTTCGCTGCATTCAGGGAGACCTTTCTCCGGGAACCTTTTTGGCGTTTTATACCTATTGTAATATGATGATATGGCCCATCAGGCAGCTTGGCCGGATACTGTCAGATCTTTCCAAAACGCTTGTCGCCGCGGATCGTATTCGCGAGATTCTTGCAGAAGAGCCGGAGATCGAGCCCCCCGATGCGCTCTATCCGGCAATAAAGGGAGCCATTTGTTTTGACAAGGTCAGTTTCGCATACGGCGACAAACAGGTATTGCGCGATGTATCCTTCACGTTGAACCCCGGAGAAACGCTTGCCATATTGGGCGCAACGGGGTCGGGAAAATCATCACTGGTGCACCTGTTGAGCCGCCTTTACGATGTACCCGATGGAAACGGCACCATCACCATAGACGGCATTGACATACGCCGCATCGCGCGTGCTCATTTGCGCAAAAATATCGGGCTTTGTCTGCAGGAACCATTTCTTTTTTCCAAAACGATTCGAGAAAATATCCTGCAGGGACAGAGTGTACTCTGTCCCTGTGAGAAGAAACTGCAAAGCGCGGCGGAAGCCGCAGCAGTGCATGAAACCATTGAAGGATTTGCGGATGGGTACAATACCATCATTGGAGAACGAGGCGTTACGCTTTCGGGAGGACAAAAACAGCGAGTGGCAATTGCGCGGATGCTTGCGTGTAACACGCCGGTAATGATATTTGATGACAGCTTATCCGCAGTGGATACAGAAACCGACGCCCGCATACGCGCCGCTTTGCGTCATCGAATCGAGGATACATCAAACCCTGTTTGTGTCATTATCATTTCACACCGCGTCTCAAGTCTTATACAGGCCGACAAAATACTTGTTTTGAAAAACAGCACCGTAGAAGATATGGGCTCTCATCAGGAACTTATCGAGAGAAAAGGCACATATCAGCGGATATTTGCAATGCAGACTGCTGACATCGTTAATAACACCGCTACCGAGGAGCGCCGCCATGGCTGACCACGAAGATTTTGATTATAACAAACCCATGTCTTTGCGCATTTGGAAAAAAATGCTTCCTTTTATACTGCCGGAAAAGAAAAACCTTGGTATCTGCATGGTATTAATGCTGATTGTGGCAATCGTAGACATTGTCATTCCTTTGCTGTTGGGTTATGCGATCAAACACAATATCATGCCCGGCACTGCCGACGGAGTCTGGCTGCTTATCGGCATCGCCGTTTTTCTGGTGATAGTGCAGGGAATCACCGTACATTTTTTTATAACCATCGGGATTACGGCCGAAGTGGGTATGTGCCGCGGCATTAGAAACGCGGTGTTTAATCATTTGCAGAAGCTCAGTCTTTCCTATTACAATAAAACATCTGTGGGTTATTTGATGGCTCGCACCAATTCAGACACCAGCCGCATTGGGGATTTGGTAGCATGGGGTTTTATTGATTTTACCTGGTCGGCCTTTTACTGCACCGGAGCGATAATCGCAATGTTTATGGTTCACTGGAAACTGGCAATTATTGTGTGTACCACCATTCCGATTTTGGCCCTTATCACCTGGTTTTTCCAAAGCCGGATTTTATCGGTTAATCGTGTTATGCGTAAAATAAATTCAAAAATGACCGGAGCAATGAACGAAGGCATTACCGGAGCCAGAACCGTAAAAGTCCTGGTGGCGGAAGAGCAGAGTCTGGCCGATTATTCGTTAATAACCAGCGATTACCGCAGACATGGCACACACATGGCGCGGCTGCATGCCGTATTCATTCCGGCAACGCTCTTTATCGGGTCTCTTGCGACAGCCGCAGTTTTAAGCTACGGCGGCTACGAAATTGCGGCGCTGGGCGCAAACCTTTCGGTACTGGCAATATTTTTGCAGTACGCGGGCGGATTTTTTTACCCTATTCAAAATATTGCGCGAATATTTACCGATTTTGTTTCCACACAGGCAAATGTAGAACGGGTAAGCGGCCTTCTGGAACAAAACCCCGAAATCACCGACAAGCCGGAAGTGGTTGCAAAATACGGCGATACATTTACACCCAAAAAAGAAAACTGGGAGCCAGTCATTGGCGACGTAGAATTTCGTGAGGTGACATTCAGCTATCCCGATTACCATAAAAAAATACTGGAACAATTTAATCTGCATATTCCGGCGGGAACCTATGTTGCCATTGTGGGTGAAACCGGCGCAGGCAAATCCACGCTGGTAAACCTTGTCTGCCGTTTTTTTGAGCCGACCGAAGGGGAAATTCTTATTGATGGAATAGATTACCGGCAGCGCAGTCAATTGTGGCTGCACAGCGCCTTTGGGTATGTATTGCAAAATCCCCATCTTTTTTCAGGCACCATCAGGGAGAATATCCGGTATGGCCGGCTTGAAGCCACTGATGCAGAAGTGGAAAAAGCAGCCGCCATTGTACACGCAAACGACATAATTGCCAAAATGGAAAATGGTTTTGACACCGAAGTGGGCGAAGGCGGGGACAGGCTTTCTACCGGAGAAAAACAGCTTGTTTCTTTTGCGCGCGCCGTTCTTGCCGACCCCCGCATTTTTATTCTGGATGAAGCAACCAGCTCGATAGACACCGAAATGGAAATGCTCTTACAAAACGCCATTCACATTTTGCTGGAAGGCCGCACCAGTTTTGTCATTGCCCACCGGCTTTCAACAATTCGCAACGCCGATCTCATTCTGGTAATGAAAGAAGGCAAGATCATCGAACGGGGCACCCACCACGAGTTAATGAAAAGCCGCGGACATTATTATGATCTCTACACACGTCAGTTTGAAGATGAGGCGATGCAGAGAGAGAAATGAGGAATGAGGAATATGCTAAACTACACCCAATGCCGCGTATCGTAAAAATTGTCATCATTGTATTTGCCTGTTTTCTCTTGCTGTATGGGGTACTGCGGTTCACGCCTTATCCTGCATTGGCAACTTACCAAAATCGCTCGTATGGTTTTGCGGTGCTTGACCGGAACGGCAGATTGCTGCGGGTGTTTCCCGCCGAAGACGGAGTAAAACGGGAATGGGTACCCATTGAAGATATTCCCGCCGGTGTTGTGCGGGTGTTTATTCGTGCCGAAGATAGCCGCTTTTATTGGCATCCGGGGGTTGACCCCATTGCAATAGCGGCGGCGGGGCTGCGGAACTTGCGGGCGAGGCGTACGGTGTCCGGCGCGTCAACCATTACCATGCAGTTGGCACGGCTTATACGGCCGCGCGAGCGCGGACTGCAGGGAAAACTACTTGAGGCGTTTGATGCGCTGCGGCTTGAGGCACGGCTGTCAAAAAAACAAATTCTGGAACTATGGATAAACGGCATTCCCTTTGGAAGTAATATCGAAGGATTGCCCGCCGCCAGCCGCGCCCGTTTTGGCATGGAACCGGCCAGCCTTGATGATGCCCGCGCCGTTTTGTTAGCCGTAATTCCCCGCAGACCGGGCTTATACGACCCTGCCATTAACCCCGAGGCAACGGCAACTGCGGCATTGGCTCTTTCCCGCCGCTGTACATTAAATCTGGACAAAGCAGCGCTCATGCAAGCCGCCGCCGATGCCGCCCCGGACAAACTGGTTGATCTCAAAACGCCTTTTTATGCGCCGCATTTTACTGACCGAACAGGAAGCGGGGGAAAGACAACTATTGACCTGGACCTCCAGCTTTATGCGGAAAGGCGGCTGGCTGCGGAGATTGCCTTGCTGGAAAATAATCGGGTGACTAACGGCGCAGTGCTGGCGATAGATAATGCCAGCGGCGCAGTACTGGTATATGTGGGATCGGTTTCGTGGTTTGATGACGTAAACGGCGGCAAGATAGACGGGGTGCGGGTCCGGAATCAGCCCGGCTCCTGCCTGAAACCGTTTTTGTACGCGCTTGCCCTGGAAAAAGGCTTTTCGCCTAACGATATACTGCCCGATATCCCCATCATTTTTGGCAGCAGCGAGGCGTATAGTCCAATGAATTTTAACCGCCGTTTTAACGGGCCGGTGCGTTTTCGTGTTGCCCTTGCCTCATCGCTGAATATTCCGGCGGTGTATCTGCTTGAACGGCTGGGGGTTGATGCTTTTGAGGGCTGGCTTGCGGATCTTGGTTTTGAATCAATTGCGGCAAATAGAGGCAGTCACGGCGTGGGACTTGCGCTGGGCAACGCAAGAGTAAGCCTGGAAGAGTTAACGCGGGCATTTGCCGTTTTTCCGCGGGGCGGACAGACATTGGATCAGCAAGTAATGTCGCCGTACAGCGCATGGATCATCAGCGATATTCTTGCAGACAGGGCAAGCCGTTTCGCCGGCTTTGGTCCGGCGCCAACACTGGCAACGGAATTTCCTTCAATGTTCAAAACCGGTACGGCGAATCAGTTCCAGCACATCTGGGCGGTGGGGGCTACAACCCGCTATACCGTTGGAGTGTGGATGGGCAATTTTTCCGGCGAAACCGTGGTTGGCAGAACCGGCAGTTCCATTCCGGCCCGCATTGCGGCGGATGTATTAAGGGCTATCGAGCCCCGGGCCCTTGATTTTCCGACGGCTCCCGGCAATGTGAACAGGCATCACATTTGCACCCTTTCGGGAATGGCCGCCGGCCCTGCCTGCTCAGGCATAACGCAGGAATACTTGTTAGACGACATAATGCCCGCCCCCTGCGCCTGGCACCGGGGCAGCGTGACAGAGTATCCGCCGGAATATCAGGCATGGCTGGCGGAGCGTTTTCGATGGGGCCGAACGCACCCACAGGCAGCACAAAACAGCAATGTCCGCATAAGGCTCCCCGTATCGGGTTCGGTGTTTTATTTTGACCCTACCCTGCCCCCCGCAGCTCAGGCGATTCGCATTGAGACCACCGGATTCAGCCCCGAGGCACTGGTGTATGCCAATGATGTTTTGCAAGGCAGCATCAATCACGCCGGTATATTCACCCTGCCCCTGCGCCGGGGAGCCCATCGCATAACGGTAGAAGACGAAAATGGCTCAGCAGTGACTGATATTGCGGTGCGGTAGATTACTGCGCAATTTCTTCAATTCAAAAAGTATCATGGCGCCGGTAATAAAAAACGCTACTGCATCGGAAACGGGCGCAGCGGCGATTACGCCCCACAATCCCCAGACTTTGCCAAAGATCAGTATGCAGGGAATAAGGATAATACATTGCCGCAGCATGGAAAGAAAAATGGTAATTTTGGGGCGGCCGGTTACCACAAACAGATTCGTGGAAACAATCTGAAAGCCCGCCAGAGGCAGGAATAAATACATAATGCGCATTGAGCGCGGGGCAAAGTACATGAGCGCGTCACTGCCATTCGGCGCAAATGCTTTTACCAGTTGTACGGGAAACAGCATGATAACGGCAAACCCTGCGGTGCAAATAATGGTGGCGGCAATAATGGCATCCAGATAAGCGCGAAGCACCCGATCAAATTGCTTTGCCCCGTAATTATAACCGAGTATGGGCTGCGCCCCCTGATTAATCCCGAAAATCGGCATGAGGATCAACATGGAAATAGCGATAATTATGTTCATTCCGGAAAGACCGATATCACCGCCATTGGCAACACCCAGGGCAGACGCACCGTACCAGCCCATACTGACATTGTACAAAAGCTGCACGCCAGACATAACAAACTGAAACAAAAATTGCGCAGATCCAAAGGCCATAATCTGCAGGACAATGGCAAAAGAAGGCTTAAAACTACGCAGTCTAAGTTTTATCACTGCCTTTTTTCCCAGACTAAAGCTCAGTACCCAGGTCATTGAAACTGCCTGACTAATAACCGTTGCCCAGGCGGCGCCTTCAACACCCCAGTGAAACACCAGAATAAAAAGAGCATCAAGTATTATGTTCAAAACGCCGCCCATAACCATGGCAATCATGGTAACAATGGGAAAACCCTGCGCTCTGGTGCAGTGGGAAAAACCAAAACCTACCAGAGAAAACACCGTGCCATAAAGTGTTATGCGAATATAGCTGCGGGCATAGTCCAGAGCCTCACTGCCGTCCTGCGCTCCCAATAGGGAAAGAATGGGTTCCAGAAAAACCAGACCAATGACCATCATTACAATGCCGGTGCCCACAAGCAGGAAAAAACAGTGATCCAGGGCATTTTCCGCCTCTTGTTTCCGGCCCTGTCCCAAACGCATGGATATCATATTCGCGGCGCCAATGCCAAAAAGCATGGCAAAAGCCAGCGCAATCGTCATTAAGGGCAGCGCCAGCGAAATGCCGCCCAGCGCGGTTTCATTCACGCCATGCCCCACAAAAATACGATCAACCACATTATACAAGGCATTGACCATCATTCCGGTTATGGCAGGGATGGAAAAACGAAGAAGCAGTTTACCCACCGGCTCAGTTCCCAGACGGCCTGCGGCATCTAAAGACATATTGATAGTTTCACACATTTATCTTTATAAACTCAATACCTTCATGTCCGATATTAATAGAAAGGAATATATTATGTTGATTGGACTTACCGGAAAATACTGCTCCGGAAAAAATTATGTTGCGGCTCTTTTGGAAAGGCGGGGGTTTCCGGTTCTGGATATTGATAAACAGGGACATATCGCCATTGAAAACAAAAAGACGGAAATTCTGACGCATTTTGGGAAAGACTTGCAAAATCAGGATGGGTCGATAAACCGGCGGCTACTGGGAGAAAAGGTTTTTGGCAAGGAAGACGCACTGAGCGCGCTGGAAGCCATCGTCCATCCCGAGGCAAACCGTCTGGCTCTGGAATGGATAGCCGCGCAAAACGGCAAACCGTGCGTTATTAATGCCGCGTTGCTCCATAAATTCGTGCTTTTCGGGAAACTGGATTGCATTATCCTGGTCAGCGCCCCCTGGCTGGTCCGGCTGATACGGGCAAAACAGCGGGATAAGCTCCCCTGGACGGCCCTTCTGAAGCGGTTTTCGAGCCAAAGGCATTTTAACACTCAATATATGGCAAAAAATGCCGATATTTTTAAGGTAGGTAACTCAGGCATTGGAAAACCCGGGCTGGAGCGGCGGATTGACGCAATTCTGTCCCGGATACATTGCGGTGCCAAAACTGAAAAATGAAACCACAAGGGAGGGTTTTAACACCATGGAAAAGAAAAAATTATTGCTTGTTGCTATATCGGTAGGCGTTGTTCTATTGATCGTCATAAGTGTTCCATTAATGGTCATTGCCCCCAGGCAAGCTCCATCACCGTCATATACTGCCATGGCAATCGAACCGATTGACAGCTGGAACAGAACATATGATTCTGCGATTGGCGCGCCGGTTGATATTCATGAAATGATGCTGAATCCACAAGCGATTGTGGATACGGGATATGCAGAAACCGTACAGTCTGAGCACATATCGGCGGGAACCCGTCAAGTGACAACCATCACTGTACGGCCGCCTGAAACTGCCGCAGTGCCCACTACCACTGTAAGACAAGTGCAAAATTCTCCGGCAGCCAGACCTGCGCCTGCCCCGGCAGCAAAGCCTGCACCAGTAGCCCGGGCTGTAACGGCAACCCCAAAAGAGACGGCAAAACCGGCACAAGCTCCTGCGGCAAGGCCATCGACGGCGGCATCATCATCATCTAAAGCAAACGACTATTGGGTTCAAACAGGCGCCTTCAGTACCAAAATACGCGCGGAAGGAGCAAAAGAATCTCTGGCTTCCAAAGGCATCACTTCAATTATTGATAATCGGGATATTGACGGAAAAACCTGGTATCGTGTGCGGGTTGGACCGTATACCTCTGAAACTGAGGCAACCTATTGGCTTGCTCTGGTAAAAGCCATTGATGGTTTTGGAGAAAGCCAAATACGCCAAACACAGGCAGTTAGGTAAGTTTAAAACCGCAATCTTAGTTTCACACTGCAATCAAAGTAGCGGCCTATAGGCGAGCCCGGGGGTAAAGGTCCCAGTTCGCCGCGGTTGCCATCGCCGGAAAATAAATCGCGGTCAAGGGGAAGCTGCGCCGAAACCATCAAAGTTGCTCCCTGAAAAAGCTCATGGTGTACGCTTACAACAGGAGTAAAAGAAACATCATCAAAACCGGAAATAAGGGCAAGACCTGCATTGGTAAAATCATTGAAACGCCAGGTAAAACCGGTATATAAATAGTGATTATTGGAAAAGCCGCCGCCAAATCCCAATGCCGTTGACGATGTTTCTCCGTTGTACAAATATTCGGCAAGGACGATTAAACTGCCGTTAAAAAAGGAATAATCCGCGCCTATGCTGAAAGAAAGGCCGTCAATTTTAGTGTTTGCTTCATGGTTATAGGTATAGAGCGCATCCATCACCAATCCTGCTTCCAGATCGGCTTTGACCGATATGCCGGCGTGATATATTCCCCATTGTGAACCGGGTTTGGGCAGCTCAAACGAATACAGCCCCTGAAGGCTCATTTTGTCCCAATGATAATCCGCTGACAAACCGGCAATGAATCCTTCGTTAGGCGAAAATGGGTCTTGCGGCGCCGCGCCAAAACCAAGCAGCTTAAAAAAATCCGATGGATAAAACGAAACAGCTCCTCCCAAAATGGCGCGGGGGCGGGCATCGGGCTTAAGGGGATTTTTGGGGTTGAGAAAATCAGACGGCCCCCATATCTGGCCATAACCAAAAGGTATCCGCATAAGCCCGCCGTCAAAATCCGCGATTTCACCGTTCAGCCGGAAATGGAGGCGCTCAAGTTCAATGCCGGCAATGTAGTTTTCGCCGTACACATAGGCCGTCGAGTTAATGCCCGGGGGTGTTGCTGCATCGGTAAAGGCTGCCAGCATTGCCGCATCAGCCGCATAATCACCGGCGGCGGCAATAACATTAAATGCGCCGTAAAACACTGCCTGCTCCCGCAGCCGCGCCTGCATACGAATATTGGCATATTCCTCAATGCCAAAAGAAAAAGCCGCCGCTTCCCCTGCCCCCGCCCGCAAGGCCACCGTAGAGTCCAATATGCCAGAGAAATCAAGGGAAGAGCCGCTATTGGCTGTTAATAATGCAATTGTTAAGAAAAATATTACTCGTTGCTTCATAGTTTATTCTCCTTAGGGACTAGGGACTGGGGACTGGGGACTGGGGACTGGGGAGCGTTGTTCGATATCTATACGTGATGACAACACATAACACTTTCAAACAACTATCCCCAGTCCCTAGTCCCCAGTCCCCATTCTCCCCTATCTCTCCAAATTCCTCTGGCTGAAGACTGAATCGGGGATGGGTTTGTCCAGTATGGCGTTGCGCATAATGAACGTTGTTTTACTGTCCCGCCGTAAAAGGTCCCGTATTTCAACCTCTACCGGGAAACGGCGGCCTGTTATGGTTTCAACCCTGATTAAATTGTAGTCCTTGAGCTTGGCTCCGGAAAGGGCAAATAACTCATAACGGAGCAGATCACCGGTTTCCTTGTCTATCCAGAGTTTGCGCTTGGGATAGCTTTCACGCCCTCGCCTTTTTTCAGTTAGATCCAATACCCAGGCGTCTCGACTGCCGCCGTTGCTATTGAGTACTTCCGAACCGGAAATAACGGCATTATAGCGAGCAACAAGCGGATCGTTGTTAATCGTATCCTCGTAGGACATATCCGAACCCATCATGGATTCTTTGAGCATATGGCCGGAGATAAGCATTACCCCTTCATTGTCGGGAGAATACATCATCAGCCTGCCGCCTCTTTTCAGGTACTTGGTTCCCCTGTCCTCGGGATTGGTAAATTCGATAAAGCTGTCGGCATTTCCCCGCGCCCATGCCTTCATCGTTTTTACAAAACGCCGCCCGCCATGTTCAATGATAATTTCCCCTTCATACTCAATGGTAGAGTAAATTTCATTATCATCAATCCGCCGCAACAGTTCTTCCGCTGTTTGGGAAAAAGCGACACTCGCAACCGTCAACATCATTGTAATCAGTAAAAAAATCCTGTTCATAATAAAACCTCCTGTGTTTTTTTGGGGACTGGGGACTAGGGACTGGGGAGCGTTGTTCGATATTTATACGTGATGGCAACACATAACACCTTCAAACAACAATCCCTAGTCCCTAGTCCCCATTCCCCAGTCCCTATCTCCGCAACGCTTCTACTGGTTCTACGAATGCGCTTTTCAGCGACGGAACCAGCGTAAAAACTGACGCCACACCAACTCCCATAAGCCATGCCATTAAAAGCCTGCCATAGCTGAACTGGAAGAAAATCGAATTACTCATGGGCATTTCACTGAATGTATTCCCGTACAAATCTCCCATGCGTATGGGGAAGTTTGATCCGATGCCGGAAATAAGCCCGCCGACAATAACCCCCGCAAGCGCGCCAAAGGCTGCGAGAAAAAGTGATTCAAAAAAGAACACTTTTACAATTTCGGCGCGGGTCATGCCCAGACACCCCATCATGCCGATTTCTTTGATACGCTCGTGGACAATCATCACCACCGTATTAATGATGAGGAAGCTGGCCACAATGAGAAATACCAAAAAGACAATGGTATATATTGGTATGACCATTTTCATCATGGCAACCCAGTAGTTATCATTCCATTCGCTTACCACATTGTCATGACCCATAATATTTTTCACCGCAGCAGCAACGGAAGCGCTCTGCCGTTCATCATCGGTAAAAATTACCAGAGACTGGGTTCCTTCTTCCAGTACCAGCAAGCGCTGAAGCCGTTCAATGGCAACAATGATGTACTGCTCATCCATTTTGATATAATCAAAATTGAATATTCCGGTAATGACAGGACTCCAGATTTTATCCGAGAACTGGGCAGATATTGTTTTAAGCGGAAGCCTGTCGCCTATGGAAAGTCCCGCCTTTTGCGCAAAGACGCTCCCAATAGCGCACTCGTTTGCGCTGAACGCAGGCCAACGACCTTCCAGCAAACCGTCATTTTTCCGGGTAAGGTTAAAATGATTCAATGCTGTTTCATTTTCAATATCAACCCCCCATAGTATTGCGTGTTTGATCGTACTTTCCTGCAATGTCGCAAAGGAAGAAATCCGCGGAAACACTGCGCGCACACCGGGAATTGCCTGAATGGGCGCCGCCAATTCCTTCCAGCTTTTTCCATCTGCAACCGGATACTGCACAGGCATATACTCGTTTTCCGCCTCGTACTGCGCCGATACCACCCTGAGATGTCCCAACTCAAATACCTGCACCAGATCATTAATGCTCCTGGTCATACCGTCTATCAAAGACGAATAGATCACAATAAAGAATACCGCTATGCCCACTGCCGCAAAACAAAAAAGCGTCCGCCTCTTATTCCGCCAAATATTTCGGTAAGCAATGGTAATCAGCATCCCCGTACCACCTTGTTTATACTCATTTGTCATTTCTCACTCCTCATTTCTCATTCAAATCTTAAGCTGTCGGTGATAGGCATCTTCACCGCTTTGCGAATCGGGAAGAAAGCCATAAACGATGCTATCAGTGTTGCCACTATTCCCGTTCCGATGATCAACGGGACATTCCACACGCTGCGGAAAATGGCCGTTGTACGGAAACCAATACCATCGCTTAACACATCGGACATTGAACTGAAATCAAAACCGTATTTCACCACCGGATAATTGATAAGGCAGCCCACTATTATTCCCAAAATTGAACCAATGAACCCCAGGAATCCTGCCTCCAGCATATAGGTGATGATGATTTGCGTATCGGTCATACCCATAGCGCGCATCATGCCGGTTTCTTTTGTTCGCTCCAGTATCGCCATTAAAATGGTGTTGGAGATTCCCAGGAATGAAAGGATGAATAATAAAAATGCCAATACTTGCGGCGCGCCGGTTTGCAATGCTTCATAGCCAAGATATTCTTCCATATGTTCCTGCCAGGTGTGCACTGCAAGTTCGTCAGGCAAAGTGAGTCCCTGCGCTGCCAGCCCCCGTTCCAGCGCGGCGGTAATTGCAGCGCTGCTTTCGCTTGCCCCGGGCAGCCGTGAATCGGGAACATTTCTGTCCCTGATTACCAGTTCTGTTACCGCGCCATCAAGCATCATGCCCGCTTCATCTTGCAATACATCCAGTGGAATATAGGCAGTGTTGCCGTTGGGAAGCGGCGCCGGAGAATTAATGACACCCACTACCGTTACATCCAATAATTGATTTATGTGGCGCACCGCCCCGGAATAACCTGCGCGAATCATGGCAGTCAGAACCTGATTGAGTTCCTGTGCATCTTCTTCGATTAAAAGATACGCGCCCAAAAATGCTTCGTACTCATACGCGGCCTGCACCAGAGATATATCTTCACTGCGCAGGGCGGGCATCAGTTCGCCATCCCATTTGTCAGTCCGAATCATTTCCGGCACTGCCTTGATATCGATCACTGCATTAATGCGCACATCGTTGCGGCCGGATGCGGCAATTAAATCCCAGTAGCGATCAAGATCAGTTTTGGATGCATTTCTTTTGAGGATCATGCGCTCATTGCCGGCAACCGCTCTGGTATCCGCCGGAGCAAATGGGTCATTGGATGCAAGAGCCACATCATACAGCGAACGAATGAATTCCGCATCATTCCAGCTTTGGGTGACAAAATCAATCAAATTTTCCAATTCCATTCGATAAGGCCGCGTAGGAATACCTACTTTGAGTTTTTCCGCCGCCACAGTTCCCAGAGCAATTTCAAAGCTGCCATTTTGTACATAACGCCCGAATCCGTGAGGATAATCAACATAAGGAACATAATGCAGCGTTAACGCTTCGGCGGCAGGATCAACCCCGTGCACCAAAATGGGCGCAGAACCAGCAGTCGAGAATACTATACCGGAAAACACATAACGGGGAGCGCTGTTATACCCTTCACGGTCAAGCGCATCGCGGTATATTTCCCAATCGGTAAAATTCTCGTAGCTGGGCATTTCATCTTTTCGTTCAAAGTACAGCTTGGTTTGCAGTTTTGCCGCGCCAATCTCAAAATTAACGATATTCCTGCGCGACTCAATTGCCATACCGCCAAGCCAACTGTTCAAAAAGATATACACCGCAACACTTACCATAATTGCCAGCGAAGTAAGGAGCGTTTTTACCTTGTGACGCGCCAGATTACGAAGGGCAATCCTTTTTAATTCCCATATACCGCTTAGTGTCATTAAATGCCCCCCTTCACCTCATCGCTCTCGATCTGCCCGTCACGGATGCGAATAAGCCTGCGGGCATAGTCCATCACCATTTGATCGTGGGTGGAGAAAATGAATGTTGTCCCTTCGGATTTATTCAGGGACAGCATCAATTCAAGAATTTCCCGGCCAATGGTAGAATCAAGGTTCGCAGTCGGCTCATCCGCTAAAATCAGCGCGGGTTTTTTTACCAATGCGCGTGCGATGGCCACCCGCTGCTGCTGACCGCCGGACATTTCCTTTGGCCGCCGTTTTGCCATTCCCTCAAGGCCCACTTCACGTAACACTTTGGCAGTGCGCTCTTTAATTTCTTTTTTACCAACACCCATAAGCGTAAGGGGAAAAGAAATATTTTCCTCCACCGAAAGCACCGGAATCAAATTGTACGCCTGAAAAATAAAACCAATGCTGTGCCGCCGCAAAATCGCCAGTTGCGTACGCGACATTGTTGCCGTATTCGACCCGCCAATAATCATATTCCCGCCGGTCAAGGTATCAAGGCAGCCTGCCAGATGCAAAAAGGTCGACTTACCGCTCCCGGAAGGACCGGCAATGGCGGCAAATTCCCCGCCCTCAAATTCCAAATTCACTCCCCGCAAGGCGTGCACCGTCTGATCATTTAACCCATAGTCTTTTATTATATTTTCCGCTTTTACCACTGTCATTTTTTTGTCTCCTTTTTCGTTCTTTTAATTTCATTCAGCGCCTTAAGGCCAAATACATCTTTTGTTTCAAGTTCTTCCGCAATGGAATTGGGTACCAGCATCATTGAATTGCCTGCCTTTAACCCTTCGTTCAATATGGAAAGTATTTTTAGTTTCATTGCCGGTTCGTTATGCGCATAAATGGCTGCTGCTTCTTCCAGTTTTTTGGCAATTGCAATTTCCGCTTCCGCAAGCAGCGTGCGCCCTTTCTTCTCCCGTTCCGCCTGCGCAATCCGTGACAGCGAATCCTGCAGCGCTTCGGGGATTTGAATATCGGTAATCTCGATATGCTGAACGGTTATTCCCCATTCGGTAGTCTGCATTTCCACCTCTTGCTGTATCTGCTTTTCGATAAGATCCCCGCGGGCCAAAAAGGTGGTCAGATCATTTTTGGAAATAACATTGCGCAGCGCCGCCTTGGATGCCAAAGTCACCGCTTCCTCGTAATCTTCAACCTCTAACGCGGCCTTTTGCGGATCCCATACCAGCCAGAAGCAAAAAGCATCCACGCGCACCGTTACCGAATCCCCGGTGAGCGTTTCCTGCTGGGCATAAAAATCGGTTATCCGTATTCTGATATCAATAATCCGGTACACGTGATCAAACAGGGGAACAAGGAAGTACAGCCCCGGCCCCCGAATCTTGTGGAACTTACCCAGCCTGAGTACGACAACCCGTTCCCATTCATAAGCCTTGCGGAGGGAAAAAGCCACAAGCAAGGCCGCCAGCGAAATTGCGCACACAACACCCAGCCGCAACGAACACGCCCCATTCTGAGACAGCTCCGCAACAGGGACAACACTCAAAAGCGCCGCGGCGACAATCCCCAGAAAGACAAGGCGTATCAAAGCCAGCGCATAATCCGGCTTCCGGCGATGACGCATTTTTTTCGCCGATGGCGTGGTCCCCTGCGGCATTTTGACACCGCTGTTTGTGTTACTAAAAATCATTATACTTCCTCCTTATATGAAGTTATCACTCTGGCCAATTCTCTTTTTTCCACTCCCAGCCCCTGCATATCCCGGATAAAGCGGCCAACCAGTTCCCGAATCTTGCGCTCAGGGCCTTCGTTTTTGCGCCCAGACTCTTTGCCGGGTTTTTTACCGGAAATATAGGTACCGCTCCCCACCTGGGTTTCCAGTATACCCCGAATTTCCAGCTCGCCGTACGCCTTGGCGATGGTATTGGGGTTGGCCTTGAGCTCCACCGCCAGCGAACGAATGGTGGGCAGCTTATCCCCGGTTTTCAGCCTGCCGGACAGAACCGCGTGTTCAATCTGCCGGATGATTTGCCGGTAAATGGGCGTCCCATCACCCATATCCAGAAAAAAGCTAATTGTACTATTCATCTAGTACAATTGTACAATGCACTAGTACAATATGTCAAGAGAAATCGTGCGAAAATTTGACTTTTTTTGAGGAGCCGGTTTGCCGAAAGCGCCAATGTAGACGGTTTCCCCACGCGCTGCGGGGGGTTGGGTGGTTTTTTCTTGACATTGCTCCGGGAATAGCGTATTTTTTAAGTTAGGGAGATACCGTTATGGAAGCAGTACAAACACAACTGGATTACCCAAGAGGCGTTACCTTTGAACAGGTCTGGGCTTTAGTGAAAGAAGTCGCCGAAAGCCAAAAGGAAAGCCAAAGGGAAACAGATCGAATCATTAAAGAAAACCAAAGGGAAAACGCCCGACGGCAAGAAGAACTTAATCGTCAAATGAAAGAACGGCAAGCAGAAACCGATCGCCAAATGAAGGAACGACAAGCGGAAACCGATCGTCAAATGAAGGAACGACAAGCGGAAACCGATCGTCAAATGAAGGAATACAATAAGCGGTTTGGTGATTTTACCAATCGTTTTGGCGAAATTGTTGAATATATGGTTGCGCCCAATCTTCGGGAAAAATTCAGAGAATTAGGATATGATTTCCCAAAAGCTAATCCCCATTCTAACGTTGCAGATTATAAAAACAACATACACCTTGAAATAGACGTTCTGCTTGAAAACGGCGACAAGGCCATGCTGGTTGAAATAAAAACCAAGCTCACTACCGAACATATAAACGAGCACATCGAACGTCTTGAAAAAATGCGTACATATGCCGATTTACGCGGCGATAAACGCTCTTTTTTAGGCGCGGTTGCCGGTGTTATTATGCCATCGAATGTAAAAGAGTATGCGTTACGGCAAGGCCTTTTTGCCATAGAACCTTCAGGAGAAACGTTTAATATTACTTCACCAAACAGCAGTCCAAAAGAATGGTAACAAACTTCTAAGGGTTATCACCAGCAATTTCCCTGAGCCGTTCAATGATGGGAAGGTGCTGCGTACAGGCTTCCTCGCATAGACCGCAGGCAGTACATTTACCGGCAAGCGCACGATCCAGATTCCAGTGCCATTGCAAACGGCTGCTTATTGGATCATCGCCGCCTTCTTCGTTAAATATTTCCTGATTATACGCATCCATGAACTTGGGAACAGGAATGCCCTGCGGACACTTCCCTCCTCTGGAGGGAACGCAGTAGGCACAGCCGGTACATATTCCTTCAAGAGAATCCCGGACTTTGGCTTTGACCGCTGCCAGTTCCGTTTCGGTACGGGGCTGGTAGCCTTCCATTGCCGCAAGCGCTTCCTGCACCTGCGTTATGTTTTCAAACCCTACCAGCGTATTGGTAATTTCAGAATGATCCCAAAGGAAGCGCAGCGCTGCCGCAACGATATTCTCACCCGGACGCTGTAAAAAAATAAATTTTTCCGGGTTCTGGGGAATGGCTCCGCCGCCCAGCGGATTCATCACCACTGCGCCCAGCTTTTTTTCCCTGATTGCATCAAAGGCTGCCTGCCGTGTTTGGAAATTGTACGCCGAATAACCGAACAACACTCCCTCAAACACTCCTTCCATTAATAGTTCTTTTATATCGTCATTGATAAGATGGCTGGACACACAGATATGCCGAATCAGCCCCTCGTCCTTGAGTTTTCTGAATGTATCCAATACACCGTCTTTTTTCCGGATTTGCCAGTTATCAAGACTCAAGATACACCAGATATGGTAAAAATCAATGGCAGCAATATCCATCCGCTTGAGCTGCTCATCAATTTCACGGCGAATCGCATCGGGCGTTGAAAGAGACGTTTTGGTTGCCACATAATAAGGAAGCTGCCGCCGCCTGAATTCGGCAAAGGCTTTGCCAAATACTATTTCGCTTTTGGAATCCAGATAACCCGGCGCGGTGTCATAGTAATTCACCCCGCCTTCTGCGGCGGCAAGCATAGTACGAATACACTCGTCATGATCATCGATATTGGCAAAACGCATGCCCCCAAAACCCAACAATGAAACTTTTTTACCGGTTTGACCGTATTCTCTGTATAACATATGAATATAGTAACATGTTTTTGAGGAAGAGGGAACACGGTTACTTGTTTATACTGCTATTTTTGGAAACTTTCGTAATGAACCAAGCTTAATCTGGCGGCCTTTCCAGAGGTCGAGTTTTGCCTGCATAGCAAGCCAGCTTTCTGCACTGGTGCAGGTAACTGCTGCTATCCTAAGCGCCATTTGCGGGCTGCATGACGATTTTTCATTGACTAATTCCGAAAGCGCCTTTCGGGTTATTCCCATCATTTTAGCCGCATCGGTAACGGTTAGTCCCAATGGGATCAGAACATCCTGCAAAAAAACTTCTCCTGGGTGAACCGGTTTTCGCACGTTTTTCATTTTTGCCTCCTAATGATAATCCCGATAATCAACGACAAATGCATCCTGCCCTTCAAATTTAAATGTTATACGCCAATTTGCGTTTACCGTTACCGACCATGTTAAGTGCACTCCAAAAAAGGCTGCCCAGAGATAAACCGGGCAGCCTTTGGCTATGCTACAAATGATGTGCTGTTACGGCTGTCTTACCGCTCCCGGTACTGCCGGGAATGTTCTGACGTTGCCGTAGAAGTCCGTGGATGGGAAACCAGAAAAACCTGAAGGAATTATCCGAAGACTGGTGTTATCAACAGGTACAAAGGTAGTGATATTGAATGGTACACCGGTGATACCAAGAGTTGCAAAAGTCGTGTCTCCGGTACTCTGATGCCAACCGCTTTGATTACTTTCAGGTCCATACGCTAAATCAATCACGTTATATCTATGATTGTTTTGAGATAACCAACGTGTACGAACCACATTATAGCCATTGGTAGCTGTATTAGAATAAAAAATGTTTCCTGTAGATGTTAAAGTTCCGTTTTCTTTATAAATTACCCCAGCCTCATTTCCACAGAAATTATTGTAAAAAGTACATCCGGCAATAGTTAAATTCATTTCGTAACTGTAAATTGCGCCGCCGCTATTTCTATCAGAATTTCCCGTTACAAAGGTGGCAGTAGCCCGGTTGCCGCTGAAAATACATGATTCCAACGATACATTCGACCATTCACTTCGAATTGCTGCTCCGCCAGAAGTAGATAATCCGCCTCTAAAGTGAATGCGACTGATAGTCACCGTTCTATATTGTACAAACAACAAATGCGAAATATCATTCTGAGGCATTGAACCTCCTCGAGTTACGATTACACCATTACCCTCAATGGTAATAGATTTATTAATTATCTCCAGACGCCTGTTCAAAGAAATAGTGGTAGAACCCGGTGTTACCCCGCTTATTCGGATAATATCTCCATCTACTGCATTAACTAGTGCATGACGTAAGGTTCCCGGTGTATTTTCACTTCCTGCCGCGTCTGTAAAAATTGATACGACTCTTACGAATTCCGCTCTTACACCAGTGTGGGTCGTCATATCTAAATTCAGAGGGTTAGCATCTCCGATATTGGTATTATCAACCCACCAATGTACACTATATCCTGTTTGAGGATAAGCAGTCAGAAGAATTGAACCAACATATACCCCATCCACATCAGGCTCAGGCATTGTTTCCACATTACCTAAAGCGGGATTAGCTACCGATAAATCAAGGTAATAACCATTAATATTTGCAAACGCCTGTACCGCACCAGCAGCTGCACCAGCTATAATACGATCGCCATAGAAATCCCGTTCAGGATAATGCATGGGTATAATGGCTAATACATTTGCCGTTGCACTACCGGAAAGGAGTCTAAAGGTCTTAAGTGAAATTGGAATGCTGTCAATATTTTTATCCCCGAATACTGCTGTCCAGCCACTTTGCCTGCTTCCAGTTCCTATTTGAACATCAACCGCATTGTAACCTTGGGATGTAGTCAACGAACTGCCAGACACCACAGGACTAGTGCCAACAGTGTTCTCGTAAAACAGGTTTCCGATCAGGTTCAGTCTACCGCTACTGGGTACATCAACACTTATCACTCCACCCGATCCGCTTGAACTGTTCCTGTAGAAGGTACAACCCTTGATAGTCATAATTCCGGTACCGTAAATAGCGCCGCCAGTAGCATTGTCACCAATAACCTGATTTCCCGAGAATATACAAGATTCAATGATTAGTGTTCCATTGCTGTTAATAGCTCCGCCAAAATTACTAGCTCTACCATTCTTAAAGTGAATACGTCGTATGGTTATTGTACCGCCAGTAAAACGCAGAAGCTGAGAAGTGTTATTTACCGTATTCCATAAAGGACTTCGGGTTAAAGTTATACCATTTCCTTCAATGATGATATTTTTGTTTAATGCAGGCAATGCACTCGTCAATTCAATAGTAGTGGTACCGGGCGTTACCCCGTCAAAAAAGATAACGTCACCGTCTTCTGCATTATTTAAAGCATACCGCAAGGTAACATTTATTTCGCTGCCAGTATTATCATCAAAATCCGTAACGATCCACCCTCCTATTACTGCTCGCACTTTGGTATGCGCAGTAACTGACAGAATCAGTGTGTCATCATTGCCAGTATGTTCCCCATCTACCATCCAGAATACACCAGAACCCACATAATCAGGAGCTTTATTAACAGTCAAAGTAATTGATTCAGGAAATAATCCATCATCATTAGGCTCTGGAAATGTGATTATACTCCCACGCCGGGTATCATTCACTGTGAAGTCAACGTAATAACCAAGCGCTGTACTTTGTACTGCACCAATAGCTGCGCCATTATTAATGGGATTTCCGTAAAAATCCTCTGTTGGATAATCATCGGGCAAAATAGCAATTGAATTTGCTGCATCACTATCGAAAAGCAATCGGAATGATGTTGGCGACACAGGCGGTTTTGAGAAAGTTAAAGTTTTGTCTCCCGTTTGAGGATTCCAGCCGCTCTGAACACCTGTAGTACCCAGAAATGCGTCAACCGCATTATAACCATGAGAATTAACTGGTCCGCTAATGCTATATACTGCTGGTCCAATATTACCAGCAGCAGTATTCCCGAAAAACAGATTCCCGGTTAAATTCACAACAGAGCCCATAGTGCATATTGCCGCACCTGCAATGATATTGTTAGAATTTTTGTAGAAAGTACAGCCCTTGACCGTCAATGTCCCTTCATTATAAATTGCTCCCCCTCGAGCACCAATGTTTAAACTTTCACCAATAACTTGATTACCACTAAATATACTGGATTGCACGGTTAGGTTTCCCCTATTAAATATTGCTCCGCCATGAGCACCAATACCATTTAAAAAATGTACTCTGTTTATTCTCACTGGACCGCTATTTATTGTCAATAACCGTGTATTACTGGAATTCCACAAAGGACTTGGGGTTAGAACTATACCGTTCCCTTCTATTGTGATATTTCTGCTTATAGGCGGTAAAAAATCAATCAATTCAATGGCCGTAACATTTGGCGTTACACCGTTAAACCATATAATATCTCCATCTGCCGCATTATTAAGAGCATAACGTAATGTTACATTAGTACTACTACCCTCGTGATCAGTAAAATCAGATATTATTCTTCCGTATACTGCATGTATCCAAGAATGGGTCGTTACATCTAGTTGGTTAGTATTTATTATTTCATTTCCATTTACGATCCAGTACAGTAATCCATATCCTTGCACCGGGATTGCTGTCAGCGTAACCGGAGTTATACAAATTCCATCACTATCTTGATAGGTTGACGTACCAATGCTGCCAATCAAGCTATTATTCACAGTTAAGTCAAGATAAATACCATTTCTGGTTAAACCTTGCACCGCACCGGCAGCAGCGCCAATAAGCTCGTAAATCGTTATGGGATTACCATAGAAATCTTCTTTTGGGTAGCTTGGAAAAGACTCGGTTATTACATTTGCTGCTTCGCTTCCGTAAATAACCTTAAAAGTTTTCGGCGATAACGGAAGTTCGTTTATTACGATATCATCTATACCGGTAGCACTGGCTATCCAACCACTTTCTTCAACACCTGTACCCAAAGCCTTATCAACCACATTAAATCCAACAGAAACCACAGTCCCGCCATACACCACAGAACCGGCAATTACGGCAGTATTTCCATAGAAAAGGTTTCCGGTTAGCCTAAGGGCAGCAGCAGTATCATTATAAATCGCTCCACCATAAGCACTACTGTTACCATAAAAAGTGCAGCCCCTTAAAATAAGGTCTCCGCCATTATAAACAGCACCGCCGCTTGCGGCATTGCTTGTAGTTTGATTCCCGCTAAAAATACAAGATTCAAACGTCAACTCCCCAATATTATGTATCGCCGATCCGTAATTAGCAGCATGACCATTTTTAAAGTGTATACGGCTGATATTTACTATATGGTTTTCACCTACATACAGAAGCTGAGTGTTATCATTTGATGTACTCCATGAAGCGCTCCGGGTTAAAACAATACCATTACCCCAAATAGTAAGGTCTTTATTAATTTCCAAGCGACTGGCCAACTCAATTACACTGCCAGGTTCCAGCATTACTTTAATAATATGTCCTGCCTGAGCGCCGTTTATAGCATTACGCAAACTCCCAATACCAGCGTTATTTGCATTAACAACCAAAAATGATCTAAAATCATCGTTAGAAAAAGTAAAATTTGCTAAACTAGTTTGAGTAATAAGGTTTTGATAAATGTGAACTACTTCAGTTTTGCCTGTATAAGCTCCGCTTGTGTTTCTTAACAATACGTCCAGCAGATAGTACCCTACCGGTATATTATTCAAAGTACCGTTTAAAGTAACTGGACTAAAACCAGTGCCATCCATCAAATTAAATACTTCATCTCCGGCAATCCGGCTTAAAGTTAAAGTATCTACCGTAGTTCCCGAAGGATAGCTTAGGCCAAATCGCAGAGTTCCTGTCCCCTGACCGGTAACAAAAGGACGCAGGGTAACCGTAATATCCGAGGTATACTCCCCTTCTATAATGGTGAAAACACTGTTTCCCTGTGCAGCCAGTCTGGTTTCGTCCATACTTACATAGGCTTTTACCGTCAGTTGGTAGTCTCCCGGCTCCAATATAAAAAGATCATCTTCCGGGGTTATTGCCTCCGGTTCTCCGCCATCTTTGGAAAAAAGGTATTCAAAGTAATTAAAAGCGGACAATACCGGATCGGGCATTGCGGTACGGGCAGCACCCTGAACAAAGGAAATTCGTATTGCCCCATAACCTTCGGGGATGAAAACATTTATTTCCGGACTGGAATTGCCGGATTTTGGTTTGTCAAAGAAAACGTTTGAACAGCCGCTCGCTATCAGCAGCACTGCTGCAATAATCGTTAATAATATTTGTATCTTTTTCATTGTCATTCTCCTAGTTAGTTACGGTAAAACGAATTTCGGTTGAATATGGCACAGTATTTTTATAAACTGTTACATTCAATCGATAGGTTCCAATATTATAATCAGACGCATTGATGGTAACCGAACCATTTGCGTTTGTTTTAACAGGATACCCTAACATAGTCCATTGTATATTTGTATAGCCTGAATTCACCATGGCAGTAAAACTCCTGTCACTGCCGCTTTTTGAAATGGTGATGTTATTTTCAGAAGCAAGTATCTGTCCATCATCCTCATTTACCCAAAGACTGATGGCAATATCAACTGTCCCATGCGTTGCGGCATATACATTGACATTATGTGTTCCTGAAATCGCATAACCTGTTTTGGACACTGAAATACCTACGATTCCGCTTTCGGCAATTCCGCTTACAGCAAGCTCATATACTCCGTCACCTTTTTCGTCCAGACTTTCTCTGATTATTCCGGTACCACCAGACTCCAGAGTAATGTCTGTTATACTCAGGCCGATAATATCTTTGTCAAAGCCTAGAGTCAGCTTGGTTGTAGTAGCAGCTATTGATCCGTCAGCAACAAGGCTGGCAAAGACCGCAGGTTCTGCGTAATACACTGTAACGCTATGAGTTTTTGGGGTTATGCTGTATCCGGCTTTATCTGCCGTTACGCCGATTGAACCGCTCTGACTAACACTGCCTATTGCAAGTTCATATACACCTGTACCAGTTCTGGTTAGTTCGCCTCTTGTTACTCCGGTATCGTTAGGCGTCAATGTTATATCAGCTGCAACTAACCCGTCTATATCTTCGTCAAAGGTTAATGTCAGCATGGTAGTCGTTTCAAAATCTCCGCCGTCGTTAGGAGTAACACCGATAAACTCAACCGGTTCCGCATAATGTACATTGATATTCCGGCTGGCCGGATTGAACGCAAAACCGTATTTACTTAGAACCACGCCGATCTGTCCGTTTGCGCTCACGTCATCCAGATCAAGCTCATATACCCCCGTTCCGGTTCTGATCAGCTCGCCTTTGACTGCGCCGGTATCGCCTGTATCCAGGGTAATATCATTGGCATTCAAATCAGTAACATCTCTGTTGAAATTAAAGGTGAGTTTTGTTGTGGTGCTGGTTGCTGAACCATCAGCGCTTATACTGGTGAAATTTACCGGTTCAGGATAATAATACACCTGAGTATTCTTGGTTCCGTTAGTGATAACAAACCCCACGGTATCATAAACGGAAATATTCGCAACGGTTACTCCCAGGCTGCCAGTTTGATTAACGCCGCTCACATACAGGTTGTATGTGGCAAAGTGGTTCATTCCAACATTTGTACCGCCAGCATGAATCAGAGCGCCTCTGATTGCCCCGGTAGTACCGCTTAAGGTAATATGCGTCATATTCAAGTTTTGTACATCACTGAAATTGGGTTGATTGTGAAACATTAGTGTCAGCATAGTAGTCGTTTGGGTCGGTGATCCATTGGCAGTGATGGAATTAAAATCGATCTGCTTGGCATAATAATAACTGACATTTTGACTGGCAGAATCAATATTGTATCCGCTTTTGTTCACTGTAACGTATAACTTATCGCCGGGAACACCATTGGAAATGCCCATTATTTCCATGTCATATACACCATCACCCCTTGCGTACAGACCAAATCCTTTTTGCGCGTAGGAATAGCTTCCATGGAAAGTAATATCAGCCAGACTTAAGCCGGGAATATCCTGGGAAAAGGTCAATGTCAGCATGGTAGTTGTGACAAAATTGCCGCCATTAGCGGTAAGACTGACAAAGGTTACCGGCACAGGGAAATAATGAACGGAAGTACTCATGGCTGCGGGACTAATATTGTATCCCGCTTTTTCCGCTACTGTTACGCCAACTGAACCGATTTCTATAATTCCGCTTACCGTTAGTTCGTAGATACCAGTTTCGATTCTGTTTAGCGCCCCCTTTGTTATACCTGTGTCACCGGGCGTAAGGGTAATATCTGCTGCGGTCAAACCGGCAATATCATTACTAAAGGTTAAGGTTAATGCGGTAGTAGTAACTGTTTCCGAACCGTCAGCAGACAGGCTTTCAAAGCTCACCTGTTCAACATAAAATACATAAACATTCCTTGTAGCAGGATTTACATTGTATCCTGTTTGATGAGCCACTGTTACACCGACTGAGCCGCTTTCCCTAATTCCGCTTACTGTAAGCTCATATACACCGATTCCGGTTTTGTTTAATGATTCTTTTGTTATTCCAGTACTACCGGACGTCAATGAAATATCCGTTACCGTCAAATCATTGATATCCTGACCAAAAATTAAAGTTAGTTTGCTTGTGGTTGTGGTTGTCGCAGAACCGTCTGCGGTGACATTAGTGAATGAAATTGTCGGATCAACTTCGCTTGCTTTATAACCAGTACGCGCAAGGCGGAAACCATGATTATTATATTGCCGATCACCAGAAGAAGATAAATGCACATAACCTATTCTCATGAATGAAGAGGTGTCCGTATATGCGCCGCCTCTTGTAATACGACCTGAACACCATTCCCAAACATTTCCACTCATATCGTAGAGTCCTAATGTATTGGGCAGTTTGCTTTTTACCGCAGATGTTGTCCCACCATTATACACCGCTGCATTTCCGGTAGCGGTCCAGTTATATACATCCGCTGCAGCGCCGCTGGCAGAATCGCCTTTGGTGAACCAGGGATTACTGTATCCACTAACGGTATTGGTATCATTATCCCGCCATCTCGCGGCCAGTTCCCATTCATTACTCAAAGGCAGACGAAAGCCCCTGGCAGTTACGCTGGGCGTTAGATCATCAAACAGCCACCACGCATCAGTGTCCCGAATGGGACTCCCATCGCCGTTGTACACCGTTGCCAGAGCTGCGCCGGTTTTTTCGTTCCAGTATTCGGTCAGGGCATTGCACCATACCACTGCATCGTACCAATTTATCATGGTAACCGGCTGCTGTTCGCTGCCATTCCCATCGCTTCCTTTTTGTCCTTCGCTTATGTTATAACCATTTGCTATAGCCCATGTACGCACGGTATTCCAGAGCTCCCAAGTTACTGCGGTCTCCCCAATTTGGTAGGGATAGACAACTGCGGCACTTTCGTTGTCATATTCTCCCGTGGGAAAAGTCACTCTTCCGGGTACTGCTGCCATATTAAAGAAGATATCGTTGGTATAATAAACGGTCATGGTTCCCGGCACTACGGTTACATCAGAATCAATGGTATACAAAAAATCATTGTTGGTAAAATTATATTCCATCCCTTGTGCCATGGTGGTAAGATTTTTAGCAATATGCACCACTTCGGCTTTGACTATTTTGCCTCCATCTCTTTCCAATTCTACACGAAGCAGATAAAAACCCGCTTCAATCGGAAAAGAACCGGACGCACCGTAATCTACCAAGTTCACTTCTTCCATTAACTCTCCAGATAACGATAATACTTGTAACACCGCGGCACTCACATCGTTAGGATACGCAAGGTCATACTCAAAAACGCCTGTTCCTCCTTCCATAATGCCATAAATATTAATGACAACATTGTTGTTATAGCCGCTTGATATATACTCAGTTTTACTTCCACGGGCTGCCTCATATTGGACATCATCGTTTATATACGCGATGGCGGTAATAGTCCAGGTTCCAATTGGCAGCGCAATACTGGTAGCATTGGAGTAGTACACCCATTCCGGGGTTTTTGCGGCCTGTCCGCTTTCCGGCGTAAATTCCAGTTTATAAAAACTGAAATACCACGGAGCCTGCGGAAACAGGGTACGAAAAACCTCATTATTCCCTATCTGAATAGTAACTGTACCCTGTTCCCCCGTTTCCTGCGAAACAGATGAGGGTGAAAATTGATTGATACATCCCGTCAAAAAAAGAATGCTTATAATACCAGCAATAATACTCGTGTATATAGTTATGTGCTTTTTCATATTTACTCCTCCTTATCCATCAATCCGGAACATTATTTCACGCGAATAGATTGTTTCGCCTTTAGTTGCCATAACCATTAAGCGATGCGGCCCAATAGTCACACCGCTTATATTAAGCGTAATAGTACCGCTGGTTTCGCTTTGCTCAACACCATTCAATAACCACCGGAAATTGCGGTAATCTGCCGCATCGGCGACGGCAAAGGTAAAATCAGTATTTCCCGGTGTTATGACAATGTCTTCTGGCGAATTATTAAAATGAATAATGACATAAACATAAATATCCACCACCGGCTCAAATACAGAAGAATCCGCAGTGCCGGTTCCGCCGGCAAAATCGACTGTTGCCAAACGGTATCTGGGACGAGAAGGATCGGTATCACTGCCCCAATGGTCCACTACAATGACCGGAAAACTGCCTGAATCGGTCCAGTCATTGGACAGATAAAAAATCTTATTCGAATCCCTGTAGGAATAGTTACCAGACATTGCCAGATAGTTACTGGCATTAATGGCATTGGTAATGGCAGTCACCGATGAAAGGTCTGTATCATTATTGAAAACAAAGGCATCATACATATCATACTGAATGTCGCTAATGATGAGCATCGCTCCCATCACCGTCATCTCATTCCAGTCAATAAAACCGATGCCATTGTTAAAAGAGATATCGTTATTACGGTACCTGATTTCATTTTCGGTGACAATCAGGACACGGCACCAGCCATTGCCCGGCTCCCCTTCCCAGGTAATCGGAATAGTAGCGCCGCTGCCGGTACCTTTGCCGCGGTAATCCCCTTCTACAATATCAAAATAGTCCCACCCCGAAATATACCTATTGGTGACATACACCGTATACGTCCCCTCCGGATTGTTTAAGACTCTCACGGTATTATGAGCAATATTACCAATATTAAGGTTGATGCCTGTTCTGCCCTGATTTGCCGGAATCTCTCCAATAGGTATATCTATTTCAAACAATTGCTTCATTGCCTTTGGAGCGCCAGGTCCGCCGCCGCCTTCGCTCAAATAACCTCGTATCCAGACTTTTGCGTCCCGCGCTGTATCGGATGGAGAAATTAACATCTCCCAGGAAGCATTTGCCCCGGTGGGTCTAATATTGGTCCATCCAAATGAATTACCGCCTTCTACAGGACTGACAGACAGATCCAATTCGGAAACTGTGTTTCCGTTATAGGTGATATTGATAGTACCGCTCAGAATAACATACGCAAGGCTCACCGAACCAAGATTGCCGACATTAACAATATTATTACTGGCATTGGCAAGATTAATAATCCTGGTACCGGGAATAAATATTTCATACCCCCTGCTGCCGCTCAGTTCCACATACAACCTAAAGGTACAATTCCAGTCTGCATCAGGGTCAAAACCTTTACGCAAGTCATCTTCATATATTGGAATTACCCAGGTGATATTCGAGGCGCTGCTGCCGCTTATCCCGTTTATCATTGCAGAGTCACTCCACCACCAGAAATGACTGCCGCTGGCATTGCCGCTGGTTGAGATATATACCCTTGCCCCATTGGGAATATTGTTCAGGGTAATGGTTCCGGTAATTTCACCTATTTTTTCACCTCTGTCAGGCCGTCCCCCCATCATCATCCAGAAGGGAAAATCGACATATATTTTTGTAGCGGCAGATACAGGATCACTGCCGGTAAATTCATTTATTTTATGTGTATCTTTCCAGAAGTGCATTCCTTCTTCATCACGGATTTCATCATAGGTTGCTCCTCCTGTCAAGAAATCAACAAAATCGTCCATGGTTCGGGAAGTACTAAAAAATACCTGCGGATCCTCTCCCCACATTGCAACCAGCTTGTCAAGCGTAATGGAAAATACGGTCATTTTTGTAAATTGCGAAAATGGTATGGTGGGATTGGGATTTGAATCAAAATTATGCGGGGTATTACTTGTCCAAATTTCAAAACCCAATGCATTTTCAACCGGTTCGAGCATGAAACCCACATACCATGAACCGCTGCCGGCCCAGGGTATATAATGTTCGCCGTATAAATCTACGGTTACCGCTTGGTTCTGTATAGACCCATTGCCCAGAACATCAGGCTGACTGACAAAATCAAGATCATCAAGAGATACAAATAAGCCCATTGCAATGTCTGTTCCGTTGGAATACCCGGTCAATCCGGTAATGGTAACAGTACTGGTTCCGGGTTCGGGTTCTGTATATGTTCCCGGGCCGTTGTTGTGTACCGCCGCGGCAAAGGTACTGGTTGCGCTGATCAGATTTGTTATCGCCGTATTAACCATAGTAACCGAAGCGTTACTGTTATTAAGCGCGGCCACCGCAGCATCATAGGCGGTGTTAAACGGAGCCCATTGCGCGGCCGTAGCCCAACTGGAACCCAGTGGCGCAGAATCGGCATCTGGCGCAGTGAGGACTCCTGCCTTTTCCGCATCAGCGGACTGGATTGCCGCAATTAAACTTGCTTTGGCGGTGTCGGGGTTATTTCCCGTCTGGACTGCACCGTTGAAATCGGTTAAGGCATCGGCAAGCGCGAGGTACAGGGTATCACGGTTTCCTTCATCGGCATTTTCCGCTGCATCAATGGCACTGTCCAGGTTAGTAAGATAACTTGCTTCGACCCAGCGATTCGCGGGGCTGATGTCATCGCCATTATCAACACTGATCAAAACGCCCAGCTTGGCCGTATTCGCGCGGCCAATAAGCGCAAGCAGCTGCTCGGCAGAAAATTCTGCGCTTTGTGTTCCCCATTGTCTTGCGCTGCTAAATGTATTAATGGCAGAAGATAAAGTAGTTGCTGCCGAATTAACTATTGCCTGCACTGTGGCGCTGTCCCGGGCCAGTTCCGCAAGCATAATGGCCGCTTCAAAATCGCCCATCACTGCAGACGTAACCCAATAGCTGCCTTGAGCTACATCGTTCCCATCTACTACGGATACTACGGCGCTGCCTTTGACAATAGTTGCTTCGTTTATCGCAACAACAAGAGCACCAATATCCAGCGGGGCATCTTGCCCCGGCTTTTTAGCCGCATTAAATGCAAGAATTGCGTTATGCAAGGTTGTTACCGCCCCATTCACTACCGACTGGGTTGCAGAGGAATTCTCCTCAACGATTATTGCCGCGTTAATAGCCGCATTGAACGTTCCCATTTCAGTGGGAGTAACCCAATGAAGACCAAACGGGGCAGAATTTTCCCGAACCCCTATTTTGGCATTCCCCGCCTCGATAATTTTCAATGTCAGGGCTCCCTTATCGGCAGGACCTGATTCAGTGATACCGTTTACTGGACTATCGCAGGCGATAACGGCACATCCGATAAGGATTGCCAGCCACAGGCTGACAGATCTTTTTTCACAGTTCATTTTGAACTCCTTGTTTGGGGATATTTTGGAAAACTATGATTTTTTTCAGATTTTCTACAGGTGTATAGTAGACACAGTGATATAGGTCTATATGATATAATTGAGCCCGATACCCGATACCCGATACCCGATACCCGATACC
>Ga0123356_10000707_pt1 | contig 36941 bp, 39 predicted proteins | sample TergutEmb28metaG_2_FD_92546 | JGI IMG/M metagenome (GOLD analysis project Ga0123356, IMG submission 92546) | Embiratermes neotenicus P3 segment gut microbial communities from Petit-Saut dam, French Guiana - Emb289 P3 | ecosystem: Host-associated > Arthropoda: Insects > Digestive system > Gut ...
TACATTCTCTGCGCTCTTTCATTACTACCATTGTCCCGTTTTCCTTTAGTTTAATTAAATACAGATTTATATCTTTATTCTATTTCATATAACGCCAATTTGTGCTTTGACAACAAAAAACACGAACAGACGTCAACTTTGATACATGAAATAGCCTGTATCAAAAATTGCGCCTACTCGTGGTAATTTCTAATCCCGACAATTATGTACGAGAAAAGTGTTTTTTCCGGCGTATTCTCAATCTTCATAAAACTACACATTTTGGTCATTTACTACCCTCGCCGAATAATTATCATTATTATAGATATGAAGGGGTAAGAAATTTAGACCAAAACAAATTCCTGTTTTTTTAATCAAGCACAAACTATTGAGCGAACTATTGTTACTTGTCCTGTTTAAAGTGTCAACATATTGGTATGATTTCATAAATCATACCATATTTTATTCAGGTTGTCAACAAAAATTTCATTTTTTTGTAAATTATTTTATAGAGATGATGGTTCTTTTGAGCCAATTAAGGTATTATACCCTCTGCGTTCTTGTTTTCAAGGGTGCAGGGGGTGTTTTTTTATTGCCAAAAAGAAAGAAGGAGGTCACCCCATGAGCCAAAACACGCATATTTTCAATCGTTTCGCAGGTTACAGCACCGCGGACTGCGCCTGCCGTTATTGCCTGCATTATAAGGGCAAAAAGCGCGGCTGTTCGCTTGAAGCCTGCTGCTGCGATGATATTCGGCAGGAAGCACAGCGGCGTGAGAAAGCCGCATAATGCCCGGCGTGAGCAAGGAGCAAATAAGACTGGCGCGTGAGGTCGACCTTCTTTCCTATTTGAAAGAAAGAGAGCCGGACGAACTTCAGCCGTCCGGCGGGGATAAGTTCCGCATGGTCACGCACAGCAGTCTTGTGGTTTCCAAAGACCGCTGGTACTGGAATAAGGGCGGGTTCGGCGGCTATTCCGCGCTTGATTTCCTCGTCAAAGTGAGGGGAATGGATTTCGTTGCGGCTGTCGAGTCGGTCATAGGAATGAGGGCTTCCATCTCTTTTTCTTCCCTGCCTGTAGAAAGTGAAAAGCTACAGCAAAGTAAGGAGCGATACACTTTTTACCCGCCTAAGCCGGTAAGGTATTCCAACCTCGCCGTGTCGTATCTTCAGCGCAGAGGTATCAGCCCTGCGGTAATCAATCACGCCCTAAGAGCCGGTATAGTCTTTGAGAGCCGTTACTATAACCCGCAGAGCAAGTACCACAACGCTCCTGTCTGCGTGTTTTCGGGTAAGAATGAGCAAGGGAAGATTGTTTTCGCTGCCCTGCGGGGTATTGATTCGGACTTAAAGATGGATAAGGCGGGCAGTGATAAGCGTTACGGCTTCTTTATCCCCTCAAAAAGCCCGAACAGCCGTCACCTCGCCGTATTTGAAGCACCTATGGACGCGCTTTCCCACGCTACGTTCCAACTGCGTAATAACTGGCAGTGGGACGGGTATCGCCTTTCACTCGGCGGCACGTCCTCGGTGGCTCTCACGGCGTTTCTTGAGCGGCATCCGCAAATAAGGCGGGTCATGCTTCATCTTGATAATGACGAAGCCGGACACAAAGCCGCCCGAAGAATCAAGGCAGAGCTTGCTTTTGACAGCCGTTTCAAGCATATTCGGGTATCAATCAACCCACCGCGTAAAGGAAAAGACTATAACGAAGCCCTGCTCCACGTCATAAAACAGGAGCAAAACCAATCAAACCGCCGAGAGGCGGTTCATTTTATGTAAGGAGAATACAATGAAAAACCAAATTAAGCAATTTTACAGCGATGAATTCGGTTCGCTCGATGTCCTTATGATTGACGGCAAACCGTATTTTCCCGCAACGGAGTGTGCGAGGGTTCTCGGCTACAAAAACCCCTACGATGCCATATTAAAGCACTGCAAGGGAGATGCCCTCGCGAATCACGAGGTCATCGACGGTCTTGGCAGAAAGCAACGTAAAAAGTACATCAGCGAAGGCAACCTTTACCGTCTGATTATACGCTCCAATCTGCCCGAAGTCGAATGCTTTGAGCGCTGGGTGTTTGATGAGGTACTGCCCTCAATCCGTAAACAAGGGATTTATGTCACCTTTGACACGTTTGACGAGATGCTTCGCAGCCCTAAGTATACCGACGCGCTTATGAAAAAGTTAGAGGAGGAGCGCCAAAAGTCAGCTGTATGGGAAGAGCTTGTGGTTGAGCTTACGCCGATGGCACTGTACTGTGACCTTATTCTGCAAAGTAAAAACGCCATCCCTATCAGCCTTATCGCAAAGGACTACGGTATGTCGGCGGCGAGGTTTAACCGTATTCTTCACATTATCGGGATTCAATACCGTATCGGCAAGACGTGGGTACTGTATCAGGAGTATGCCGGAAAGAGCTATACACAGACCCGCACCTACCATGTGAGTGAGAACACAAGCTCCACGCATACTTGCTGGACACAGAAAGGACGCTTGTTCCTGTACGATACGCTAAAAAGCATAGGAATCGTACCGCTCGGTGAGAAATACGAGCTTGCGGGGTAAGGAGATATTATGATTAAAAACATAACAACAGACGAGTTAAAGCGCATGACCGATGTTGAGGGTTTAATCCTGCAGGGCTGCGGCGGAGACGCACAGGAATGGGCAGACGGAATCAATAAGCTGTTCACAGAGGAAGGCTTTTTGCTTGACGGTGACATATTCAAGGATATTTCTGTTTTTGAGCATGACGGACTCGTTAATATGCTGTTCAGCATGGAGGATGTCAAGCTGAACGTCGGGAAGCTCGCTATGTGGCGGTTACAGAGCCACGATACTTTCGGCGGCACATGGCTCAGTGATTATCTTCCGAACCGGCTCGGTGTTGACCGTGACGCACAGAAAGAGCAGGAACACGAAGAGGGCGAGCCGGAAGTCGGTGATGATGACGAGGTCGAGGCGTTTGAGGCAGAAGATGAAGACATACCGGAAGTAAATCTGCTTGAACTGTATGTCGGGAACGTCCACGATGAGAAGATTGAAGCGGTTGTAATTCCGCTCCCGATAACACCGGAGGCTCTACAGCCCATTCTTGATAAATTAGAAGTCACCGGTTGGCAGGACTTAGAGATTATAGAGGTAATATCGGATGTCAATTCTTTGAGCGGCGTGTTGTATGATATAACATTAAAAACCCTGTCGCAGACTTCATTTGACGAATTGAATTACCTCGCTGCGAGGCTTGAAGGTTTAGATGAATACGGTCTTGAAATCTTCGAAGCTAACGTCGAAATCAAGAAAAACATCGGGAGCTTCAACGAAATAGTCAACCTTACATTTACCGAAAATATTAATTGTTTCGATTTGTTCCCTGTATTTGATGAAAGGCAGTACGGTGAAATATTGGTTGATTCAATGAATTGGGATAAACACGCTGATGCAATTACACGGCTTGCAGAATCGGAAAACCCGCAGGACAATGAACTTGCCAAGTACGTTGAGAAGTTAGAGAAACACACCGACCACATGGCTTTTGGGGTTACCACCGCGAAAGAAGAAGGCGGCGTATTTACGGACAGAGGCTACTTGACCGGCGGTGATGGTTTGCAGGAGATTTACAAAGGCATACAGGACATCCCCGATGAATACCGCATATTCACCAAGCCCGGCGAAATGATTATGCCCATAATAAAGCTCGATGACGTGAACATTCCCGCCGAACTTATGAAACTGCACGCTGTTTGCGGCGTTATGGATTATGCGGAAGAAAACATGAGAACGCTTTTAAACAGACAGGACAGGGAATATCTGCTGCTAATCGACAAAGACAGCGCGCTGCTTTCAACGATAGCCGATGCCTACAAGCGTGACACAGAAGCGGGAGCTTTCATTTCCTTGTCATCGAAAGCGCCGGAAGATACAATTGCTTTTGCCATCCGTGTGAATAGTAGAGAAAGCAGTATTACAGGGGATTTTATTGAGCTTAACACAAAGGCTCTTTGTGATAATATTTCACGTCACGCCGTAGCTCCCGACAGAATTGAAGCGGTGTTTTCCAATGGCGCAGAAAGGCTTTATGACTTGTGGTCTTGGTATAACTTACCGCCCGAAGCGCGGGACGACATAATTGATTTTAATACACATTTCCAAGAAGCTCAATTAAAAGAGACCGCAAAGCAGTATTCTTCTTTCATGGGCGCACATGAACTTTCATCCGTCGCGGTGGAAACTGATGTTTTTATGAAAGAAGTAAACGCCGCATACATGGAAAAAGCCGGGAACCCGCAATCTGAAATGCTTCGTATCCCGAACGAAGTGGCGAAAGAACTTCTTGCGCGTGGGGACGCCGATGTATATGCGCTGATGGAGAACAGCGAAAAAAGGCTTGAACCCTTTGAGGCTCTGCGCCCCTTATGCTTCGCCGAACACAAGGAGCTTGCCATTAAGAGTGAGGCTCTGCCGGGGCTTGATAAGTGGGCGGAGCGTAAGGTGAATGACTTAAACCGTAAGGCAGAAAAAGACAAAACCAAAGAAAAAGCGGAGGAATTGTAACTTATGGCTGACGAAAAACGCATAATTCAAGGTTACGAGGAAATGCACTGCATCCGGCTCGGCGGCAAGGAATTCATTATCGCCGAGAATAAAGACGAGGAAGCTCGCTACATGGTCTGCGATTGTACATGGAATAATCCGCTTGGTATTGACTTTTTTGATAACGCCATAGGCAGTGCGGATTATTTGGAAATCATGAAGGAATTCACGAATCGCCTGTCTGAGCAGGTAATTATTCTTGAAACCGAACGCGAAACCCGCGGGATTCCTCTTGAGGTGGTTAAGGACGGCGACTGCCATTCAATCAGAGACGTGGACTTAGAGGGGCAGTGCATCGTTATAAAAGCGGAAAAATTCTCGCCCGAATTTCGTTCCATCGACCATCAGCTTGCGCTTTGCACGGGCGGTAACGGTGCGAATCCGGATGCAAGAGGGCAAACGGTGTTTTGTCAAAACTTAATTACAGGAAAAACAGAAGCATGGAGACGTTTCGATATTGCAGGATTAATGCCACCCGACCGTCTGCCGGATTGGGCGCGGGTTAATCTTGAAGCCTTACAGGAAGATGCCGGAAAGAAGCCGGTTGAAGAGCCACCGAAACCGCTTGACAAGGAGCAGTTTTGGCAAATTATTGACGAAGCACGGGAAAAAGCCGGAAGGTGGCAGGATATGTATGAGCCGTTATTTGAAGCTTTATCAAGGTTAGATGAGCCGGATATAATTCAATGGCGGCTGATATTTGACGAATATTACGCTCTTTCGAGAAAGAACGGGTTGTGGGCGGCGGCAGATATAATGCTCAGAGGCTGCTCGGATGGCAGCTTTGACTATTTCCGTGGCTGGCTTATCGCACAGGGGAAGGATGTATTTTTAGGCGCTCTCGCAGAACCCGATTCATTGGTTGACCTTAAAACTGTCAAAGCTCTCGGATACGAGGTTTTAAGCTCTGAATATACACCGATGGATGGATATGAGGAGAACGCGAGATTTGAAAGGATAATTTATGCCGCCGGTAATGCTTACGAAAATAAATACGGTACAGAGGTTGATTTCTATAAAATCCTCGTCCGAAACCATTTGACGGAGCAAGAAAGAGCAGACATAGCCGGTGAAATCGTTTACTCAAAGATTATTGACGAGAAATGGGGCGGTAAAGGCGTTCCGCTTGACGAAATCGATACTAATCTTGAAAGGCTGTGTCCCAAACTCTACGTTCTTTTTAACGAGCCGGATGTACCCGAAGTTAGTGCCGAAAAGGAATCAGTCCTTGAAAAAATCAAGCAAAGTCAGCAGAAACCGGAACCCAAGAAACCCAAACCCGAAAAGAAAATCAAAACCAAAACCGAGCCGGAGCTATAGCTTCCGGCAATTATTATTTTAGGAGACAAAAACAACATGAAACATAGCATAAACCACAACTTCAAAGGCGCACAGATTATTCAAGGCGACCTTATGCACATACTGCCGACCTTCCCCGACAACCTTTTCGGCGGTATAATCTGCGACCCGCCCTACGCATCGGGCGCGGCTGACCAGAATTCAAAGCAGAAATCCACGGCGCAGAAATATTGCAACGCTAAGTCAAACCACGTTCTGCCCGATTTCGAGGGCGATTCCAAAGACCAAAGGTCATGGACACGGTGGATGACCGAGTGGCTGATTGAAGCTCGGCGTGTCACAAAACCCGGTGCGCCGATTTGTATGTTCATTGACTGGCGGCAGTTACCGAGTATGACCGATGCGCTCCAGTGGTCGGGTTGGTTATGGCGGGGTGTACTGGCTTGGGATAAGACCAACAGCAGACCGCAGCGCGGACGCTTCCGTCAGCAGGCGGAGTTTGTGGTATGGGGTTCCAACGGGCATATGCCCTCTGACCGCAATGCGCCTGTTCTGCCCGGTGTATTCCGTCAGGCGATGCCCGCTCTTGTCAAACGTATACACCAAACAGAGAAACCACTCGGCGTTATGCGCGATATTGTGCGTATTGTAGAGCCGGGCGGCATAATCCTCGACCCATTCGCCGGAGCGGGTACAACGGTGCTGGCGGCGAAATTGGAGGGTTATCCCGCTGTCGGATTGGAGCTTTCCAAGCACTATGCAAAAGCCGCTGCACTGCGCTTAGAAAACGGCGAACAGGAAACCGCATAATTAAAAACAACGCAGAGGAGGTGATTCATCATGCAAGAGGAACTTGAGAATAAAAGCGTTGTACTTGCGACCAATACTACAAAAATGACCGGCAGGACGCTTGCGCTGCTTATGCGGGCGGCACTGCGGAAAATGCAGGAATCCCGCAATAAACCGAAGCAGGGCAGGCAGTCAATAAAACAGCTTTCAAAAGGCGGCTCTTTATCTACTGTCGAGATTAAAGACGACAATATCAAGGCTTTCGACCCGATTGCGAGGAAGTATAACATTAGTTATTCACTTAAAAAAGACATTTCAACGGAGCCTGCAAGGTGGTTGGTATTCTTTCGGGCGAAGGACGTAGACTCAATGACCGCCGCTTTTAAGGAGTTCTCTGCGAAGGTGGTTAAGCGCGACAGAGACAAGCCCTCAACCCGCGAAGCCATGCACAAGCACCAAGAGGTCGAGAAAAATAAAGTCAGAGACAGGGACAAAACGAAGCAGAAAAGCAGAGGTGAGCCGGAATTATGAGCAAGAACACATCTTTCCTCAAAAAGTACGTTATGCCGAATCTGCCCTATGTTCTAATCTTTTGGTTCGCCTGTAAGCTCGCTGAGTCATACCGGCTTGCATCGGGCGATACCTTGCAGAAAATAATGCAGGGTTTTTCATCTTTGGGTGAGACTATGGCGAACCCGATGCCCTCCTTCGTGCCTTTCGATATGCTGGTCGGTTTGGCGGGAGCGGCTATAATATATGCCGTTGTCTACGTCAAAAAGAAAAACGCAAAGAAATGGCGCAAGGATGTGGAATACGGCTCGGCACGATGGGGTTGTAAAAAAGACATTGAACCCTACATGGACGCGAACCCCGAAAACAACATTATTTTGACACAGTCCGAGGGGCTTACCATGAACCCACGCCCGCCGAATCCCAAGTATGCACGGAATAAGAATGTGCTTGTCATCGGCGGTTCGGGTTCGGGTAAGACACGCTTTGTTTTAAAGCCGAACCTTATGCAGTGCCGTTCTAAGGATTATCCGGTTTCATTCGTGGTCACAGACCCGAAGGGCAGCATCGTGGTCGAGTGCGGGAAAATGCTCCGGCGTCACGGCTATCGGATTAAAGTGTTTAACACCATTAACTTCGCAAAATCGCATCACTATAACCCTTTTTCGTATATAAAATCCGAGAAAGATATATTGAAGCTCGTCACTACGCTTATTGCCAACACTAAAGGAGAACAGAAGGGCGGCGATGAGTTTTGGACGAAAGCAGAGACCCTGCTCTATACGGCTCTCATAGCGTATCTGCATTACGAGTCGCCGGAGAACGAGCGGAACTTCGCTACACTTGCCGAGATGATTAGTGCGATGGAGGTTCGGGAGGATGATGAGAACTTCAAAAACGTGGTCGACCTCATGTTCGATGCGCTGGCGGAGAAAGACCCCGAACACTTCGCTGTCCGTCAATATCGTAAATTTAAGCTAAGTGCCGGCAAAACCGCTAAGAGCATATTGGTGTCATGCGGTGCAAGGCTTGCTCCTTTTGATATCAGAGAAATCCGTGAAATCACCATGTTCGATGAACTTGAGCTTGACTGTATCGGTGACGAAAAAACAGCGTTATTTCTGATTATCTCGGACACCGACGCTTCTTTTAATTTCCTTGTTTCGATGTGTTATACACAGCTATTCAATCTGCTATGCGAGAAGGCTGACGATGTCTACGGCGGTCGGCTTCCGGTTCATGTGCGTTGCTTAATAGACGAGGCGGCAAACATAGGACAGATTCCAAACCTTGAGAAGTTGATGGCGACAATCCGAAGCAGAGAGATTTCAGCTTGCCTTGTACTGCAGGCGCAGAGCCAGTTAAAGGCGTTATACAAAGACCACGCGGACACCATTGTCGGGAACTGCGATTCGGCAATCTTCCTCGGAGGAAAGGAAAAGTCCACACTTGAGGATTGGTCAAAGCTGCTCGGTAAGGAGACCATTGACGCATACAATACAAGCGAAACGAGAGGCAACAGTCCGTCCTACGGCAAGAATTTTCAAAAGCTCGGCAAGGAACTAATGAGCATTGACGAACTGGCAGTGATGGACGGAGGTTCTTGTATCTTACAACTTCGCGGTGTGCGTCCGTTTCTCTCAAAGAAGTACGACATCACCAAGCATCCGCTTTACAAGTACCTTTCCGACCATGATAAGCGCAATACTTTTGACATTGAGAGGTATCTCAGTACAAAGCTGAGAATCAGACCGGACGATGAGTTTGAGGTCTACGATGATATAATCATTGACGAACTTGAACCGCCCCCGCCTGATGTTTTCAGCACATAACCCGCCGATTTCGGCGGGTTTTTCATTTGGTCACAAGGGGAGACCCTTTTGATAATATATTAAACTTTTAGGAGGCAATATTTTATGGAATTCTTTTCAAGTGCAATCGGAACCCTGCAAACACTCGTAATCGCACTCGGTGCGGGTTTGGCGGTATGGGGAGTTATCAACCTGCTCGAAGGGTACGGAAACGATAACCCCGGCGCGAAAAGCCAAGGCATGAAGCAACTAATGGCGGGCGGAGGGGTAGCACTCATCGGGATGGTGCTTGTACCTATGCTGTCCGGTCTGTTCGGCTAAAGGGAAAAGATTAGCCTATGGATTGGCTTCTTGGCGGATTATTCGACTGGATAAAGCAGGGGCTGATTGATGCTATCATGGCGAGATTTGCCAACCTCTACGAGACAATTAACGCAGAGGTTGGCAGCATCGCCGCCAATGTCGGGCAAACGCCTGCCGGATGGAATCCCGGCATCTATAACATGATTAGAACCCTGTCCGAGACTGCCGTCATCCCGATTGCCGGCATGATTCTCACATTCGTGCTGTGTTATGAACTGATTCAACTTATTATCGAAAAGAATAACATGGTCGAATTCGACGTTTTTAACATCTATAAATGGATTTTCAAGACCTTTTGCGCGGTATATATCCTCACACACACCTTCGACATCGTCATGGGCATTTTCGCCCTCGCACAGAATGTCGTAAACAGCAGCGCGGGCGTAATTACCGGCAGCCTTGACGTAGGCGCGGAAGCCGCTCTTGCCAACTTGGAAGCAATGCTTTGGGAAATGGGTGTGTGGGAGCTTATCGGCTTATGGCTTGAAACCTTTATAGTAAACCTCTGTCTTACAATCATGACGATTGTAATATTCATCATCATCTTCGGACGTATGATTGAAATCTATCTCACCGTTTCGGTCGCACCGATTCCCTTCGCTACAATGGTAAACCGCGAGTGGGGGCAAATCGGAAACAATTACTTGAAATCCCTGTTCGCATTAGCGTTTCAGGGTTTTCTCATCATGGTCTGCGTGGCAATCTACGCGGCTTTGGTGCAAAACATCCCGAATGCAGACAATGTTCACGCTGCGATTTGGGGAACAGCGGGATACACGGTTCTGCTCTGCTTCGCATTATTCAAGACAGGAAGCCTTGCCAAAAGCGTGTTCAGCGCACACTAATTTTAATTAACAAAAACAGGAGGAATTTACAATGGCAAACTATGAACTTAATAAAATCAACAAAGATACCGGTGAGGTTACCGGTGTAATGAACATCGAGGTCAGAGCATACCCCATCGGCGACCCGAAGGGCAGCACAAAGGGTTATGCCAGTGTCACTATTGACGATATGTTCGGCATACACGGGCTTGCCATCAAAGAAGGCAAGAACGGACTTTTCGTTTCCATGCCGCAAACGCAGGACGCTAACAGGCAATACCGCGATGTAGCTCATCCGATTACGAAGGAAGGCAGAGAAGCCCTGCAAGGTGCGGTTCTCAAAGAATTCGGCATTGCACTTGACGCAATGGTAGCTCAAAAGGAGTCCACAGTACAGAAGCTCCGTGATGCGGCTAACGCCATGAAGGGTCAGCCCGACCTTCCGCCCACACCTACCAAAGAAACAACTAAACAAAGCAAGAGAGGCGAACCTGAGCTTTAATGCTCAGGGTTTGTTTGGAGGGAAAAAATGAGCGAGAAAAGCAGTCTTAGAAAATTCGTTGAATATATCAACAGTCACATTCTGCCGTTCATAGATTACGGCGAACTGCAGAAATCATACGACACGGACATGGAGTATGCAAAAGGCATACTCCATCGTTTGCATAACGCCATGATTAAAACCTATGGCGATGAACATCTTGATTACATGAGCGGCGAAGAGGGCTTTGTTATGATTCCGGCAGTAGTACGCGGTATAGAAAGCGAGAAAATGTGCATAGCTTTGGTTGACCTCGACCTTCATTCGTCCGGTGAGCATTGGGGAACTTCATTTCTGTGCAAATACGGCGTGATTGACCAAAGCGGTGAATTTATTAAAAACAACAGCATATTAAAAGCCGAAACTGCGGAAATAAACGCAATGTACCTTCCTTACGATTACTGCTACACAGCATCTATCCCCTGCGATATTCATATCGATGAAAACCGTCTGCCGAAGAAAATAAAGGAGGTTTTGAGGGATTTCCGTAACTACAGAGTGACTTTACAGCACGAGCAGGAGGAGAAACCGTCTGTTATAGAGAAAATCCGCAAGGGTGATGGCGAAAAGAGTGCATCACAAAAACCGAAAACGCCGAAAAACAAAAAGAAAACCGAGCCGGAGCTTTAATGCTTCGGCTCTTATTATGGAGGTTTTAATTTGGAAGCAAAACTATACAGCCCTGTGTTCTGCGATTTATGGGAGGAATCCGATACACAAAGGGAAATACCGGAGGAAATCAGTCAAGGTGCTGCAAGGTGGTACTTTGACGAAATCCAAGATACTCTTTTGAAAGAACTCCTGCCGGATGAGGGTGCGCGCGGTCTTATGAATTATTACCGCAAAGCGGACTCTGTCGATGAGAAAGTACGCTCACTATTCGTAGATGTAGAAATTCACGACGATAAAGTATGGGCGGTAGCTACGATTGAAGTCACGGAACCGCTCACAAAGGAAGAACTGGACATACTTTGCGACTATATCGAGGGGCAATACTCGGATGGTTTCGGAGAGGGTTTTGAGCAAAGGGACATAGAGGTTGAGGACGGTGTGATTAATGTTCATTTATGGAACTTTGATGAGGATTTCTTGATTCTCACACAGGAGCAGTTTTCCGAGCGGCTCGGTATTAATCTTCCAGCCGATGCACTCTCGCAAAAGACATTGCAACCCGAAACCCCTGCACAAGCGGCACTTCACGAGCCGGATGCTTCCGAGAGCGAGGAAGTGGCAGCACTGAGAGAGCGACTCATGGAGCGGATTGATAACAACTTCTCGGAGTATTTCGATGTTTTACGTCAACTGAGTAATAAGGACATATCCGAGTGGTCGCTTGAAGTTTCGGCGGTGACCGGCGCATATTTCTATATGAAGGAATTGCATAATTTCCATACCTCTGAGCTTGAATACCTTTTACAGTTTAAAGACCCGCTCAAAGTGGCAGCAGACGAATTTGAGTCCGAGAATGCTGTGGACGACCGCTCCGGTGCGATGTGGAAAATCTTCCGTGAACAGCTTGCCATTGAATGCGATTATGAGCTTATGTCTGACATATCAGAAGTACCGGAGCTTACGCAAAAGAATGACGTTACCGGCGAAAAGCCCTCGGTCTTGGAGCAAATCCGAGAAGCGACGAAAGCACCGACAGTACCGCATAAAGAAAAATCATCACGGGAAAAGGGAGACGCGACGATATGAACTATTTTGAACAGGAGCTTCGCAGAGTGGCGAAAGCGTGCAAGGAAATTAAAGACCCGACATTCGCCGGTCGTGCCTGTTACGCTGACCTCGGCGGTGATAATCGGGTTAAGCTCGAATTTGTTATTTGCGGAACGTATGAAAGATATGAAGCGTTAAAAGCAATTGTATTAAACCGCACGGATGGCGAGGTAGACTCGCTTTTGTTCCGCTTTAAGGATACATGGGGGAATAAAAGCCATCCGAGCTTTTCGGAAGGTGTAACACCGCGTATATGGACTTGTGACGGTAAAAACGAGTGGTATGCTTATTATCCCACGGATGCGGACATGAAAAAACTTGCCACGGAAATCGGCGCATATCTTGCTGTGTTCACCGACCGCTCTCTCGTTCCCGAAAGGGATTCGGTAATAAAAACGATACGCAGTGCAAAGGGAAACCCTGCACCGCGTAAAATTGATTCCGAACGGAAAAAGAAAGAGCCGGAGATATAAAAAGGCGGTAAGGATTAAACTCACCGCCGGTGTATTTATGCTTCTTGCCAATCTTCAATAAGTAAATCGCTTATACCCTCAAAGTGCTTGGTATTATGCGTAACGAGCGTGTATCCGTTTTCGATGCAGGTTGCGGCTATAAAAATGTCGGGGTCATCAACGGTGCGCCCCTTACTGCGTAAATCGGCATATATACGCGCGCTGCGTTTCCATATTTCAGCGGTCATTTCAATAATAGAGCAGTCATCGCAAATGGAAAGATATATTTTCTCTTTAGTGGGAGCGGGACGGCAGTGAAAACCACGCCATATTTCATAATCAACTACAGAGGGAATGACAAAGCCAGCCCCTTGATTTAATGCATTATTGCGATGAGTGCTAACAGTCGCGTTTTTATTGATAATCTCAATAATAGCGTTTGAGTCAAGTGCGTATATCATAATTTTTATTACTCCTCATCGGAAAAGGTTATAAGTTCTCGCTTAAAGGTTGCACGGGGAAAATCCTCAATCAGAAGATTTTCGTCTGCCGATTCCTCTGCCATACGGTCAATTTCAGCCCAAAGAGCTAATCTTTCTTCAATGGTTTTGGCTTTTTTCGGCTCTTGTTCTTCAAGCACGGTTATAAGAACTTTACGGCGGTTTGCTATCCTTATGGGCGAACCCCTTGATAAAACACGTCCGTCATCCCAATAGCCCTCGTAGGTTTGGTACATCATTCAAATCACTCCTTTGCAGATTTATCCTACACCTATATTATACTTCATTTTAAAGGTAAAATCAAGTCTTTATTAAAATTTTATGCTCTTTGAGAGGAGGCGCATCACAAACAAAGTGAAAAAACACAACCAATTAACACTCGGTAGCTTATTCGACGGCATAGGGGGATTCCCTTATGCCGGTTCTTTTTTGGGAATAAAGCCGCTCTGGGCAAGCGAAATAATGCCGCAGGCAATATCCGTCACGCAGCGGCTATTCACCGATATGGAACACGTTGGCGACATTACAACGCTCGATGGCGCAAAACTGCCGCCTGTGGATATAATCACGTTCGGCAGTCCGTGCCAAGACCTTAGTGTTGCGGGAAAGCGCGCCGGTCTTGACGGAGAGCGGAGCGGATTATTTTCCGAAGCTATCAGAATTATAGACGAAATGAGGAGAGCAACTAATGGCAAATACCCAAGATACGCAATTTGGGAAAACGTCCCCGGCGCGCTCAGTTCGGGAAACCCACGAGGGAGTGACTTTCGTGCTGTCCTCGAAGCGTTCACAAAAACCAAAATTCCAATGCCTGTTTCCGAAAAGTGGGCAAACGCCGGAATGGTGCGAGGCGGCGGAGTTGACCTCGCTTGGTGCGTGTACAACGCCCAATATTTCGGAGTGCCACAGCGACGCAGGAGAATCTTTCTTGTCTGCGATTTTGGAGGTAGGAGCGCCGCCGAAATACTCTTTATCCCCAAAAGCCTGCAGTGGTATTTTGAGACGCTCTGCTCGCAGGGGCAAGGCGTTACCACCGATGCTGAAAGAAGCACTGGAGGCGCAGGCGGCAAAAACTGCTTGAATCCGTGGGACAATCAGCAGGCACGAATATTCACCGAGAACGGTTTGTCACCTACATTAGCGGGCGCAGATGGCGGAGGTGGTCGGAATCCGGGCGGTTTGGTCTGCACGACCTACGGATTATGCGGTGAGAACAGCAACAGCATGAAGTCAGCGAACCCTAACAGCGGGATATATGAAGCAGAATCGAGCCGAACCCTTGACAGCAACGGCGGGAATCCCTGTTGTAATCAAGGCGGGATGTTGGTTGTTGCACCGAAAGTTGCGGCTTTTTTAAGCGAACCGAGCGCGAAAGCCCGCAGTATCGCTTACAGTGAGGAGGTTGCACCGACATTAAAGAGCGAGGCCGCTCCCTGCGTTTGCGAATGTATGGTCATAAATGACCAAGGAGGCGACAGTATCAGCGTAGAGAAATCGGAAATCTCGCCGACCCTGCGAAGCGAAACTCACGGTAATCTGCCGATTGTAGGAGTACACCAAGGACAGGGCGGTGATGTTAATATTTCCGATACCGCCTACTCGCTTTCTACGAACGGCAACGCATCCGGTCGCAATGCTCCGCTTGTGGCGCATCCTAAAGTTACAGCGACGCTCGTTGCATCAGGAGCAGGAGTTTCCCGACCGGGCGGGATGGGGAGCGAGACCGATTTATGCGTGGTATATTCCTTGCAGGGTAATATGATTGGTCGGCAAGACCATAACGGTCCCGCAGGCAACGGAATAAACGAAGAACTTGCTTTCACGCTCAACGCAACAGATGTAAATGGAGTTGCAGGACGGATACCGTCTGCAGAATATTTCAACCGCCAAGCAAGCGACACTTTCAAGCAACAAGGAGTTGCCAGTACACAAACTGCCCGCCAGTACAAGGATGCAACGGATTTAATCTGCGAGAGTTTCGCATCTTCAAGCTACGGAGGCATGAAAGAAGGTGTCGGAACCCTGCGTGCAGAGGGCGGCGATAACGGCGGCGGTTCCGAGAACCTTGTTGTATCCAAATCTTCCGCAAACTACATCGTTCGCCGGCTCTTACCTGTCGAATGTGAACGGCTTCAAGGCTATCCCGACGGATGGACGGAGTTCGGGCATGACAATAAACCTATCAGCGATACCCGCCGTTATCAGATGCTCGGTAACAGCGTCGCTGTACCCTGCGTGGCATATATCATGCTCGGCATTGTCGAACGATGGGGGCAGTATAAACAACGAGGAGAGGAGGCTGCTTAATGGCTTATGTACCCGTACCCAAAGACCTGACGAAAGTCAAGACGAAGGTGGCATTAAACCTCACCAAACGTCAGATTTTATGCTTTTCACTCGCCGCCGTCACCGGTGTTCCCGTGTATCTGCTCACAAGGGGCGTAATCGGGAACAGTGCGGCGGTGATTTTTATGATTGCGCTGATGCTGCCGTTTTTCTTTCTCGCTATGTTCGAGAGAGACGGTCAGCCTGCGGAGAAAATAATCCGCAACTATATCCGCGCCAAGCTGTGGAAAGGTATTCGGGTTTATAAAACAGAAAATCTTTACAAGTATCTAAGTGAGGAGGGAAAAACCATTGCAAAATCAAAACAAAAAAAGACAGCAGGAACGCCGTCTGCAGGAAAACATAAGAAACATAAAAAGCAATAAGGCGGACTTGAAAGCGTTGCCGAAAAAGAAACAGCCTGCCAAAACACCGCAGAAGAAAAAAAGCGGCGGCATTAAAGCTACAGTCAGCACAAAGGCATTCGGGAGAGCCAACGCTCCCAAAACCGCACAGCACACAATTCCGTATCGAGAAATGTTCCGCGACGGGATTTGTCAGGTAAATGATAAACTGTTCACCAAGACCATCATGTTCTCGGATATTAACTATCAGTTAGCGCAGAACGAGGACAAGAACGCTATTTTCGAGTCATACTGCGATTTCCTTAACTACTTTGACTGCTCCATACCTGTACAGCTTACCTTTGTCAATCGTCGGGTTGATATAAATGAGTTTAGGCAGTCTATTGAAATACCCGACAAGAACGATGATTTCAACAGTGTCCGTCAGGAATACGCCGATATGCTCAAAAATCAGCTTGCGAGAGGTAATAACGGGCTTGTGAAATCAAAGTATATCACATTCGGCGTCGAAGCGAATACCCTCAAAGACGCAAAGCCCCGCCTTGAACGCATCGAGACTGATGTGCTGGCGGGATTCAAAACGCTCGGTGTGTCGGCACGGTCTTTAAACGGCATTGAGCGGCTCGAAGTTCTGCACGGACAGCTTCATCCCGATGGTACGGAAAAACTGCACTTTAAGTGGAGCGATATACCGAATACAGGAATGTCCACAAAGGATTTCATCGCACCGACGAGCTTTGACTTCCGAGACGGCAAGACGTTCCGTGTGAGCAGCGAATACGGTGCGGTCAGCTTTCTGCAAATCCTTGCGCCGGAGCTTACCGACAGACTTCTCGCCGATTTCCTTGACCTTAATACTGCGGTCACGGTAAATATGCATATTCAGAGCATCGACCAGACTGAGGCGATTAAAACCGTAAAGCGTAAGCTCAGTGACCTTGATAAAATGAAAGTCGAGGAGCAGAAGAAAGCTGTACGCGCCGGTTATGACATGGATGTACTGCCGCCCGACCTCGTAACCTACGGCAAGGAGGCTCATGCGCTGCTTAATGATTTACAATCACGCAATGAGCGTATGTTTCTTGTAACGGTGCTTGTAGTGAATTCCGCAAAGAAAAAGGCGAAGCTTGAGAACGATATATTTGCCGCTTCCGGCATCGCTCAAAAATACAACTGCGCTTTGAAGCGGTTAGACTGGCAGCAGGAGCAGGGCTTTATGTCATCACTTCCGCTCGGACTTAATCAAATCGAAATTCAGCGGGGCTTAACAACAAGCAGTACCGCTATTTTTGTACCTTTCACGACCTGTGAATTGTTTCAAGGCGGAGAGGCTCTGTATTACGGTTTGAACGCTCTTTCCAACAATTTAATCATGGCTAATCGCAAAAGTTTGAAGAACCCAAATGGTCTTTTTTTAGGCACCCCCGGGAGCGGTAAAAGCTTCAGTGCGAAGCGTGAAATAGTCAACGTATTTCTGATGACCGGCGATGATATTATTATATCCGACCCCGAAGGCGAGTACCATCCGATTGTGCGTAGGCTCGGTGGTCAGGTTATAAAACTATCGCCTGTTTCCCCGCAATACGTCAATCCGATGGATATAAATCCCGATTACGCGGATGAGGAAGACCCACTGACACTCAAATCGGACTTTATACTCTCGCTCTGTGAGCTTATTGTCGGCGGTAAGGAAGGGCTTGCACCGGTGGAAAAGACCATAATTGACCGCTGTGTACGGCTCGTTTACCGTGATTATTTGGCGAACCCCGCTCCGGAGCGTATGCCGGTGCTTGAGGATTTATACGACCTTCTGCGCTCGCAGTCTGAGCCGGAAGCACAGCACTTGGCAACTTCACTTGAGATTTACGTTACCGGCTCGCTCAATGTCTTTAACCACAGAACAAACGTCGACATCGGCAACCGACTTGTGTGCTTCGACATTAAAGAACTCGGCAAGGGACTTAAAAAAATCGCCATGCTCATTTTACAGGACGCGGTCTGGAACCGTGTAACAGTAAACCGTGCCGCCAAGAAGACCACTTGGTTCTACATTGACGAGATGCACCTTTTACTCAAAGAGGAGCAAACAGCGGCATACACGGTCGAGATTTGGAAACGGTTCCGTAAATGGGGCGGAGTACCGAGCGGACTGACACAGAACGTCAAGGATTTCTTGACTTCCCGCGAGGTAGAGAACATTTTCGAGAATTCGGATTTCATCTATATGCTCAACCAAGCGGCAGGTGACAGACAAATCCTTGCCAAACAGCTTGGAATCTCACCGCATCAGCTTAGTTATGTGACCCACGCTAATTCCGGCGAGGGGCTGCTTTTCTACGGTGATGTAATTATTCCTTTCGTTGACAGATTCCCGAAGGATACCGAATTGTACTCATTATTAACCACACGACCCTCTGAATCTGCTGCGGAAGCGGCAGAGGCGGGAGCGTGAGAGAGGAGTTAAAAAATGCCGAAAACTAAAGAGACCCCGCTGATAGAAAACGCGGATGTCAAGGAGCTTCTGTCGATTCTTAAAGAAAACGGCAGGGACACGAAATCCTTGTTGGATATCCTATCGTCAGTGGTTTCGATGGAGCAGCAGTTGAAGGCGGCAACGGACGGACTCGCTTTTATGCAGAACGAACTTGCTACCATGCGTGATGAGCGCAATCACCCTGTCCGGACTCTGCTCCAAAACACAACACGAATGCTGGCATCTATGATAAAGGGCATAAGTAATCGGATTAAAGCAATAAAGGATAGTATTGTAGGCGGTTGCAAAAACGCTGTGGGAGCGTTTAAGGCGGGCGGTATATCCGCACTGAATAATCTCGCGGAGTTCTTCGATGTCAAAAAGAGCCTGTTAGCCGAACGTGAGAACATACATTTCTGTATTGAAAAAGCACAGGCTTCCATTGAAAAAATCGAGAAAGTCAGCGAGGAGTATCACACGGCGGGACGGCACATCAAGAACATCGGACGTGCAATTCAAGGCAAGGAGCCTATTATGGAAATCAAGCCCAACGGCAAGCTGGCGAAGCTCATCGAGGCACCGTACCGCACTGAAATTAAGAGCCTCAACCACTCACTGCGGAGTGTAAACAGAACACTCGCCGCACTTGACCGCTTGGAGAAAGCCGCTGTTAAAAACGCGGAACAAGGCAGACCGTCCACGCTTGAAAACATGAAGAGGCTGCAGGAGCAAGTAAAGGCACAGCCTGCCGCTCCAAAGAAAGAAAAACGCATTGAAGCGGAAATGTAAGCATGATTGTTGGAGAGGTTAAGCCTTTATTTAAGACCTAACCTCTTTTCTTTCTGAAAAAATCTAACACAAGAGAGGTGATTAAGCATTGCCGCAAGAACGAGACAGCCGCCCTCGCAGACAGTCTGCGCGGGAATCAACGCAAGAGCGTAGTTCTGCCCACGATGCGCTCGTTACATTTAACGATACGGTGAATAAAGAACTTGAGCAGGTACGAAGTGTATTCGGCAATATGGATGTTGCGAACACGCGGGAAATTGAGTCCGTTTCGAGGAATATCAGCGCACGGTCTACTCCGCGTACCGATGATGGTTTAGCAGGTAATAAAAGCGGTTCGGCTAACCGGCACCGCTTTGAGGATTTTCAAACAGATATGCAGTCAGCTTCATCAGAGGGAAACCTAATGCCCGAATTACCGTTTCGGATACCGGATATAAAAGAGAAGCCGGAATCCCTGCGTGAAGCAAGTATGATGGCTCTCGATACAATCAATGAGGAAAAGAAACGGGTACAAAATACGTTCGCTATGCTTTACGGAGCAAATATGCTGGGTGCAAGTTCCGCTGTGAAAGACACCGCCGCAAGGACGACTGAGCCGCGTGCTGCCGATGTTGCAAAAAGCAATAAAAAGAGCGGCTCTGCCAATCAACGGCAATTTGACAAGTTTCGGGCAGATAAGCCGGCAGAATCTTCTGCGGTGAATAAACCGCCCGAAAAACCATCTGCTCCCGCCGAAGCTCCGTCGAAACCCGCTCCGGAAAGTAGTGCGGAACCGCAAAGCAATAAACAAAACAAGCTAAAGTTTTCCGAGGGTGAGACCACGCCGAGTAAAGGCTCTGTTCCCAATAACAAGCAGAGCAAGGTGTATGAAAAGGCAAAGTATAAGTCGGAGCGTTCAGAACAGCGGCTCGAAAGCGCACGGGATAAACTGCCGGGGAAAAAGAAATTGAAGGTCGAGCGGACTTACGTTGAGGGAGCTAACGGCAAGGGTAAAGCCAAAAACAGGCTTGTGTTTGACAAGGAAATCCGAAGTCAGCACGAGCATCTGAAAGGCGCGCCTATAACAAGACCTTTTAAAGCCGGAGGACGCACCGCCACAAGGTTCGTTCACTCAAAGGTCTTTCAGGCGGAACATGAGAATGTCGCGTTAAAAGCTGCCCACCGCGGTGAGATGGTTGCGGAAGCCGGTCTGCGTTCGGCGTATCGGATGCATAAGACCGCGCCGTACCGCAAGGTTGCGAGGCTTGAACGAAAAACCGCTAAGCTCAACATGAACACGTCATACCAAAAAGCGTTAAGGGACAATCCAAAGCTCAGAAGTAACGTGTTTTCCCGCATGGCGCAGAAGCGTAAAATCCGTAAGCAATACGCAAAGGCGATGCGTGATGCCAAGAAAACCGGCGCGACAATGAAAAGGAGCGGTAATGTAATTGGTAACGCGGGGCGGGCTATTTCTCGCATGATTTCGCGTAATCCGAAGCTGTTTGCTATAATCGCTATACTTTTTCTGCTCGTTATAATTATCTCGTCACTTATTTCCGCCTGCGCCAGTATGGGTTCAAGCACAAGCGGTGCTGTTACGGCGTTGAGCTATCTTTCACAGGACGCGGATATTGATAACGCCGAGCTTGCTTATACCGAGTGGGAGACCGATTTAAAGTTGGAGCTTATGGGCATTGAAGCCACTAACCCCGGCTACGATGAATACCGCTATTTCATTGAAGGGATTACAAGTTTAGCCATGTCAAGTGACGACCTTGTGGATGAATACGACAACCCGCTGCCCAATATCGAACTGCCTATTTCAAGGTTAATCGATTCTATTTGGCATAATCCTCTGCAGCTTGTTGCTTTTCTGACCGCAGTTTATTATGATTTTACGTTTGGCGAGGTCGAGGGAGTTCTGCTTGAAATCTTCGAGGAGCAGTATGAGCTTATTTTAGAGCCGGTTGTAGAAATACGTTACCAAGAGGTTCAGTCAACCGACCCTATAACCGGCGAGGAGACTTGGGTTGAGGAGCCTTACAATTGGAATGTGCTAAACGTCACGCTTGTTTCACGCTCGTTTACCGGACGTGTTTCAAATCGTATGGACGAGGAACAGCAGATGCACTATAACCTACTGCTGATGAGCCGGGGAAGCCGGCAGTATTCGGGGAGTCCGTTTGATTTTAACTGGCAATATTCCATTACAAGCTATTACGGCTACCGCGTCCATCCGACGACCGGCGAGAAAGACAACCACAGGGGCATTGACATTGCCGTTCCTATCGGCACGGATGTTTATGCCGGACACGACGGTACAGTCACGTTCGCCGGTTATAACGGGGATTACGGTTATGTCGTGGTACTTGACGACGGAAAAGGGCTTGTAACCAAGTACGCGCACTGCGACAGTCTGCTCGTTATCGAAGGTCAGACCGTAACGGTCGGTACAGTAATTGCCAAGTCTGGAGACAGCGGACTTTCCACGGGCGCGCATTTACATTTTGAGGTTTTAAAGGACGGGATGTATCTCAATCCCATTTATTTTGCTTTAATGCAACCACAATTTTAAACAGGAGGCTTTTATATGAACATACGCATACAAAAAGTTATTGACGAAATTGAGCGGACAAAAGCCAAAATCGCAGAGCTTCAGAAGCTCCTACCGGAGCTTGAACGTAAAAAGACCGATATGGAGGATGCCGAGATTGTCAAGCTCATCCGCTCGGCAGATATTAAGCCCGGCGAAGTAGCCGCTTTCATCGGCACAGTAAAAGCTAAAGAGCAGCAAAAAGCTGTACCTTTGCAGCGCGCAGAAACTTCCGCAGTATCGCAGGCAGACGGCTACCGTTCGCCTATTTTAACACAAAACGAGGAGGATTCAGAAGATGAGGACTAAAGGATTAATTGCATTATTATTCGCGCTCACGTTTATGCTGAGCGCGATGCTTTTTACTATCCCCGCTTTCGCAGAGGACGGTGGTTTGCTTCCGGACGGAAACGACGGCGAAACCGGTACAACACTGCCCGACACACCGCCCGCTCCTGTTCTGCCGCCTGTTCCCGCCGAGCCGCCCACCGAGAGCGAATCGGCAATTCCCGAAGGCACAGGGTTCAGACCATTCACACCGTCAGGTACAGGCACGGTGGTTGACAACGCCATAGACGGTGACGGCAAGGAGTTTTATACTATTCAAACCGAAGCGGGTAATGTTTTCTATTTAATCATTGACCGTCAGCGCAATTCGGAAAACGTATACTTGCTTAACGCCGTAACCGAAGCTGACTTGATGGCACTTGCCGAGAGGGACGGCGTTTCCATAAGCGCGATTCCCGACCCGCCCGCACAACCCTCGGAGCCCGATGGTTCTGTGGAGACACCGGAAAACAAACCGCCTGCTAATAACGAGCCGAAACCCGAAGGCGGCGGCATCTTCGGTATGGAAAGCAGCACATTGATTTTCGTGGGCATAGGTGTGGCTGTTGTCGGCGGCGCGGGTTATTACTTCAAAATCGTGCGCCCCAAGAAACAATTAAAAGACGATGACGAGGGTGACGATTACGAGGACGATGCTCCCGATTATGACGACTACGATAATTATAACGATGATTTAGGAGGTGACGAATAATGAAACGCTTGTTTTTCTTAATCCCGCCGGTTGTTATAGCGGCAGGCGTGTTTTTTATCCGCAAGGGTATTAAGCGCAGACGGAGAGGTTAAAACCAAGGGGCAGGCGGTTGCATAAGCAACCGCCTGCATACTACACAAAAAGAGCATATAAACACGGTTAAACTTCTACACTCGAATTAACACTACAGACACAGAAAGAACAACACTTTCCTTTCAATCCAAGGTAATATACAAGTACCGCTTGAGCGGTATATTATAACTTTGAAAGGCAGGAATAAATCATGAAAGTAAATTTTTTCGTAACAAAAGAAGAACGTAAGGCACTTGTAAAGGGTGTAGGCGAACTTCTCGGTGTCAAGCCGAAGTACATGGGCGCACCGAGCTTCGCCTACGAGGTCGGTAACTGCACGATTGACAAGCACGGCACGATGACATTTAATGACCGAATCAGAGGAGACGCGGTTCAGGACTTGTTGATACAGCTAAGAGCGTGGGGTTATGATTTTAAGGAAGATACTTCGGAGCAATCCGAGGTTTGCGACAGGCTGTCAATTAACGCATCGGCAGAGGGCTTTAAGGCACAATCGTTCCAAAACCTTGATAATTTGATTAGCTCAAAGGCGTGGATACTGCGGAAAATGACGGGAATTGAGGAACTTGATTACGAGTATAAGAAGACGGTTTTGACGTTCCCGTGGTTTAAGGCGGATGCCACACCGAATGAGGTCAGTGCGTATTCACAGCTAATCACAGCACTCTGCGAAACAGCGAAAGAAAAGCAACGGATTTCTGCTACTGAGCGTCTGCCGGAGCCGGGCGACAATGAAAAATTCAAGGCTCGGTGCTTTCTGCTTTCTTTGGGGTTCATAGGTAAGGAATACTCACAGGCACGAAAAATTCTGCTTGCCGGCTTCAGCGGAAACGGCTCACAAAGGAAGGGGTGAATAAAAATGAAATCGAAAAAACTATCAAAGGAGCATCAAGACAATCTTGTTCATATCGGTAATAATGTCGCATCATTATGGGGAGCATCCTGTTATGACATAAAACCGAACGACAAGGAGGAGGTTGTGGTCTTTTACTGCGTTGAACACGGAGAACACTTTATAGCGAAAGTTCCGTACAACGAATTAGATGATTACAACGATTAAATCTGCAATAAAACGAGAAAGACCTCACGGCTTACCGGCTGCGGGGTTTTTTCTTTTCCCGCAATAAAAATAAATAAAAAGAGGAGACATTTTATGCAATTAATTATCTGCGAAAAACCAAGTCAAGCCAAATCAATAGCTTCCGTTCTCGGTGCAAATAAGCGGGACACAGGCTTTTTTGAGGGCGAGGGCTTTGTTGTATCATGGTGCTTCGGGCATCTTATCGAACTTGCACAGGCTGATGCTTACGGAGAACAGTATAAGCGGTGGAATCTGAACGCACTGCCGATTTTACCCGCCAAGTGGCAGCACAGCGTGTCGAAAGGCAAGGAAAAGCAGCTTTCAATACTGAAATCACTCTTGAATCGCACCGATGTGGACGGAGTCATCTGCGCTACCGATGCGGGGCGTGAGGGTGAGCTTATTTTCCGTTATGTCTACGATTATTGCAAAAGCAACAAACCCATACAGCGCCTTTGGATTTCCTCTTTGGAGGATAGGGCTGTTCGTGACGGTTTTTCTAACCTTAAACCCGCCGCCGAATACGAAAACCTCTACCGCTCCGCTCTCTGCCGGGCGCGTGCCGATTGGCTTGTAGGAATAAACGCCACACGGCTCTTTTCCTGTCTGTATGATACTACGCTCAGTGTCGGGCGGGTGCAAAGCCCTACATTAGCTCTTATTGCCGAGCGGGAAAAAGCGGTTAATGCTTTCGTACCGGAGCCGTTCTATACGCCTGTTATCGCTTGTGATGGTGTTACCGCTGCCGGTGAAAGGAAAAGCGACATAGCGGCGGCAGAAGCTGTCTGTGCCGTCGCCGATGGCAATGATGCCGTCTGCCTGTCGGTAGGAAAAGAGAAAAAAACTGTACTGCCGCCAAAGTTATATGACCTTACCACACTTCAGCGTGAGGCGAACAGGCTTTTCGGCTTCACGGCACAGCAGACTTTGGACTACGCACAAAGCCTATACGAGAAGAAGCTCATCACCTATCCGCGTACCGACAGCCGATTCCTCAATTCCTCTATGGAGGAGGGTATAATCGTACTTTTAAGGGCGTTCGCTGTTCTCGTTCCCTACGCAAACAAAACAGAGCGTCTATTAAGCGCGGCTTCTGTTATAGACGATACTGCCGTTACCGACCATCATGCCATTATCCCTACGCTTGAGAGTGTGAAAGCTGACATTTCCATACTCCCTGCCGGTGAGCAGAATGTCCTCAATATGGTAATAACGAGGCTTTTATGCTCCCTCGCTCCGGCGTACAGATATGAAGCTGTCACAGCAATTATCGAATGCGGGGGTAATAACTTCACAGCCAAAGGAAAAACCACCACGCTTGACGGATGGAAAGCAATAGAGAGCGGATTCCGTGCGACCTTGAAAAGCAAACCGGAAGAGGATGGCGAAGAGGATACGACTTTGCCCGAAATTACCGAAGGGCAGACTTTCAAGTCTGTTACAGCTACCATAAACGAGGGTAAAACCTCACCACCGCGCAGATATACAGAGGACACCCTGCTCTCGGCTCTTGAGAATGCTACTGATGCTTCCGATAATGCCGAACGCAAAGGACTCGGCACTCCCGCTACCCGCGCAGCGATTATTGAGAAACTTATAAATTCCGGTTTTATTGTACGCGATAAAAAGAACCTCTTACCCACAGAAAAAGGCACTAACCTCATTGCCGTATTGCCGGATACGCTTAAGTCACCGCTCCTGACTGCGGATTGGGAGCAGAAATTAGCTCTTGTCGAACGCGGGGAGCTTACGGAGTCCGAGTTTATGGACGGCATCACAAATATGCTTAAAGGAATTATAAAGGAGCATACCGCACCGTTGCCGGAATATGTGGGGTTATTCGCGCCGAGCAGCGGGAAGGCTACGGATGCTATCGCTGTTTGTCCTCGCTGTAAAAGCGGCGTTGTGGAGCATAATACAGGCTTTTTCTGTTCCAGCCGTAACTGCTCCTTTGCTTTATGGAAAGATAACCGTTTCTTCGCCGCCAAGAAAAAGAAATTGACAAAGGACATCGCTGTCACGCTTCTTAATGAGGGGCGTGTTTTCTTTTCGGACTTATACAGCGAGAAAACCGGCAAGACCTACGCTGCCACGGTTATTCTTGAAGATACCGGTGAGAAGATTAACTTCAAACTTGAATTCGGGGGAGGAGATAATCAATGAGCGATGATATGAAAACTTCCGGTCACGGGATGTGGGAGGATTTCAAGAACCAATACGGCGTAATAAAAGCGCGTATTATGTGCCTGCGGTATATGGAAATGCACGAAAACAGAGCGAGTCCGGTCGACCAAGAGTTCTTCCGTGAGCTTCGTGAGGCTATGGCAACAGAGAAAAACCTTAAAGGTATAGCTTTATACCGCAATTCTTACGATTACGCCCAAGAAAAAGGCGAGGAGATGCAATTCGACATAAGCGATTATCATAATGTTTGGTGCGCCGGTGAAATAGACGAGGCTATTGAGGCTTGCCGTTATAAAGGCGGCGGAATAGAACCGAAGCCCGGCGTTCAAGCCCTCATCGAGCATTTCGGCTCGGAGCGTCTAAGCTATGTACTGGCGATTGAGGTTTTACGGAACACTAAGGCTTTCTCTGACGAGAACCGCGCATGGGCGCAGGGTTTTGGTATTCAGAACAGCTTCGCAAAAAGCGGTATTGAGACCCACCCTTATGATATTGATAAATTCATTACTTGTTTTCGGGAAACGATTGACAAAGCTCTCGGAGCGGAGCTTCCCGATGAGCCGGTTAATATAATCCGCTTTATAAAAAGCGATTATAAGGAACTTTTCTGTATTCCCGACGGCGGGGAAATAAAAATCACCTACCCGCCCGATGACGGACGTGAAGCAGTAACACGTTCATGTAAATTTCTCGGCGAGATGCACGTCAGAGTCGGCAATAGCGATTACCACATCTGCGAGTTCGCCGAGCGTATGGAGCAAATCGGCGCAACGTATGAGCCTGTGGTTCAGCTTGAAAACGCGAAACCTGTACCTTTCACGGCGGGGGAGGAGAAGTTTCTGACCTACAACCGAGAGGAGAGCAACACCTGTATCGGTCATATCGGCGGCGATTTCGGGAATAACGGAGACCGTATCAGCTATTCCTTTTCTGACCGCAAAAGCGGCAGGAACACTCCCGAATTCCAAACCGAGCTTCACAGTGCGGTTTATGCTTTACGGCACAGTGTTCTTAAAGACCACCAAGCGATGAGGGAATTCTGCCAAGCTAACCCCGACGCCAAGCTGCCGGACAGAGGCGACCTTGAGCATTACGGGTTTAAGCTCGCAACCGAGAGCCGTCAGTATTTTATTCTCTGTGCTGCGGAAGCGGCTCCGCGGGAATCGCACTTCAAAATCTATGCTTATGACAGCACTGCGCCTGAGCTTAAGCTTACGCCGGTGACCGTTGATGAACGCAAAATGTTCTTCCTTAATAAAGAGGACGGATGTGTTGGGTATCTGCGCGGCGATTTCGGCAAGAGCGGCGATGAGTTTTGGCATAGCTGGTTTGACGGTAATAACAGCAGAAACACACCGGAGTTCAAGTCTGAGTTTCAAGAGGTGATGGAAACACTTCGTCAGGGAGTCTTAAAGGATTTTAAGTCTGCGGTCGATTATTGCCGGAACCACCCCGAAGCGAGAATACCGGGGGAACCGGAGCATCGTTTCGGGTTCAAGATGGAAACTGACGACCGTCAGTATTTCATTCGCTGTACCATGCTCCGTGACGATAATTTCTATATCTTCGCCTACGATAAAAATGCGCCTGTGCTTGAGAACGCAACGATTATTGAACCGCAAGCGTATGCTGAGAGACTGCTTATCGGGTTATGCGTTGACGGACTCGGACAGTACGCTGCACAGCAGGCACAAATCAGAAGTGATTCTCCTGTAATTAAGGACACGAAAGAATTGGTCGAACGCCTTGTCAGCTACTTTGCTCTTAATGAAGGCGAGGATGCACGCTTACTCAATAGGTTTCTTTGGGATTTTGACGAACAAGTCAGCTCTGCAAAAGCAAGCAACGAGTCTATATTTGCCGACACAGACACTGCTCGTAACGTCATATATGGGCTATACCTCTACGGCAATGATATGGTTACAAGTCAAGGCGAGATTGCCATGAGCGAAATCCTTGAGATTAGCGGATGGATGAAGGAAATTGCAAAGGCTTGGGACTTTGAACCCGATGTACTTGATAAACTGACCGCGAACTTGGAGAGCAAGGTTCTGAATATGCTGCACAATTATCCCACGCCCGGTCAGCCGGTAACAGGGTTAGTAAATACCGGCTATGAGTTTCTTCAAGCGGTTATGTATGACAATGATGAGGGTTTCGTACTGGCTTGTAATCCGAAAGCGGTTCAGCCGTTTGTAACATGGGAGTTTAAGGTCGACAACGGTTCGGTTGATTGCTTTTGGGGTAATTACTTCAGCAAAGAGCAGGATGCTTATATAAATTACATCGAGCGTACTATCCGGCATAAAAACTTAAACAGCAGATTACAGGAGAAACCCTTGCCGGAAACAATCAGCGGCATGGAGCAGAAAGAAAAACCGTCCGTGATTGAAAAAATCAAGGCGTCGCAGAAAGCTCCGAAGCAGGCGAAAAAACCCAAGCCGGAGCAGGCAAAGAAAAAGAACGAACCGGAACTGTAGGAAGGAGTTAAATTTATGATTGAGTTAAAAGCTGTATTCAAGTGTAAAGAGCCGGAAATAGAAACCATGAACTGCGTGGTCGACAAGGTTGTTCGTTTATCCGAAAAGGATTTTATTTCGTTCTCGAAAGGTTTAACTAAGGATTGGGGTTTTATTCTTGACAATCAGATTGACACCATCGTCGACAAGGAAGGCAAATACCATTGCCTTCTTGTTTTAGGCGAGGGACAGCGGGACGGAATCTTGGTTAATTCAGAGGGTTTCAATTACGCACGTTACAGTGCATTCATTCCTAACGCTGAATCCCTGCTGACCGATGGACGTTACCCTGCGCTCGCCGAGTTAAATAAAAAGCTGACAGATGTTGCGGATTTTGTCGCAACTAAAATAGGGGAGTATGCTTTCAATCTACAGGATTTAAAGGAAATGTCCGGTGTAGATTTCACGCATAATGATTCGTTACAGCTTACGCTTCTGAGAATGTTGCAGGACAGACCGGAGATTAAAAGGATAGAGATTGACAAAAACGAACTAATGGTCTACTACATCGACAGTGATATGAAAACGGCAGAAGAGCTCGCCGACCCGTCTGTCACCATGACCGATATGTATGCCTACGGCTACGGATGGGACGGAATGATTCCGCTTTCTAAGGAACGTGCGCTGGAACTATACGACAGTGGGCATGAGGTTTTTAGACTCTACGAGAACGATGCGGAGGGTGCCGCCGATAACCGTGGTGACATAAAATCCTTTGAAGGTATGTTCGGCATAGAGAATCCAACGTGGGAAAAGCCGGAGCATGAGCCGCCGCTTCAAGTATTTATATTAAACCGCAAGAGCTATGACTATGGCAAGCCGTCTGGTGAATGGCTGACACTTCCAGCTGATGCAAATACCCTGCAGGGATTATTTGAACGCATAGGGATTGATAAACCGAGCGAGAATTCGTTCACCGTTACCGCTGTCCGTGTCAGGGACGATTACATCCGTGACTATATTTCCAAATATGACAGCCTTGACGAGTTGAATATGCTTGCTTCTTATCTGAACGATATGGAGGACTTCGAGACCGACAAGCTGCAAGCCGTACTCACACATAAAGGTTCGATGATTAAAGGCGGGACGGAGGCGATTATAAATTTACTCGACCCCGAAAATTTCGATGCTTTTATTTTAATCGACGCGGACGATGCCGAGGAGCTTGGTCGTTATCATAAAGACGAGAAACTGGAGGAGATTAGCTTTGAGGAATACGGCAAGCAGATTATAAAAGACGAAGGCGGTGTGTTTACAGAGCAGGGTTATCTCTATTTCCGCTATAAGGAAATAACGCCGGAGTACACAGGCATCGTTCCCGATGAGTACAGAATTACCGGTGAGGCTCTCCGTGGTCTGCGTTCTAAAGCACAGGAAAAAACATCGGTTTTAAAGCAAATTAAGGATTCACAGAAGAATCCGTCACCGCCGTTTAATAAAAATACAAAAGAAAAGCAGAAGGGGGACGCAGAATTATGATACTGACCGCCGAAGAGAAGCGTTTACTTCATCTCTACCGCTCCGGCTCTACTGCGGAGACAGCTGCTGTATTGAGGGAGGCACTTACGGAAATATCCGAACCCGATGTTCGAGCCGCCGCTAAAGAACTACTGCGAAAGTTAGAAAACATGAACGGAGTAATGTTTCATATGCTCGGTTCTGAAACGGAGCAGTGTTATGTCGGGTAAGAGAAACCTCAAACGGTCTGTACACTTTCATTTTTGGGCAAACGAGGAGGAGGCTGCTCTTATTCGTGAGCGTATGGCTTCAACCGGAATTGTCGGCTTGGGTACTTTCATGCGGAAGATGGCGATTGAGGGTTATCACATAAATGTAGACATGACCGACATTCGGGAGATGGTTTCACTGCTGCGGCGTTGTTCCAATAACCTAAATCAAATAGCCAAGCGTGCCAACGAGACCCGCAATATTTATGAAGCGGACATTGAGGATTTGCGTGAGCAGTACGATAAGCTGTGGGATACAGCGAACGATATATTGTCAGGGCTGGCGAAAATTAAGTAAAGGGGAGGGGGAGGCGATGGCAACCACATGGATTAAGCCTTTACACATCGGCAAAGGGCGGAGCGTAGCGGCGGCATTGAGTGACAGCATTGATTACATGGCGAACCCATACAAGACAGATAAGGGCGAATGGATTTCGTCATACGAGTGTGATGCCCGAACCGCCGACAATGAGTTTCTGCTGTCTAAGCAGCAGTATGCTTCGCTTACCGGCAGGAGTCAGGGCAAGAAGGATGTCATCGCCTACCATGTCCGGCAGAGCTTTAAGCCCGCAGAAGACGGTCTGCCGGGGGAAACTAATCCCGAAGAGGCGAATCGTATAGGCTACGAGCTTGCCATGCGGTTCACAAAGGGGAAGTATGCTTTCATAGTCTGTACCCATACCGACAAGGCGCATATACATAACCACATAATTTGGAACAGTACGGCTCTTGACTGCAAGCGAAAGTTCCGAAACTTCATCGGTTCTTCCTTTGCTCTGCGCCGGTGCAGTGATTTATTATGTGCTGAGAACGGATTGTCCGTCATAGAGAACCCGAAACCAAGTCCGGGCAGGGATTATGCAAGGTATATGTTTGAGAGCAAGCCCTTATCATATCAAGAGCGACTACGCTTCGCTATCGACACCGCGCTTGAAAAGAACCCGACCACCTTTGAGGACTTTCTCACGCTGATGCGGGCTGTGGGATATGAAGTAAACGACAAGCGCAAGCATATAACCTTCAAACTTCCCGAACAGAAACAGCCGACCCGCTGTGATACCCTGCGAGGTAATTACACCGAGGCGGCTATTCGGGAACGCATTGCAAGACAGCGGATAAGCGGCACTGCATTCGTACCCGTGCGAAGCACGGAATTGCCAGTGGCGGCTCGCCACCCGAGCTTGCTCATCGATATCCAAGCCAAGCTACAGGAAGGCAAAGGCGCAGGCTATGAGCGATGGGCGAAGCTCCACAACCTCAAACAGATGGCGCAGACCCTCATCTATCTTCAAGAGAAGGGCTTGGATGATTACTCTGTACTAAAAGAAAAGACAGCATCAGCCACGGCTCGGTTCAACGAACTGTCGGAGCGGCTCAAAGAGCTTGAGGCAGAACTTTCTGACAACGCCGCAATGCAAAAGCACATTGTAAACTATTCAAAGACACGGCAGACCTACATTGACTACCGCAAGGCGGGGTACTCCAAAAAGTTCAAGGAGCTTCACGAGGCGGATATAATTATTCACCAAACCGCCAAGAATGCCTTTGACCGGCTCGGCGTGAAAAAGCTGCCGACCGTGGCTTCACTCCGTGCCGAGTACGCTCCGCTTCTTGAGGAAAAAAAGCATATCTACAAGGAATACAAGGAGGTCAAGACCGAAATGAGAGAACTTTTGACCGCTAAGACTAACGTCGACCGGCTCTTTAATACCTCCGGTCAGGGACAGGAGAGGGGAACCGAGAGGCAGACCTTTGACGAAAGACACGAAATAAAATAGCGCCCGAATGGGCGCGCAGCCGTCCCGCAACGCGGGACGTTCTTGGGGGTTCGGGGGCTATTTGCCCCCGACGAGCGTGCAGGGTGGGGATACTATGAGTCCACCCTGCCTTGCTCGCCACATGAGTCAACCCCGCATTCTGAGCTTGTTCGGACACCGAGCAGGCAAGTTTTTTTCGCACCGCTCCATAAAAAATTACTTTCACCTATTGCAATCTTCTACAATATGTGGTACAATGTTCTTCGAGGTGCAATAAATATGGAAGAATTCAAAATTATGTCAAGACTTATAACATCTGCCGAATACCACGGGAACATTTTATTCCTTAAAACAACGGACGGCAGGCTATATTCGTATAACAGCGTACCGAGAGAGGTTTTTCAAGACTTCATTAATGCAAAGTCACATGACGAGTTTTATGCAAGCCGTATCGTGCCGGAGTATAGTTGCAAGCGTATGTCATAAGGCTGTGTTCCACTGATGATACATATATAAAAACATAACAGAAAGGCTCTGCGAGAACCTTTCTGTTTTCTTTTTTATCAGATATTCTGTCCGAACCGCCGAAGTAAGCTCCGCAGTAATTCATAATCGAGCTTATAAAAGTCGGTGCTTCCGGTCGGGCGTTCGTTCACATAAGTAACGAGCCTTATGTAGACCGTGGTGTACTCATCGTCGAAGTAAATCTCACATTCAAGCCAGCTTTTCTTATTCTTGTAATAATTCGCCGGCAGGAAGGCTTTGAGTAAAGTATCGCTCAAATCATTTTTGAGCATTTCGTCAAGCTCGACTGCGTTCATTTTGTCCGGCTCGAACTGCACGGTTTTTCTTCTTGGCAAGGCGAGAGCGGCTTTTCTCACAGCCTTATCGGACATATCGGGGACAACTTTCTTCTTGAAAAACATAATAACCTCTTAAGACACCGCAGGACGGTCGAAAAAGACGTTCTTGCCGGTGGTCGCGAGTCCGATGCCGAAGCACATCTTTATTTCTTCGGGGAACAGCTTCAAGCGTAGCGCCGCCATACCCGCCGAGAACAATATGCGGTTGTCAATACGGTTATCCATAGCCACTGCCGCCGCAGAGCCGGTCGCTATGCCGAGGTCGTTGACGGACATCGCACAGGAGATGTTGGTACTGCCCGCCGCCGCACAGTTCGGGATTCCGCATAAGCCGCAGTTTAAATTGCGGGGTTTAACCTCCGCACCGATGAGAATTATACAATGGCAGGCATCCACGTTCCCCGCATCACGGGTGAAGAAAGGCTTGCCGATTTCCGAAGAGATTTCTCTCATGGCGGCGGTCAGTCTGTCCTTGTCCTCGCCGTCGAGGATTATTGTTTTAAGTAAATCAACACCGCAGGCTTTGGGTGCGGTTCGTGCCGCCGCCGACATCAGTTCGGCAACGCACATGGCGGCGTTCTTTTCTGTTAGGTCACTTGTATATATCATTTTTATCGCTCCTTATAAGGATTTGTTTCAATTAGAAGGCTACCCATTTTGAGATACATTTCAGATTTTTCATTAGTCATTGCACGAAAATTCATTATTAATGTCTTTTCATCTTCTGTGAGGTAAAAAACCTCTTCGCTCTCATTTAAAAGTTCAGGTATTGTTATACCCAATGGAACTAAAAGACGTTCAAGGGTCTCGATAGTTGGCTTTCGTTTTCCTCTTTCTATAGCACTTATATGGTTTTGTGAAATATCGGTGAGCATATGAAGCTTATAAATAGAGAACTTTTTATCAGTACGCATCTTTCTTAATCTCTCGCCAACGTTCATTTCTTACCCTCCAAATATTTTATACAACCTGATGACTCCTCTATTATTATAGTATATTTCGTAAGCGCAGGTAATGTACATTCACGTGTTGACAATAAGTGTTTATTGGTGTATAATGAGAATTGCATAAAATATACCGCTGTATTTACTTTTTTGTCGATATATGTTATAATCTATAAAAATGTAGCAGAGGTGGGAATATGTTTAAAGTAGCAATATGCGATGACCATAATGATATTTGTTCACAAGTTGAGAGATATGTTATAGATGTTTGTAAAAGCATGGGGGTAAATTACTGGATTGATGTTTACTACACAGGCGAGAGCCTTTGTGAAAAAATCGAAAGCGATGAATTTTATGACTTGATTTTTCTTGACATTGAAATGGGGGAGATAAATGGGGTTCAGGTTGGAGTGAAAATACGCAATGTATATAATAATGAGACCATGCAAATTGTATACATATCCGGAAAAACAAATTATGCGATGGAATTGTTTAGGGTACGCCCATTTGATTTTTTAGTGAAACCATTAGATAAAAGCAAAATAGAGAATGTCATAAGTAAATACTTTAAGATAGCGAACCTCTGGGCAGATGAATTCACATATAAAATAGGTCACGATACATTCAAGGTAAAAATAAAAGACATTATGTATTTTGAAAGCTCGGGCAGAAAAATAAAAATTCATTTAAAAGACAGAATAGATGAGATATATGGAAGTTTAGAAGAAATTTATAAAAGACAACTACAAAAGCATGAATGCTTTTTATATCCGCATAACTCGTTCGCCGTTAATTATAGCTATATTTCAATTTTTGAATACGAAAATATGTATTTATATAACGGAACGAAAATACCTATCGCTCAATCAAAGAGGAAAGAAATAAGAAGTATTCATAAAAACATTAAAAGAGGGAGTAGTTAACATGAGCCTATCTTCTGTTGTTTACATAATTTCATATGCCTTTGTAGTCTTTGCAATCGAAAAATTTATGAAGGTCTTTTTTGAGAAAAGAAGAACATCAATTTATATTTACATAGCTTCATGCCTTGCCTACTTGACTGTAATAAGCACAGCATTTCTTTTATTGAATATACCGATAATAAATCTTTTATGTAATATTATCTTCCTTTTTATATTGACATTAAATTATGAGGCGATTTGGCGAAAAAGATTTATTGCGATATTTATTATATATATCTTTATGTTTGTTGCCGATTTAATTGTAGTAAACTTAACCGAGCACGTTTATAAATCCATAATTGAAAGAGTAGAATATGATGCGATTTTCGGATTTGTAGCTATAAGTTTAATTATTTATATAGAAGCGCTATTAGCACAGAATTTTAAAAATATCCGTAAGAATAATCCAGTATCAATCATTTTTTGGATTTCATCTTTTGTTTTTCCGGTATCTTCTATTTTCATCTTAATTGTAGCTCTAAATAATGCAAGCCAATATCAAATAGTAATATCAATAATAGTTATATTTGTTATGAACGTATTAACGTTTTATTTGAACGATTCACTATCTTCGGCATATGACCATAAATTAAAATCAAAACTGTACGAGCAGGAACGGGAATATTATTATAATCAATGTGAATTAATGCGTAGCTCAGTTGAGGAAATAAAGTCGTTCAAGCATGATGTTTCAAATCATCTATCTACCCTTTGCAACTACATAGATGCAAATCAATCACAGAATGCTCTTAATTATATTATCAAACTCATAGGCGAAGTAAAATCAGAAAACGATAATAGCCACACGGGTAATATAGCGTTCGACAGTATAATTAACTACAAGCTCCGCAATGCAAAAGAGAACGATATAGACTTGGATGTTAAAGTGCTTATTCCTCAAAAATTAAAAATTGAGGTAATAGATGTTGTTACAATAATAGGCAATTTGCTCGATAACGCAATAGATGCTGTTATGAAAGTTTCCAATAAAAGAATTAGCTTGAATATTAGTTATAGTAAAGGTACAGTTCTTATATTTATTGAAAATACATTTGATGGAGAGATTATATATGAAAATAATGAAATTATTTCAAATAAAAAGAGCGATGGTCATGGTTTCGGATTAAAGAATATAAAGAAGTCGCTTGAAAAATATAATGGTTGTATGGAACTGCAAAATACTGACTCTATCTTCTCAATAGAAGTATTATTTTACGCTCAAGAACAATAGGACATATCGAAATATACGCAGGGTATAATATGGTGATTTTATTCGCTGCGATTATACCCTGCGTCATATTTGTTGTTTTACTACGAGAAAATATATAAATTACTACAACACATGGCACTGGTAGATTTTTCATGCTATCATGACTATGTGTCTTGTTTTATTGTCGAATAAAGGCGATTAAAGAAAATAGGATTTCATTAATTAAAATTTTACAGAAAGGAAGTGTAAAAGCATGAAAAAAAGCATGGACAAGCTCATCGCAAAGGCTGCGTTGGTTGTAACTAAAGCAAATGTGAATTCTTCATGTGTTTTCTTGGCGCATCAACCTAAGATGCCTGAAGCGGCAAAGAAGCTGCGTAAGTTTTAATGTTTAGCCATATTTCCGGAAGAATAACCGATAATATGGTTAACGATGGGAACAACAAGGTTTGCTGATGCCGTTGCTTTAAAGAAAGTAATGCTCTTATTATATGAAGCTAAAATTGTTTTAGTAGCGGCTGCTAATAATGATGGATTAATTACTTTTCCAGCTACTTTTGATTCATGTATAGGTGTATCTTGCCATAATAATTTAAAAAAAGGTCAAATTGTTTATATAGATAATTCATTTGATGGAGTAAATATTGCAACA
>Ga0123356_10000708_pt1 | contig 36931 bp, 29 predicted proteins | sample TergutEmb28metaG_2_FD_92546 | JGI IMG/M metagenome (GOLD analysis project Ga0123356, IMG submission 92546) | Embiratermes neotenicus P3 segment gut microbial communities from Petit-Saut dam, French Guiana - Emb289 P3 | ecosystem: Host-associated > Arthropoda: Insects > Digestive system > Gut ...
CAAAGAAACAGCGGCGATATGGGAGGAGATCGCCGCTCAACGGGAAGCCGCGTTCGGTAACCTGGCCGAGGCCAAGAAGGCGGCGGCCGAAGGTCTAAAGCTCGCTCCTACGAGTCCCGGCGCTGCTGCCGAAGCCGCGCTTGCGTTTGCCATGGCGGGCGATGCGGCCCGAGCCGAATCGTTGGGGCAAGACCTGAACACGCGTTTTCCGCTGCATACGCAGATGCAGTCTCTGTGGTTGCCTTCGATTCGAGCCCAACTGGCCCTCAATCGCCGAAATCCGGCTTTGGCGCTGACTACCCTGCAATCTGCTTCCGCTGTTGAATTCGGCCAAATCATGTTCGTCGCCAATCTCTCGTGCCTCTATCCAACCTACATTCGCGGCGAGGCGTACTTAGCGGCTCAACAAGGTTCGGAGGCTGCCGCCGAGTTCCGGAAGGTTCTCGACCACAGCGGCATTGTCTGGAATTGTTGGACGGGCGCGCTGGCGCGTCTGGGGATGGCGCGTGCGACGGCGCTGCAATTGAAAACTTCGCAAGGCACGGACTCCGCCGCCCGTGTCCGCGCGCTCGCCGCCTACAAAGACTTCCTCACGCTCTGGAAGGACGCCGATTCCGACATCCCCATCCTGAAGCAAGCCAAGGCCGAGTATGCAAGCCTGCAATAGCCATTCCTTTCTGGAAGCGCCTTGGATGTGTTGATGCGTGGGACCCGGGCTGATTCGTACTCGTCCGGTCGAGGCGTTTAGTCTTGAGCTGACCGGCGTTTTGGGGTTTACCCTTGCTGGGTCCACAGCGGAGCCGAATCACTCTCCCCTGAAAAGTCCGCACGAATTCAGCCGCGCGAGGGTCTCTTCCGCGAGCCGCTGAGTAATTTCTTTCGCAGGAAGTTCACGAGCCAAACGAACCGATTGGCCAGACCATACAGGGGTGAAGTCGGCCGACCCCTTTGCTTCCGACGCAACACGGAGCGGAGCAGAAAAGCCAGTCGCAAGCGGAAAATCCGGTACCAGGTCCGACATGGGTCCTGTCTCCCGAATCATGCGTGTAGCGATCGCCCGTGCCGGCCGTCCTGTGAATACATTCGTAAGCACCGTTGGATCCCCGTTGCTTTTTAGTTCCTGCCGGTACAACGGGCTGATCCTGGCCTCGGGGGAGAGCAAATAGGCAGTACCCATTTGCACTCCGGCGGCTCCAAGAGCAAACGCTGCCGCAATTCCACGTGCATCCGCGATGCCCCCGGCCGCAATGACCGGCACTCTTACCGAGTCCACGACCTGAGGCACGAGCGATAGGGTCCCAATCTGGGTAGCCATGTCGTCAGTCAGAAACATGCCACGATGCCCGCCAGCCTCGAAACCCTGAGCGACAATGGCATCGCACCCCTCCGCTTCCAGCCAACGGGCCTCCTGGACGGTCGTTGCAGAGGAAACAACCTTGGCGCCGGTTGCTCTGACGCGTGCAAGGAGTGTCTTCTCGGGCAGGCCGAAGTGAAAACTAACCACCTTAGGCCTAAGCTCAGCAACAAGGTCGCACATTGCCGAATCGAAGGCCCCGCGTCCGGGAACCGAAGGGACCGCGGCAGGATCTAAGCCCAGTTCAACAAAGTAAGGGTCTAGAGTGCGCCTCCAATCTGCTTCACGTTTGGCGTCGGCTTTGGGAGGCTGGTGACAGAAGAAGTTGAGGTTTATCGGCCGCGATGTGTGGTGCCGGATGATGCGAACTTCTTCGATGATCTGATCCGTCGTCAAAAGCGCACAGCCGAGCGATCCCAGGCCCCCGGCCTCCGAAACGGCGATGGCCATCTCGGAGAATGCCACGCCGGCCATCGGCGCCTGAATCATGGGCAAGTCAATCCCAAACAGACTCTGTATCCGATCATCGGGCCACATCGCTCCGTTCCTCCCTTACTTCACTCTGTATGCTTGGGCTGAGCCGGATGGCGGTGCAATGCAGCCCGTTGTGACGCGGTCCGGCGTGATCATCGGAAGAACCATATCTTCATTCGTTCTCACCACTTACCGGCGTGGGCGCCCCCGTCAAGATGAATGACTTCGCCGTTTACGAAGGGAGCCGATTCTAAGAACTGTAACAGGTCCACGACTTCGGCAACTTCGGCTAGTCGGTTGAGGGGGCTCAATTTTTTCAGGAACTCGAGCGCCTCTACCTGGTGCATGGGTGTGTTCACAACACCAGGAGAAATGGCGTTGAAACGGATCCCATCCCGGGCAAACTCGATCGCTAGTGCGCGGGTTACAGATTCCAAGCCGCCCTTCGTCAGATTGATGAGACTGCCCGTGAGTCCCGCGACTGGCTGATCCACGATCGAAGACGTGATAGTGACGACATGCCCGGATTTCTGAAGACGCATCTGCGATGCTGCAAGCTGCGATATGTAGAAGAATCCCCAGAGATTGGTTTCATTGGCTCTTCGAAAATCTTCGGCGGTGTATTCGGTAAAGGGCTTGGGGATGAATACCCCCGCATTGTTTACCAGCAGGTCGATTCTTCCGAAATTGCGGATGGCAGAATCCACTGCCTGCCTCGCCACATCCTGATTTCCGATATTACCGTCGACCAACTTTAACCGGTCTAGCGGCTCAAACGTTTTCGCCAGTGTTATCTTTCTCGAGTTTGCCACTACGCAGTAGCCCTTCTCGAGGAGCCGTTCTGCGATTCCGCGGCCAATGCCTCTGGATGCGCCAGTGACGATTGCGACTCTTGCTTGGACGGGGGAATCCAGGCGGGACGATGTTGCGCGACCTTCCATGGTCTGCCGTGAAGCCATAGGCTCTCCTTTGCTGCCGCGCAACGGCATGGTCGTGAAAACGTCTGCGTGCGCGTTTTGAATTCAACGGTCCTTTCAATACTTTCGAGCCGCGATTCGCGACTGCCAGGCTCGCTTACCACTCGAACGTGTTCGCGCCTTCCGGCATTTCCATGATTGGCGTCACCGTTGCCCAGCGTTCCGCAAACTTGCCATCCACAATCCTCCATTGAACAAATCCGTGGAACTCTACTTTTCTCTGGCTTGCTTCGTTTGTCCCGGACCAAACAGCTCGAACCACGACTTTATCTCCATCCGCAATCACATCTCGGACATCAACCGTGAGATCCGGGACTTGCTTCATCAAAGCCTGCAGCCTTTGCGCACCTTCCTGCAGATCATTCGCGTGGTCGCCTTGCAGTTCATGATCGTAAAGATCCGGCCGCATATTCCCAACAACGGTTTGAAGGTCTCGACGGTTCAGCGCGTCGAAGTGACGCTTTACAAACTCCCTGTTTGTGCTTGTCTGATCCATTTTTCCTCCTGGTGGAAAGGTTGACTTCGCCCATACCGTTGAGTGTTCCATTTTCCCGTTGAGTGTTCCATTTTCCGTTTCTCCCCAGCCACAATTTTCCTTTCTTGCGAGGACTGGTTCGTGACTAAACTTGCGACTTTGAGTCCAAATTTCCGGCATTCTGGTCTGGAGCGTCAAATGTCCTCTGGCCGGAGTAGGGCAATCATGAGGGTTGAACACCAGCCGCCTGAATTCGCCGCGGCGCCAGCTTCCAGCGGCTTGTCGGCACAACCCTTGTTCGCCTGGGTAGTAACAATTTTCCGTTCCCGCGAAGACTGGGCTAAACTTGGGCCGTTGAGCCCCAATGTATGGAACTCTTCGACGCTCCAAGGCATCAATTTAGAAAACATGAGATTTGAACTCAAGACGCCTGAATCGGTCGTTGAGCCCCGTCTCTGGGTGCGGCATGAGCAGGGGCTCGCAACGCTGCTAGGTCCCGGCTCAATTGAGTGGGGCGCGAAGCGTTCCGCGATGGAACGGGTGGACTATGCGGCGGGCGACTTGGGAATGTGCCCCCCTCATGACGGCCATTGGGTTGGACGCATGACCGCACCGCATCTGCAGATCAGTATTTCGGATGCGGCGCTGACGGCCGCTTCTGACGGAGCGAACGGCGAGGTGGAACTCCCCGCTTTTCGCAAGTTTGCGGACCCCCGCCTGGGGGCTCTGGTGGCGGCTTTTGATGCGGAAAGGGTCGCGGGGTTTCCAAGCGGGCGGCTGTTTCTGGACTCCATTGAGCAGGCGCTTGCGGTAGTGCTGGTCAACAATTATGCGTTCCCGCGCCCATCAGCACGGACATATCGAGGCGGGCTGACTCCGGCCCGCTTGCGGAAAGTTGTGGAACTGGTGCACGCCGAGATGGATGGCGATTTGAGTCTTCAAGAACTGGCGGACGTGGCGGGCTTCAGCATAACCCACTTCTCACAGATGTTCCGCCAGTCAACGGGCCAGAGCCCGCACCAGTTTGTGTTGCACCGCAGGGTACAGCGCGCCAAAGAGATGTTGCGCGCCGCCGAGACGCGCGTACTGGATGTGGCAGTGGCGTGCGGGTTCAAGAGCCAGCAGCACTTTGCACGCGTCTTCCGTACTGTGTGCGGTGTCAGTCCTACTGAATACCGGCGCGAGTTTGGCTACCGGGACCAGCCCTCGGCTTGAGAGGCCACCGCCCTGCTCGTTCGTAAACACGCATCCTTCTGTCCTTTGTACCATTCACACCACCAAGATGCGTTTGCGGTTTTGCTTGCGGTTCTGGCAAATTCCTCCAGCCGATGGTGCGCGTTTAGGCATAACGCCATCTGAACGATGGTGTCTCCTGAGAGCGCCGTTTTGTAGACGAAGACGAAACGAGGCAGGGAGGGAGAAAGAGTTGCTTGATCCCAAAGGAGTTCAGAAATCGAGAGAGATCCCAGAACCGGATGGGCGAACTTTGTCCCGCGCGGGGGGGAGAGAGACAGGCAGGTTGCTCCACACAGAATGGGCTCGTCGCAACTTGCTTCCACGGGAGGAACAAGCCAACAAGCCATAGAGGGCCAGGAACGATCGTATCGAGAGGTGGTGCTGGCTAGTGGCTTTGCCGACCAATATTACATGCCCGCATCTTCCGGCAGGTAACCCGAAATATGCCAAACGGTTAGCGCCGTTCACTCTAGGAGATTATCAGGTTTTCCAGGGGAAACCCGGAACCCAGCCTCGGCGCTTTTTGCCGTTTTGCCGATCCGACCTGCCAACCAGGGGACGAGAATGGAGGCGCGCCGGTTTTCGTACTTTATCGTCGGATCGTACACGCCATGGTTTTTTTTTACACACCGGTGTTCGTAAGTGCTGTTCTCATGGAAAATATCGTCGATGCTCAGGGACGGCATCGGAGGAACACGCGGATGAGTCCAGCAGCAGCGGCCATGCCCGCTTCGGCAAATCTTCGAGGTTTTGCATGAGATTTTGGCCTTCAGAAGGCCGGCCGCACGCAGGGTTTGATTTCGGTGAGTACCTGGATGGCCTGTACGGCTATGCCATGGTGCTCTCGCGAAATGCGAGCCAGGCTGAGGATCTGGTGCAGGAGACATGCCTCCGTGCTCTTCGGAGCGTCAGCCACTTGCGGGCCGATGGTAGTCGAAAGAGCTGGTTGTTTACCATCTTGCGCAATATCTGGCTCAATCAGTTGCGGCATCAACGCACCGTAGGTGAGATGGCGGAACTCGATGTGGACGGAAGCGAAGCGAACGAACCCGTGGATCGAGCGCCGGATCCTCATCGTGATTACGTCAGCAAACTCGAGCGCGAGCAGGTTCGCAATGCGATTCGCGAGCTCCCGGTTGAGTTCCGCGAGGTCATCATGCTGCGCGAATATGAAGAGCTTTCCTATCACGAGATTGCCGCGCTTCTCGACTGCCCGGTCGGAACCGTGATGTCGCGATTGTCAAGAGCGCGTTCGAGGCTCCGGGATCTCCTGGGCGGCGGTTCGCTCTCACCGCCTTCGGGGAGAAAACCAGTCGAGGAGGCGAATGAAAGCACAGCCTGAAGACTCCGGGGTGGGAATATTTTGGCGGGTCACGTGTCAAATCAGAAGGGACCGTGACTATCCAGGAGCTTCGGGAGATTTCTCTGTACTCGCCCCTAGGGAGTAGGATCGCGGAATGAACCCTTGCGATGAAAATGTCGTCAAGACGCTGCGCTACCTTGACCATGATCTCAAGGGAGAGGAACTCAAGGATTTTCGCTCGCATCTACAGTCGTGTGCTGACTGCCGAGCGCATCTCAAAGCTGAAGAAGCGCTCTCAGAAGCCCTCAAGCGGTCTCGCCCCCTGTATTCGGCTCCCCAAGCGCTTCGCGACAGGTTGGCCGCAATCCACCCCTCGCTTGCAATCCGCACTCAAGATCCGCCTTACCGCCTGGCATCTCGAATCTTAGGCCAGCGACTGCCAGGTACTCTCGAACGGTTGTCGCATTGGCGAGTCCTGGCACCCGCAGCCGTCGCGCTGGCACTATGCCTTGTGGTGGCTCCCAACCTCGTGCGGCACGCGCAGGCCGCGAGCTTCGTTGCAGCCGCAGTCGAAACGCATCGGAACTATCTGGACGGCGTTCTTCCATCCGGTCTCGAATCGAGTTCTCCAGAGGCCGTCACCGCGTGGTTTGATGGCAGGGTCCCGTTCGCTTTCCGGCTGCCTGCTTCGGGATCGGGTCCTGAGAGGGTTCCTGTTTACCGGCTCACGGGTGGGACCGTCGTGAACTACAAAGGAAGACCTGCGGCCCTGGTTACCTACAGGGCTCAGCGTGACAGGATCAGCCTTCTCGTCGATTCAACGCAGTCAGCTATCGTGGCGGGGGGCGAGCAGGTCCGGTTCGGCAAGCTGACTTTTCACTACCACAACAATTCCGGCTACCGGGTGATCACCTGGAGCAATCATGGCCTCTCGTATGCGTTGGTTTCTTCAGTATCGGGCCCGGCCCGGGCATCTTGCCTGGTCTGTCACGAGAACATGGCCGACAGCGCCGGTTTCAAAGCCCACCAGTAATCACAAACTATTGATGGAGTACCGGATCTCTAGGCTCCGGTGAGACCGCGCTTCTAAATCCACTCACAAATGCCAAAGGGTTTGCGGGTCACGGGAATAACCCGTCCGTGCGCGTGTCTTGTCGTATGGGAGAAAAAACGATCCGGTAATCGCCATGAATGTGAGAGGGCACCGCATTCATCACCTGTGGCGGGAGCACTGCGCCTGACCACCCGCTTGAGATGGTATGACGAATGATGAACGATTACTTTATTGCAAATAGTTCCGAAGACGGCCGCGCACTATTTCGTGCCGGATTCTGGCGCTGCTACCGGTTGCTCGACGTCATCGCCGCTCGAGTTCTGGGCGGTCTGGAACGAACCGGCGATGCGCTCGAACACTGCGGGTTGACTGCATCTCGGAATCCGCCGCGGTTCGAATACCAAGGCGACTTTCGCAGCTGGCTGATGAGAGTCCTCATGGAGCAGGTTCTTGCCGTTCTCCGCGAGAGGCTGGGAAACGCTCAAGACGACATTCTTCATCGAACGGGATTCCTCCCGAGCGCCAAACCGATTCGACAAAAACCAAGGATTCGGCCGACAGCGGCCGTAGAAGGAGAGCACTGAAAATGTCTACCCAGTTGGCAACGAGAAAGACAGAAGAACGCAGCCATCATTTGCAGAGGCTTACTGCAGACGGAACACTGGTTGAGTTCCTGGCTTCGCCCGATGAGGCAGGGACCGATATCTGCCTGATTCGCGGCACGATACCCCCGGGAGTTGCCGTCCCTCTTCACAGCCACCCCGATGTGGAGCTCTTCTATGTTCTTGAGGGTGCTGTTGAAGCCTTTCAGTCTAATGGCAGCCCGCGATGGAAGACCGTCGGCGCGGGCGCTGTCGCGGCCATCGCGGGAAACGTCAAACACGCATGGCGTAATAGCTCCCCGCGTCCGGTCACGATGGTTATCGTGACCACGGCGAAGATGTACAGGTTCTTCCACGAAGTCGCCAAACCGTTTGCTGCAGATCACTCAGCGGCTCCGCCAACACCCGGCGAGATGCAGGAGCTTTTCAGGGCCGCCGTCCGGTATGGATATTGGATGGGCTCGCCCGAGGAAAATCGAGCCATCGGCCTCAACATAGGGTAGGCCGCGCTTTCTTATTGACCAGCGCCAAGTGACGGCAATTCGATGGGCTGGAGTTTCTGAATCCGGCCCACGTGGAAATCGCGGGTCGTTTCTTGGCCTGCCGCTTCTCCGGTAAGTGGGGATCTCCACTTGCCCTGGGGGAATTCTTTGGCGGTCTCCGGCGGTTGTGCGAGCGACGGATGCCCGCGGACCGGATTGGGTTACAGGTATTGAAGCAACGCGTTGATCACATTCTGTATCTCGGCCCATGCATTAGGACCGCCGTCCGTCTCGATCGAGAACCAGCCTTTGAAGCCCAGCTCCTTCGAAAGCCTGATCGCGGTTGGGAGGTTCGACCTAGGGCGGTCGTTGATGTGCTGGACGGTGCGCGCGAGCGGGTACAAGAGCCGCAGCCCCTCTACGGTTCCGATCTGCGGATTGGAATAAGCTCCGCTGCCTTTTATCAGCTCCACCAACTGGTCCAGCCGTTGTCCACGAGGCTCGAGAATGACGGCGACACCTTTCGGCTTGCCGTAGTCGACCAGGGCTTTTAGCCCCTCGATGCATGACGTCAGGTCTTTTGGCAAGTAACGGACCCCCTGATCAGGCATGATGCTGGGAGATCCAAGTACGGCCGCAATGTCGATCCACTTCTTCGTCTCCCCGATGGCGTGGGCGCGAATTTCAGGATTCGGAGAACAGACGCTGATATAGCCCTTGTAAGCCGTTGCGGGAGGATCAAGTTCCACGATCAGGTCCACGGCCTTCGATTTGGCCCTGCGCATCCGCTCTTTGAATTCCCCGATGTAGGAAGGCTCCATCGAAAGCAGATTGATGTTGCAGACCTCCAAATTGTGGATGTGGAGACGGTCTGCCACCTCTTCGGGGAGATCCAACATCGTCATCTTGAGCGGCGCCGGTTGTTCGTTCCAGTCCCCCCAGACTTCCGGCAGGAGGCCCTCGAAGTCGTTGGTCAAGAGGCTGATGCGATCGAGCTTGGCGCGAGTTGCGGCCTCTTGCGCACGCGCTAGCGGGCTCATGGCGGATGCCGCCGCAGCCGCAACGCCGAACAAAAAATCACGGCGGTTCATGCCGGCAAAATCGCACTGAAAATCACACCGCATAGTTACCCCCTCCTCGCCTGCAAATTCGACAGTTGTCTCTTGGGCTAAGGGGAATCAAAACCAAGTGCTGGGACTCGGCGACGCCGTGATCCTCCTACAACTCTGGCGAGTCTCTTCCGTTCTCCGCACTTCGCTCTCCATTACCCTATATCCCAGAATACAACTGGACTCCGGCCTCAAGCCTGAGTCAGCCTGTATCATTAGTTTGTGAGTTTGTGGCCGACGCCGTTCCATCTTTCGCCGTCCGGCTGAGCCGAACCCCAAAAGCGGTGAACGATACCGCGATTTCGGAGATAGTTCACATCCGCTAAGATGTGTGCTCCGCAACGCTCTAATCTGGCAGAGCGAATGCATACATCGTGTCAGCGCCTGTACCTATAATGTATTGTTTCCCATTTATCGCATAACTGATCGGACCACTCGCATTGGCTCCGCCCAGGTACACGTGCCACAACGGTTTGCCTGTTACCGCATCGAGCGCCACAAAGTCGCCGTCCATCCCACCTCCGAACACCAGGCCGCCGGCAGTGGAGAGCACGCCACACTCCGTATAGTTGACCATCTTGAAGTCCCACTTCTTCTCGCCCGTTTTCGGATCAATGGCCCGGATTGCACCATACCCCTCGGCCTCCGTCTTGTAATTCGCACTCGCACGCCTTTGGATAACGGGAACGCCCGGGCGGGCAGGAGCGGGCGGCCAGTCGGCCGGGGGCGCCGTTTCCCCAAAACCCGGCCACCAACCGTTTCCAGTATACATATGCATCTGTTGCCACGGAGGAATGGGCCGTTTGCCCGAGAAACCTTCGTAGTTGTCCCAGACGGACATATAGAAAAACCCCGTTTGGGGGTCGTAAGATGGCGGGTAATAGTTCGTGCCTCCTTGCCCACCTGGCATGGCGGCAATTCCTCCCGCCGGTTTCGGGAAGTACTTTGAGGTCCTAATTGGCCGGCCATTGTTATCGAGACCGTCGGCCCAAGTTACTTTGATAAAAGGCTTGCCCATAAGGAAGTGGCCGGTCTCGCGGTCGAGGACGTAGAAGAAGCCATTGCGATTGGCCCAGAACATCACCTTCCGCGGCTTGCCCTGCCAATCGATATCCGCTAATACAGGAATCTGGGTGGAGTCATAGTCGTACTCATCGTCCGGCGTGAATTGGAAATACCACTTTAGCTTTCCTGTGTCGGCGTCCAGTGCGACCACGCTATTGGAATAGAGGTTGTCGAATTTGCCGCCAGGCGATCGCTCATCGCCATTCCAGCCTGGATTCGGATTGCCGGTGCCATAGAACACCAGGTTCGTCTCGGGATCGTAGGAACCGTCGTTCCAGACGGGGCTGCCGCCGTGCTTCCAGGTTTCGCCTGCCCACGTCTTGGCGGCCGGATCCTCGGCCGTATTCGGACTGGTGTAGAACTTCCAGATTTCCTTTCCGGTGCGAGTGTCAAAGGCCGCGACAAAACAGTTTGCGCCCATATCGTCGGTCGCGGGTCCGACGATGACCATGTTCTTCACAACCAAAGGCGGGACGTTCAGTTGATAACCCATTCTCCAGTCCGCAGCTGCAACTTCCCATTTCACCCGGCCGGTGCTGGCATCGAGGGCGAGCAGGTGATCGTCCCATCCCGTCGTCCAAAACAACGTGTTCCCCTCGATTGCCACTCCCTTGTTGACCAGGTACATACGTTGCTTAGGGAAATCGTCGGGATTAAACGGACGCGAGAGTTTCCAGTACTGCCGGCCCGTGGCGGCATCGAGCGCCACCACTTCAGTCAGGCTCGTTGCATACAAAACGCCGTCCACGACAATAGGCGTGTTCTCCATCTTCTCGTCCGCGGGCGTGGTGGTGGGCCGCCAGACCCACTTGAGTTGCAGATTTTTGACATTCTCCCGATCGATTTGCGTCAACTGGCTATAGCGATCACTTGCATAAGTTCCCGAATAGGTGAGCCAGTTCTGAGGTTCCTGGTTGGCGTGAAGCAGGCGTTCGAACGTGACTTGCGCCTGCAGGGGACCCGTCAGTAAGGCAAACACCACTAACACACACAACTTCATATTCCTCTCCTCAAAATGGGCGTGACCCACGCACTCCCTATTTGCCGTCGCGCTTCGTTAGCGGCACGAGTACGATATTCCGGAACTCGACCCCGCCGTGGTCGCCCTGCAACTCAATCGGCCCCGGCCGACCTTCGAACGGATCGAAGGCGATCCCCGTCAGGCCGTCGATGACTCCCTTCTTGTAAAGCTTCTGCCCATTCAGGACCGTAGTGACTTCCCGGCCTACCAGGCGGATATCGTAGGTTTGCCACTCGCTCGGGGGTTTGCCCGCGTTCACACTCGGCAAAATGCGCGTGTAGAGCGCGCCGGTGCCGTGCATGCCCGGGGGCCTTCCATAGTCGGACGCGATCTGAACTTCATAGCGGCCACGCAGACCGATGCCACTGTTGCTCTTCGCAGGGAGGTTATATTCGACGTGTAGTTCAAAATTCCAATATTTGGCCACCGTCCTCAGATCGTCCTCTTGACCGGCACACTTGAGAATGCCGTTCTCAACACTCCAGCCTTCCGCCTTGCTGGAATTGACCCCCGTCCATCCTGCGAGGTCTTTACCGTCAAATAGCGGAATGGGTTTTCCCTCAACCCAAGTGCCGTCGTCGTGTTCATCGATTTCTGGCGAGCGATATCCGGTGAATGTCAGATGTGTGGCGGGAGTTGTTGCGGGGCTCGTCACTGTGCCCTGGAGCAGGCCGTTGACGTACTTCACGTCATATTCGGCGTGATCGTTCGGATTCGGCGTGTGTCCGTAACGCGCTGTGGCTTTCCAGGTGAAGTGCAGTACCCCGTTCTGGAATTTTGCGATCGTGATGTCATCCAGACTGCCGTCGGGAGACCCCACGAACTGAATCTTCATATCGGGAGTTCCCGCGCCCGTGATCCCCATCCACCATGCCGCAGTCGTAGTGAACTGCGCAAAATCGCCAGGTTTGGCGTGTACCTGGATATCCCACCGGCCATTGAAATCCTGATCTGCGGCTCGCATCTTCGGCGTTAGAGCGATGAAGGCGAACAGCATCAGGGTTGCGAATAAGGATTTGAACGGGTGCATATTTCTCCTCTCCATGCGACCGAAGGCTTCTACCGCCCCAGTACGAATGCCATGATGGCGAGTCGCATTCCAGGCCCAAGCACAGGATGCCGGCCAGTCACCGTCCCGGCGCCGTAGACATCGGGAGATCCTCGATTCGGCGACAACTCGCAGTATGCACGGTCAGCGTGGCCCATAGATATCAAGGTGCTGCGACGCGGTATAAAACCACCCCGTGCGGTGGGACAACCGCACGGATGTTCCTGCGTGTGTTCTGCCTCTCGTCTGTCCATAGGTCGCGCGTGGAATACCCGCGTTCGCTCTCGGGGAGGCCCACGGCAGACGCTGGTATGGAGATGGTTTCCGGGTTTTCGCCGGCGTTGAACAAACCGACGATCGCCTCACCATTCGATTCCGTCTTGGCGAACACTTGCTGGTCGCCGGTATTGACAACCCTTTTCGCAGCGATCGAATCCTGGTCCACTGCGAGGACTGCGGTGTTCTTAAGGTACTGCAGATCCTGCTGGTCAAGGTGAGTAAGATCGACCCCCAGGATGAGGGGCGCCGACGCCAGGGCCCACAGGCTCAACTGACTCCGACGCTCGTCCGGGGTAAGACCGTCGTGGCTGCCATTGCCTACCTCGATGGAGTCGTAGTCGTTCCACCTCCCCGAACCCGCATACGGCTGCCATTCGGCCACAAGGTTGAAGCGCTTTGCAATATTTGCCCAGGTGGTCAGTATGTAGCCGGCTTCGGGGTGTTGCCGTGCACACCTGCCGCATTCGATGTCCGGCGCGAACTCCCATTGATCGGCGTACTTCATCAGCGTCGGGGCCAGGGCTTGTGTAAAGTCCCCCTCTGTGGTGTCGAGGACGATCGGCCGCCCGCTTTGTCGTATCGCCTTTTCCCATGCCTCAACGTCGGGGCCGTTGTAATCTTCGATGCCGTCGATTTTGATGTAATCGACGCCCCATTTCGCGAACCTATTCACCCACGAATTGGTGTACTCCTGCGCTCCGGGCTTGCTGTAGTCGATGCTGACCATGCCCTTGCAGTTGTAGTTTTCCTCCCTATGAGACGGCGCCGCAACCTGGTCAACCCTGTAGTTCGTGCCTTCAATCGGAGTGCCTTTGCTTAGTGCCTGCTTCGAAATACCCGGGGTCACGTAGATTCCGAACTTCATCCCGAGGCCGTGAATAGAGTCAGCCACTACCTCAATGCCGTCGGTATCTCCCCGCGGCGGGAATCTCGTGGGATCTGTAACCCAGCGACCATAGGAGTCGACGTTGGGACCCTGGGGCCCCGGACATTGGTACCAAAAATCATCGATGTTTATGTATTTGTACCCGGTTTTCTGCAATCCGGAGTCCCGCATTGCGCGGGCCTGAGCTTCGATATTCGCTGCCGTGGGACCCTTCCGGAGAAAGCTCCAACTGCTCCAGCCCAGCGCGGGTGTGGGCTCCAGCCCATGCCTCGTTGTCTCGGCATTCTGCTGGCCGTGCACAACCCCAGCGCATGCCAATAACACGGCGGCCAACGCGGCCGCCGCGACAGGTGTCAATTGCCGCATGACAATCCTTCCTTCCTTTCTCTATCGCCTTTCTCTTTCCTCTCTCCCAAGATCGGGGAGCGACGCTATGGCGAGAAGGCCGTCGGAGGCGGTGTGTCCTGTGAACTCAGTAATGTTCCAGAGCAATTACACCCCACGGGCTCGAGCCAGCCGGAATCTTTTCGCTAACCGTGTTCGTGGCGAGATCAACCAGCGAAATGTCGTTGGAAGAGCCGTTCGCCGAATATAAGGTGTTGGCGTCCGGCGAAAGTGCAATGCCCCAGGGGCGCTGGCCGACATTCACCGACCCCAGCACCTTATTGGTAGACGTATCAATCGTGAATACTTCATGTCCGCGGCCGGTACTAACATACAGCCTCGAGGCATCAGGCGACAGCAGCACCGCCATCGGCTTGATAACGCCAGCCTTGCCAAGCGAGATGGTGCCGGTCATCTTCTCCTTTACGGCGTTCACGATGACAACCATTCCGTCGTTCTCGGCGTTAACATACGCCCTCTTTCCGTCCGGCATGAAGGCAATCGAGCGAGGCCTGTGACCTACTTTAAAAGTCTTGAGTATCTTGCCGGCGACCGGATCGAGCACAGAGATGGATCCGGTCTCCTCCGAAGTAACATAGACCAGCTTGCCATCCGGCGTCACCTTGACGCCTTCTGGCTGTGCCCCCATCTTAAACGACTTGCTGGCCGTACCCGAGGCCACGTCGACGATACTTACAGCGGAATCGTCTTCATTGGAAATAAATATCTGACTTCCATCCTTGCTCACATCGAAATTCTCGGGATCGGAGCCGGCCTTGAGAACGCGCACTACCTTGTTCTGCGCCACATCGAATACACCAATTCCATCGGCGTCTTTGTCTGGAGGAGGCAGCGTGCTCTCATCGACATCAGGTCCGGCGATCGGCGAGCCGCTCAACGCCACATAAATCGTCTTTCGGTCCGGACTGGGGTGAATTCCGCGGGGACGCTTGCCCAAAGGCACCATCGCAATTACCTTATAGCTCTCCGGATCGATGACCGACATGTTTCCGGAGACTTCGTTGGTAACGTAGAGCCGGAACTTCCAGGGCTGCTCCGAGGCTTTTTGTTGGGTCTGCTGGACTGGTGCCCGGCTGGAACAACTCGTGCAAAGAATGGCCAGACATGTGGGGAGCAGGTAATGATGGAAGCGAACCAATGGCTACTCTCCTTGGAACGTGAATGCAGTTTCGGCCGTACCGGAAGGCCGTAGCGTTATCTCGTGCCGCTGGGTTCCCAGCCTTTCCTGCCAGGCTTCGATGACATAATCGCCCGGAGGCACATTCCGAATCTCGAACCGCCCATCCTTCGCGGAGACCGAAAAATAGGGATGATCGAGCACCCCTATATAGGTGTGCATCCAGCTGTGGATGTTGCACTTCACCGGAATCATAATCTCGGGCATCAGAAACCGCCGAGACATCGGGGGATCGCCCGCGCCCTGGCTGTGGTTCCATTCCCGGTTGACGTGCGCAACCGGATGGATGTTATGCGTTACCGGGTCGGAATTGACTACTGTTAGTGTCTGGCCTACCTGTATGCCCAGAACCCGGGGCCGAAACCAGCAGCCTCTCTGATCGATGGTCGCAGGCTCGGCGGGCGGCGCGAATCTTTTCCTTTCGAGACCGGTCTTTACATAGACAAAAACATTGGCGAGCGCGCCTTTCTCGCCGACCACGAGCGACTCATCGTAAGGCTTGCGATGGGCCTCCACGCACGCCGGATCACTGCTCATATCTATAGGCTTCATGCGCGGTTTCTTTCCCGTGAATCTTACGACGCCGTCAATGACTCCTGCTGTGGCGGGATTGATGGCGTAGTATGCGGGCCTCGAGGCGCGTTCGGAAACTTTCTCTTTAGGGCCCGAATCGGAGCATCCGGTCAGCACGAGAGGGCCGAGACAAAGCCAGACCATTCCCTTCATTCCGTGCCCCCTCTCGGCGCATTCGGAGACGGCCCCGCATCGTGTGGCGTATCTCCAGTGAGTGATTCCAGGAACTGTACCAGATCATCCCGCTGCTCTCCAGACAGATTCAGCGGCTTGATTCTCTTGTCGAGGTAAGGATTCGAATTGCCGCCGCCTGCATAGTAGTCGACCACGTCCCGCAGCGTCTTCAAGCTGCCATCGTGCATGTACGGCCGGGTCAGGGCAACATTGCGCAGCGTCGGCGTGATGAAGGCGCCCTGATCGGATTCCGCCTTGGTTACGTTATAACGACCAAGGTCGGTAGGATTTCCCTCGTCGTCCACCCCGATTCCGATGTTATGGAACTGGCCATCGGAAAAAAGCGCGAAATGATCGTCGATTGTATGGCAAGCGGCGCAATTCCCCCGCGCCGGATCTCGGAATATCGCCAAACCTCGAATCGCGGCCGGGCCGAGCGCCGTAGCGTCGGCGCCGAATTGATACCGGTCGAATGGGGAGTCGCCGCTGATCAGCGTACGTTCAAAGCTGGCGATTGCTTTTTCGATCTTGCCCATCGTTACCGGTCCCGGCCCAAAAACCTGGCGAAACTGGGCCTCATAGGTTGGATCGGCGGCGAGCTTCGAAACGCATACATCGTGTTTTTCGTTCATCTCCACCGGATTGGCAATGGGGGTAGCGGCCTGATCCTCCAGAGTTCTGGCCCGTCCGTCCCAGAATTGAAAGGGAAGATAAGCGGCATTCATGACGGTCGGCGCGTTACGCTTACCGACTTGGCCTTTGAAGCCCGCTGAATGTTTTTGTCTGTCCGTAAAACTCAGAGCCGGATTGTGGCAGGACGCGCACGACAATGAGTTATCCGAAGATAGTTTCTTCTCATAAAACAAACGTCGGCCCAACCCCACCGCTTCGGCCGTTTCCGGATTGTCGCTCGGCACAGGGACTCCGGGTAGCCCGAGAGGAACGGAGATGGTGATCGGGTTCCCGATCGGCCGGTCGGTGTCGGTCGAGGCCTTGCCGCTCTGACAGCCGGAACCGGCCATTGCCACGATAGCAACCAGAACCGGTGCGAACCCTGTTCTATGGCTGATTCCGAACCGGCTTCGCGATGCCCTGGGCGGATCGCCGGCTCGGGATCCTGAAACATCCAGGCAACCGTCAGCGAGCCCGTCCGGGTGCCGCAGGGCCGGCGGCATGTCCTCCCGTTCCAGATAGGGGGGGTCAGATACAATCTCCTTGACCGTGCGCTCTGCGCCGATCTGATTCACGATCATTTCAACTGTTATCCGCATGCCACGCTTTCTCTCGCATTGCGCCGGCGTTGCGGGTGATGCAGTCGAACTGAGCCACAAGACCTCCGTCTGGCCCTCTGATTGAGCTGAGAATACCACTTGCAAACCAGTGTCTCCCAACCTTGGATGGGAGAAAATGGTCATGCGTGGAGCGGCGATGCCGACAAAGCACGGGAGAATCGGAAGCCGATATATTGTCGGATGCGGAGAACGAAACAGGAGTAGTGCGGCAAGTCTTTGATAGTGTCTCCTTTAGAACAATAGAAACATCCCGGGCTTTCAGCCATGCAGGCTCTATGGAAGAGCACGACCATGAGCACTCATGAGCTGCAGCGAAGCAAGTGATAGGATCGGTGGCTACAGGGTTGAAGTTGGCAGGTCAAGAATGAATTGGAAATACAGACTGAAACTCGCCGTCATGATTGCACCGATTGCCTGTTTGACGTTAGCTATTTCCGGACAGGCACAGACCTTACCAGAGGGAAGAGGGCGAGCGGATTTTCAGCGTATTTGCGGCAGATGTCACAATTTAGCGACGGCCACAGGTCAGCGGATGACTCAGGGGGAGTGGACGAGAGTAGTGAATGACATGGTGTCGCGTGGCGCGCAGGGAACGGAGGATGAGCTGGATAATGTAGTGGCGTACCTTACGGCGAATTTTGGCAGAACGTCGCCTGGAAAAACTGCCGCAGCGAAGGCAGCCGCGCCTGAGGTGAAGGAAAAACCGTTGAGTGAATCTGAGATCGCGAAAGGCGAAGAGCTTTTAACAGCCAAAGGTTGTTACTCCTGCCATCGCGTCGGTGACACGGGCTCGTACCTCGGACCGGACCTGACCAGGATTGGGGCCAGCCGCTCTGAGGAGCAAATACGGAATACTCTGGTGTCTCCGAAAAAAGATGTTAGCCCCGAGAATCGGCTCGTCCAGCTGACCACGAGCGATGGAACCACGAACACGGGAAGACTTCTCAACCACGATGGTTTCAGCGTCCAGCTCATCGATGCCGACGGCCGGCTCAGATCTCTTGAAACGGAAGGTCTTCGCAAATTCACAATTATGACGACCAATCCAATGCAGTCCTATGGGAATCAGATGAGTGGGCAAGAGCTTGCCGATCTTGTTCGATACCTGGGTTCCTTGAAAGGCAGCGAGAAGCCGTAAATGAAAGGTTTGCACTTGGGGTTCTGCACCAGAATCTGACGAGGCCCGCATTCCGAGCGGCCTTTTGTAAAACGTCCTGCGGTGGACGCATGGGAGACCGCGATCGGATTCGACGTCCAAGGTCGTTCCGGACGGCAAGTCCACGGGGTGTGGGCGGAAACCAACCTGCTTTTCTGTCCATTCAGGTGTGCGGTCATTTTGCCAGGATGCCCGGGAACCAGCGCACCGCATTTGCGTGGTACAGCTTGCGAAGAACCTCGGGCGGCAGACCAAGTCCCCGGGTTTCGTGCCCCTCATATTCAAACTTGTCGCGGGATGAAAAATAGCGCCAGTCCTTCGCGTATTGTTCTTGCCATTCTTTGATTGCCTCTGCCGCAGAGGCATCCTTCGAAAATCCGAGGTCGGTTCCGTAAACGATTCTGTCTTGATATCTCACCAGGAAGCTGCGAACACGTTCGGTCGGCATAACCGCAAGATGCACTACGCGCGCGGCGGTATCGACGGCAAAATTTGGATAACGATCGAGGCGCTGGGCTAATCCATCGAGGTCGTCTTCCAGGCTTCCCAGATGCGCCCCCACTACGCGCAGATTGGGGTTCTCGGCCAGGAGGTGATCGCGCGCGTCCAGAATCTCATGTTTTCTTGGCGCATCCGGCTTGTCGTACATGTACCAGAACCTATTTTCTTTGTAGTAGGAGTAGTCCAGGCCATCCGTATGGAGACGCTGCCAGGCTTCATCCGGCTCGGCCTGGTGCGCAATGAGAGTGCGATCGTGTTTTTGGATATCTTGATAGATCGGTTGAAACTTCGGGTCGTCGGCAAGAACGTAGCGGCCATTTTTGTCTTTTAGCTCCATCCCAATGTTCTTCCAGATCTTCACGGCAATCGCGCCCTTGGCGAAATCCTCGTTCAAACCGCGAATCGCAGAAGCCGGGAAATCCGGATTACTGAACTCGAAGGGATCGAAACTGGTGCACAGTGCGATACGTCCCTGGCTCCCCGCAATCACTGCTTCGGCGTCACGTCGCTGGGCGCTTAGAGACTCTCGATGAGCCTCTTGATCGTCGACGACGAGGATGTTGAGTATGTGCATGTGGATTCGGTCCAGCATTGCGTAGAACTCGGCATCGCCTTTCGCGACATGTGTGTGCGTGTCAATCGGCTCCAGGGCCGCGAGAGCGTCAAGACGGGAGGCGGTTCCCCGACCGGGACGAGTTGTGGACTCTTGCGGTTGTGCAGAGATCATCCAAAAGACAAACACCAGTGACAGCAGAAGAACCGCGCGCGTTCGTCTTCGCATCGGGAAAATGCCTCCTTGTTGTCCGGCGGAGCAGGGATCCTGTATTGCGGCTGCGTCGTTGACAAATCGCTCAGATATTAATACATTGATGGCGCTTTTGTGCATTCTTGTGTTCGTTTGAGATCGAAAGACGGATCATTTCGCGTTTGCCTGCGAGGTACAAACTTGCCTTCCCTTGATGCTTACCTCTCGCGGAGTTTTGCCGCGCGCCATGGCGCTCCCCGGATTCGCGAGCTACTCATCGTGGGTTTCACGTTCTTTCTCTTCTTACTTCTCGAGGTGCACGCCTTTGCTGCGGAGCTACGCAACGAAGTGCTCCGAGTTCGGATCGGTGGCGATGGTTCGTACGAAATTTCCGCCTCGGACAGACCAATCATCCGGGCCGGGGTTGCTGCGGAGGTCGACCATCACTGGATCAGGTCGTCGGACTATCCCAAGCACGAGGTCGCGGAATCGACTTTTGAAGATACGCTTGGTAGCGGGCACGAGGCGACTGTCGCCTTCACTGGAGCGCCCAATCAGCCCGATCTCGTCTACAGCATCCGCCTTTACGAGAAACGTCCCTTCGGTGAAATTGAACTGCGCGTGCGGAACAAAGCTGGACGGACGGTTGGCGTCGAGAGCCTGCGTAGCGTGGAAGCGGCGGGAAATACCATCCTCGACTTGAATGGCAGCCAGACCGAGGACCGTGTGCTCTCGGACAGCTTCAGCGAAGACTGGCCGCCTCTCAAAATTTACGATTTGGGCAAGGCTCCGCAGGGCATGCATCTCGCTGTCGGCACGCAAGCCGTCTACAACCGGCAGAGCAAACAGAGCGTATTCTTCGGCGCGCTCAGCGCGGACCGATGGCTCACAATATTACATCTCGAAACCCAGCCCGGACCCTCGGGACCCCGTATTCGATCCTTCACCGCCGACTCGACCGGAACGACCGAAATCATGGCCACCGACGAGGAATCGGGCGTGCGCCAAGGACCCAAAGGAAACCTCATTGAGCTCAGCCTGCCCGTCAACGACGGCGAAAGCCTGGCTTCGGAACCCTTGATGTTTGCAGCCGGACCTGATTATCACGCGCAGCTGGAGAACTACGGCGCTGCCATTCGCGTGCTCCACCACAGCCGCGTTCCTGACGGCAACATGCTCGGGTGGTGGAGCTGGACCGCCTTCTACATGCGAATCACCGAAGGGAACACTTTCACGAACGCACTCTGGCTGGCGCAGCACCTCAAAGACCTCGGATACAACTGGTTTCATTTCGATTTCGGCTACGGTTATGCCCGCGGCGATTACGCGGCTCCCAACGCCTCGAAGTTTCCTCACGGGATGCGGCCCGTGACCCAGCGCATCGCCCAACTGGGACTGAACGTCGGTATTTGGACAGCGCCCTTCGAGGTTGGCGAGTTCGGCTCGATTTACCAGAACCATAAGGATTGGCTTGTTCACAATGCCAAGGGCGAGCCCATTCAGGTGGCGACGGATGAAGAGGTACGGTCAGAGAAGGTATTCGCGCTGGATTGCACGAATCCGCCAGCACAGGATTTCCTGCGGGAAACCTATCGCACCCTGGTCCGCGAATGGCAGGTCCAGTACATCAAGCTCGACTTCATGGACACGACGGCGGTCGAAGGCTACTTCCATCGGCCGCATACGACCGCGCTTGAGAATATCCGCATTGGGCTCGAGGTGATTCGGGGCGCCGTCGGCAACGACGTGTTGCTGGACAAAGACGGCAGCCCGATGTTGACGCCGGTGGGAATCGTCGATAACGGGCGCATCTCGCAGGACACCGGCCATATGTTCGAACGCAGTAAGGAAGCTGCGCCCGGTATTGCAGCCCGTTATTACATGCACCGGAACTTCTTCGTCAGCGATCCCGATGCTTTCACCGTTTCGCGGCAGCGAATCGAAGAGCGAACCATTCAGGCCCCACTCACTCTGGGTGAAGCGGAAGTCTCGATCGCGCTGGCGGCAGTTTCGGGCGGAATGTACGAGATCGGGGACGATCTTCCCACACTCGGCGCCGACCCCGATCGGGTCGCGCTGGTCAAGAATCCCGACCTTCTCAGCCTCGCCAAACTCGGACGGGCCGCGCTGCCTGTGGATCTTCTAAGCTATCGCGCGGAAGACGAGCAGCCGAGCGTTTTCCTTTTGCGTGCAGACGCCAGGCAGTCGGTCCTCGCGGTTTTTAACTGGACCGATACATCCCGCTCGCATCGCTTCTCGTTGAAGGATCTGAATCTCGAGTCTGCGGGAAATTATCGCTTCACCGATGTCTTTCGGCCGCAACGCGAGGTAGCAGCAGACGACGACGCGATTACTCTCGAGCAGCCACCCCGTTCCGTGCGAGTGATCAAGATCATCGACACCGCGCTGCCTGTTAGTGCTCCGTCGGTCAGCCTGAAAATGCCGGACCAGGCGAAAGTGGACGAGAACGTGCAATTCGCAGCCACGGCTGACTCGCGTGGCGTACCTGCACTCAGCTATCGCTGGGATTTCGGCGATGGCACGTTCGACATCGGGCAGCGGGTGGGCCATGCCTACACCAGGCCAGGCGACTATACCGCGCGGCTGGTTGTAGAGGGAATCGACGGTGCACCGGCAACGAGGACGGTGCCCATCTCGGTGCGCGGCCAATTGGTCATACCCCCTCCGGTTCGATTCAACTCTCCAAATTAAATCCGAACTCGCGCGCAAGACCTTTCCGGCGAATCCTGGCCGGTCCCGTGAATTCAGACGGCCCAGGTTGCGGGTCGATGGCCGGGGAACCGCGCGGATTGTGGGTTGGAAAGCCTCGAATGGGCGGCCAATTTGAGAGCAGCACGCGGCATCCCCCCTGGCTTCGATCAGCTCCTTCGCTGTGAGGGCAAACGGTTTACGTTACGATTCTTCTTAATAGCTAGCGGTTCATAGCGGTTTCTTTCGTTTCTGCCCGTGGCAACAACCCATCACAGCACACAAACAGCGGACTCAGAGGAGTAACCCCGACCGGCGCCTTCTGTGGGAGAAGTTTTTTCTTGACAAAGTCCGGAAAACGCAACTAAAAGTGTCTAATCGAAATAATACGAAACAACGCGGGGCAGTTCCTGAGCTCAGAAAGGTCCCCCGAGCACAGGCACGCGGTGTGGTTTGGTTTCGTTCGCGAATCGGGCATCGGTCAACCGCTCACAGATGAACAATAAGGTTGACAAACCGAACACGGGATTACTATATTTCGCGCACGCGCTTGCCGTTCGAGTGTGTCGCTAAGCCATTCGGACTTCGAGGAGGGCACTTTATGAAAGCCCACTTTGCTGGCGCTCTGCTTTGGATCCTTGCCACGGCCCTTACTGTATGGGCCCAGGTCGATACCGCAACCGTGACCGGGACGGTCCGCGACACAACCGGAGCCGTCGTCACGAACGCCACCGTAACAGCAACTGAGACCGACACCGGAATCAGGAGCGCGACCAAGAGCAACGCCGCCGGCAATTACGTAATCACGCCTCTCAAAATCGGCAGATACTCGGTTTCCGTCGAAGCCGCCGGGTTCCGGCCGGAAACTCACCAGGGCATTGTGCTCGACGTGCAGCAAAACTTGCGCGTCGATTTCGCGCTCCACGTCGGGACGGTCGCTCAGACGGCGGACGTCAGCGGCGCCCCGCCGCTGGTCGACACCGAGACTGCCGCACTGGGCAATGTCATTGTCGCCCAGCAGGTGGAGGAACTCCCCCTGAACGGCCGGCGATATACGGACTTAGCCGAATTGACTTCCGGTGTGGCTAAGGTCACCGAGGGGCCGGTCAACGGCGGCAGCACTCCTACGAATGGCAACGCCGGCGGAAGTTTCGCGGTCAACGGTACACGCGGGGCCCAGAATGATTTCATTCTCGACGGCGTCGATAACGTCTCGAACGACAATGCCGACGTAGCCATACTCAGCAGCGTAGATGCGATCGCCGAATTCAAGATCCAAACTTCAAACTACTCTCCCGAATTCGGCCGCAGTGGCGGCGCGGTGATCAATGCCACCACGAAATCGGGCACGAACAATTTTCACGGATCCGTCTGGGAGTTCCTGCGCAATGATGCCCTGGACGCGCGGGGATTCTTCGAATCCCCCACCGATCGTAAAGCGCCCTACAAGCAAAATCAGTTTGGCGCCACCCTCGGCGGACCGATCAAGAGAGACAAGGCGTTTTTCTTCGTAGATTACGAAGGGACGCGCATCAGTCAAGCGCAGACCAATATTGTCTCTGTGCCGACCGATGGTACAAACGGGACATCCAACGAGCGAATCGGGGACTTCAGCGGCGTCCTGGGCAGCCAGTCGATGCTCTGCGGAGCGGACGGCGCCTCGCCGTGCGTCGATGCCCTGGGCCGGCCCATCTTCACCAATGAGATTTTTGACCCCGCTACCCTCCGCACGACGACGGGTCCAAATTGCCCGCCGCCGCCAGCCGTGTGTTACGTCCGAGATGGCTTTGGATTCGATAAGACGACGGGTCAGCCGATCCCCGGGCAAGCTAACATCATTCCCTCCACGTACCCGGGATTCAGCAGCGTCGGCCTCGGTTATGCGGCGCTGTATCCTGCACCGAATCAGCCCGGAACCGCCAACAACTACTTAGTGAACTCGCCCGGCACCGATCAGGTCGATCAGATGGACGCCAAGGTCGACGAAAATGTCACCAGTTCGATTGCGTTGTTTCAACGATTCTCTCTGACCAGGGACAATCGTTTTCAGGCCCCGGTATTTTCCGGCATTGCCGACGGTGGAAATTACAACACCGGCAATCGGCCCCTGAATGCAGAAGGGTTTGTACTCGGCCTCACGCACACAATCAATCCCCATATCACCAATTCCGCGCGAGTTGGGTTCAACCGCGTCCACTATATCTCCAACTCGCCTGTCTACGGGCAGAAGTATCCTCCGCCGAGTTTGCAGGTGCCCGGCGTTCCCAACGATACGTTGACGAATGGGCTGACCTGGTTTGCGCCCGCCGCCTACGCCGGGCTGGGCGAGCCGCTCTTCACTCCAACTCGCAGCACCAGCCAGGGCATCCAGCTCGATGACACGCTCAGTCTTGTGCATGGAAAGCACTTGATCAGGTTGGGACCACAGATCCACTTTAACCAGTTCAATCTTCTGCAAATCGGCCAGCCGCGCGGCAACTTGTCGTTCAGCGGTCAATTCACCTCGGCCATCGGCTCGCTGGCAGACGGGAGCGGCAACGGGCTGGCGGATATGCTTTTGGGATTTCCGGTCACGTCGGTTATTTCGACCGTAACCTATTTCGGCAACCGCCAGCGCACCTACGGTGCGTTCGTAGAGGATCAATTCCAGGCGACACCGCAGTTGTCCATCGACTATGGGTTGCGCTGGGACTATGCCACCCCGCTCTACGAGGCAAATAATCGCGAGAGCAACTTCGATTACACCAAGGGAATCATTGTCCCCGCCGGAACCCCGGGATACCCCGCCAGGCTGGCTACATCCCATAAAGACGACTTCGCGCCGCGCCTGGGCCTCTCCTACAAACCCCTTCGGTCCAAGCCCTTCGTCATCCGGGCAGGGTATGGACGCTTTTTTTCGTTCTATGAGATCCGCACTGGCGACCCGCTGCAACTTGCCTACAATCTCCCATTTTTCTATGAGCCGACATTTAACAGCGATGGCATCACGACATCCGACGTCACCCTGGCGAGAGGTTTCCCGCCACTCAATCCCGCCAACGCGCCGCTTGCGGGCGTAACCAGTCAGGATTTCAATCCCGAGACGCCGGTTTATGACCAGTGGAACGTCAATCTTGAATACCAGTTGCCCGGGCAGATTGTGATCAGTCCGGCGTACGTGGGGACGAAGGGCACCCACCTGCAGGTGCTTCGCGATCTCAATCAGATTCGCACGCCGCAGCCTACGTTCAACCAGGACTTGTCCCCCTATCCGCAATACGGGACTTTCACGTCCATCGAGAATCGCGGAAATTCCACCTATCACGCGTTTCAGCTCAAAGCAGAAAAACGGACCAGCCATGGTCTTTATTTCCTGCGCGCGTTTACGTTCGGCAAGGCCATTAATGATCAGCCGGAGATCTGCTGCAATGCCCCCTGGCCCCAGAACAGCTACAACATCAGGGCCGAAAAAGGTCTGGCTGACTTCGACAATCGCGAACGTTGGGTGACGAGCCTTGACTACGAACTGCCTGTCGGGAAGGGACGGCGGTTCTTGAATCAGGGCGGGGCCCTCGACGCAGTTCTGGGCGGATGGCATCTAGGCGGAATCATCACGCTGCGTTCGGGGTTCCCCTTCTCGCCCCAAATCGGATTTGACCCGAGCAATACAGGCTCCCCGGGACTGCAGCGTTCGAATCAAACCGGCAGCGGCCATCTGGCTAATCCGACTCCCACCCTGTGGTTCAACCTCAACGACTTTCCAGCTCCCAACTGTCCGAACGGCTGCTTCGGAAACGCAGGCAAAAACATTTTGGAAGGACCGGGAGAGAAAACGGCGGATTTGTCCCTGCGCAAATTCTTCAGTTTTACCGAACAGAAGAACCTGGAATTTCGCGCGGAGTTCTTCAACGCCTTCAACCACGCCGTCTTTTCGCAACCCGACCCTACTGTCACCGATGGGCCCGGCGCAGCAGGAGTGATCACTTCGACGGTGATCCCGCAACGGCAAATTCAGTTTGCCTTGAAGTTCCACTTCTAGCCTGAAGTCGAAGGGAAACAGACGGTCGTGCGCCGGCAGGGATTTCCCGAGAACCGCTGCCGCCATGCGGTATATCCACTCGCGGGAAAGATACCTCAAGGGCAGTTCCTGTTGCCGCCGGGCACGAAGTGGGGCTGAAACGGAAAGCGGACTTTGAAGTGAAGGATATGCGCTGTCCCGGGCGATGGGCGGGTCATCGGAAATTGAACGACCCCGGCTCACTCACATGGCGTCGCAATGGCCGCCGCGTATCCTGACGGGACTGCGCTTTCGACCCTTTGGATCCACCTTCAGTTCTGGATGAGAGGCATCGGTTATGGATAGGCGAGATTTTGTCAGGACCGGCCTGGCGCTCACGGCCAGCGGCAGCTTGGCGCCGCATCGCATATGGGCCGACGTTCCCGATCATCTGTGGCGAGGCTACAAGTTTCCCGCACCGCCAGTTGCCGACCGGCTGGATCAAGGGCCCTTTGGCATTGGCCAGGACGAAGGTTGGTTCACGATTTTGGTTACCGACCCGTCGCGCGAGCACATACGGAATTTTGGAACCGGCCTGGTCGGATACACATGGGAGGAGAATGGGCCGGCGCTAAGGGTTCAGTGCGGCAGAGAGACACTCGAGCAGGCGGTCGAAAAAATGGCCTCGCTGCCCTTTGTGGATGTTCTGTACATCCGTACGGATTGGCGGGACATCCAGTCGGGCCCGGGCAAGCTGTCGCTTCCGCCGGTTTGGGATGCGACACTCGACGCCGCCAAGCGCCACAATCTCGGCGTGGGCTTTCGCATTCAACTTTCCAGCCCGAACATTCAGCCGCAAAAACTTTCCCTGCCCGATTTTCTGCAGAGCAAAGTCCCCATCGTCGCCATTCGCGGCAAGTCCCGGGAGCACCACACCAACTTCGATTTTCGGGAGCCGCGTTACGATTCCCCCGAGTTTCAAAGCGCATTTGCCGAGCTCAACGGACTGCTGGCCGATCGATTCGATGGCCATCCGCAGATCGAGTACATGGACCTGATGATGTACGGCTTCTGGGGGGAAGGTCACACCAACGACTTGCCCAATCCCTTTCCCGACTATCTGACGGCGGAGAAAACTTTCGTGCGCATGACGCAATTGCAGATTGACGCCTGGAAACGCACGCCGCTCGCGGTGAACACGCAGCCCGACATCAGCAATGTCGGGAACCGTCAGGTACAGGATCTGGCCGTTCGCTCCCTCTGCTGGCTGCGCTCCGACAGTTTGATCGGGGATGAGCCAATTCAGATCGAGGAGCTCAGCCAGCGCCCGCCATGGCTCGCCACCATCATCGAGGACGGAGAAAATCGCCACCATGTGCTCCCGGAATACGCCGCCGAGGAGCAGGAATGTTTGAGGAAACTGCCGCCCGCGATGCTGGCCTTTGTGGGAAGGGACAATGAAACCTACCCCGCCGATGGCTACCCGCACCAGCTCGGCGGCCCGATTCAAGGGCCGTATCGCGAGACAGCCGGATTTCACGCTCTCGATATCGGTACCAATTATTTTGGGCTCTGGACCGAAGCCGACAATATCCGGCGCTATTACGAGAAGTATCCTGACTCGCTGCACGCACTCGAACAGAGACTGGGGTATCGGATTCGTCCGTCTATTGTCTGGCAGAGGAAACGCTACGGCACCATGGAATTGATCGTAGGCATTGGCAACCATGGCGTCGCAGGCGTTCCCGGAGCATTACGGGTGTCTGCCGAAAGCCTCGACGGCAAAATCAAGGTAGGCGGTAGTCTGGATGCCGGCGAACCACGCGCCGGCCAGATTCGCCAGGCTTCTCTGATCCTGCCGAAAGGCATGGACGGCGACCAGGTCGTGCTGCGTGCTGAATTAGAGGTGAAAGGCGTGCGGCGGCCGGTGCGCTGGGCATGCCGACAGCCAACCAACCCGGATGGTTCATTGACGATTCGTCTGAAAAAGGGCAGCGACTCGGATTGGAGGAAGGGAGTTTAGGCGTCGAACGAGACCGACAGGCGGAACGAGGTCCAGCGGAATCGGCCAATCTGCCCGTCCATTCGCCCTTGACCATATTGCCTGGGTTGCCGGCCACTTTGACTCCTGCAGCAACCCGGCCATGTCTCATCCAGGCTCGGAGGGTACATCGAAATTGATGAGTTCTTCACGAAATCCGGCGGTTCGAAATGCCCCGTAGCTCAGGCCCGCCAGCATCCATACGCTGCCTGCGATCTTTGCGTACAGATTGAGATGCCACCACAAGAGGAAACAGATGAGGAACCCGCAGGCAGGCAGAAGAAGGTTTGCCGACCGCCGGTTGCGGGCGCGAACGTAGTACCGGGCGAGACAAGAAGCATTTACGCCCATAAAGGCGATCAACGCGCCGAAGTTGAGCAGTTCGACTCCGCGCTCGAAGCTGATCGTCAGCGCTCCCGCCAAAGCCAGGACGCCGACAAAAAGAACATTGTTGCTTGGAATTTGACGCGCTCCATTCAAAGCTCCAAAAAACGACTTGGGTATGGCGTCGCTTCTTCCCATACCGTAGAGCAGACGAGCCGCGCCCAGCTGAGACCCCATTCCTGAACCAATTGTGGCTACAAGCAGGGTCCCGTTGATCAGCTGCAACAGCCATACGCCACCAGCCCGCCCGGCTACATGCACGAAAGCGGTGGGGATATCCGGAAATGGTTTCGAAACCGGCCAGACAAGCTGTGCCGCGTACACTTGGCAGCCGGCAAGAACGCCGGTGATCAGGCAGACCAGAACCGTCGCCAGCAGTATGTCCCGCGCCGGATCGGTTGCTTCTTCGGAGAGAGTCGAGATGCCGTCAAAACCGATGTAGGTGAGGACGGCCAGCGAAGTGCCGCCCAAGACCGACTTCAGTTGGAAGGATTGGCGGTCAAAAAAGGGCCGCGTAAAAAAGCCAGTTTCCCCATGCGGATGCCCGAAAACGTAATGGGCAGCAGCGACGAAGAAAATCCCAATCACAATCCCCATTCCAATCGCTAAAGCGTCGTTAATCCTGGCTGAGGTTCGAATACCGAAGAGATTCAGGCCCGTGAACAGCGCAGCAAAAAAGACAGCCGCAACAAAATAGGGCAGACCGGGAGCGAAATTCAACGCCAGTTGGGAGCAAAAGATGGTGCAGATCAACGGATTCAGCACGTAATCCATCGCCATCCCCCAGCCGGTCAAATAGCCAAGAGCGGGATGGATTTCCCGCCCGACATAGGTGAAGGCAGAGCCCGCGCTGGGGTAGGCACGCGCCATGCGCCCGTAGCTGATGGCTGTGAATAACATGGCGAACATGGCGATCAGGGTCGCGGTGACCACGTGCCCGTGGGCGCGCTCGCTCACCACGCCGAAAACCGGCATCGGCGCGGTTGGCTGAATCACTACGATGCCGTACAGGATCAGGTCCCACAATCCGAGCGCGCGGCGCAGCCTGGGCGTTTCAGCAAGGGTGGTTGGGGATTTGCTGACCATCTTGGTTTGCGCGCTGTGCAGCCGTCCCTCTGGCGGCCGGTGTGGCGGTTTTGAGGCCCATCGCGTCGGCGGGATGACAGGTCTGCGCGAATTTATTTGTTTCTTAGTCGTTTGTCAATCTTTCCTGTTCGCAGATGAGCAGGAATGCGGGAGTACGGGCGGCTTCCGTTTTGGGCCGTTTCGGTTAGAATGAGCTTCTTTCTGAGCAAGCCCGTGCTGGCCGAAGAGCGACGCTTTCAAATCCGGGAAATTCTTGCGGCTCAACGTACTGTGGCTGCGTCGGAGCTGTGCGACCGGTTAAATGTGACGGCAGCCACGATTCGCCGGGACCTTGCGACACTCGAACAAGAAGGGGTTTTGGTGCGGTCGCATGGCGGCGCCGTCTCCCGCATGTCGAGCACGAGTTTTCAGCCCTCCTACGATGCCCTCCTCAAATCAAAAAGCGAGGAAAAACGTCAGATTGCGCAAGCGGCCCAGCAGCTTGTGCTGGATGGGGATACGATTTTCCTCGAGGGCAGCACCACGGTCCTCGAGCTTGCCCGGCTGCTGATTCACCGCCATCGCTTGACGGTGGTCACAAATTCTCCAACCATCGTTTGCGAGTTGCACCGCAGCCCTTCGATTAACGTGCTGTCGACGGGCGGCGATCTGCAGAAGGACACATTTTATCTTTCGGGTTTGTGGGCTCAGCGGGCCTTGGCCGAAATCCGGCTGGATAAGGCGATCATGGGAATCAGCGCAATCGATGCCCAATACGGCATCTCGACCGCAAACCACGCCGAAGCGCAAATAAAAAGGATGGCCACAAAGGCGGCCAAGACCCGAATCGCCCTCGCCGACCACGGCAAGTTCGGCTTGCAGTGCTTCGCCTACGTAGGTCCGGTCTCCGACTTAGACATCCTGGTAACCGATTCCGGTACGGATCCGAAATACGTCCAAGAGCTGCAGGACAGCGGGCTGCAGCTGATCGTTGCCGACCCCAAACCCTGCGTCCTGAAGCAGCCATTCAAAAAGAAGCGAACAACAAGCATTGACAATCGCTCACAACCGGACTAACTTGTTCGCCTGTAACTGAGAGTAAGGGGGGCGCGTGAGCGATTGCGGGAAGACTATCCGGTTATGCCGTGTGCTTGGCGGCGTCGGCCATCGGGCACTGGTAGTCGCCTTTGACCACGCTCTGGTTCTCGGGCCTATTCCCGGCACGGAAGACCCCTTGCGCCAGGTTGGGCGATTTCGAGAAGCCCGCGTGGATGCGGTGCTTTTGAATCTCGGCCTCATTCGCCGGCTCGCCCACTCGCTGCTCGAGCGTCCCCTGCCTGCCTTGATCGCGCGCATCGATTGGACGACGGTCTGGTCTGCCATCTCGAGCAACGGAACCCAGGAACTACGGAGTTCTTTACTTGCCCGGCCCGAGGACGCGTTGCGTGCGGGCGCGGAGGCGGTGTTGACGTACATGGTTGTCGGCACGGGCGACGCGGACTTCGAGAGCAAAGAGGTGTCCCGTACTGCGGAAGTGGCGCGCGAATGCGAGCGCATCGGGATACCCCTGATCGTGGAGTCCCTGGCCCGCGGCAGAAATGTCGCGAACCCGGCCGATCCCACGTGGGTCAGCCTGCACACACGCATGGCGGCCGAGCTTGGAGCCGACGCCGTGAAAACCGATTACGCCGGGGACTGCCGGTCCATGCGGAAAGTGGTTGAGGGATGTCCCATACCCATCCTGGTCCTGGGAGGCCATCGGCAAGGCTCCGATCGTGAGGCGCTCGAAGCGGTTCGCGGTGCGGCTGCGGCGGGCGCGGCCGGGGTGTTTTTTGGAAGGAATGTATTTCAGGCGTCTGACATGGAGTCTTTCCTCGCACAGGCCCGCGCTGTCCTCGATGACACCGAAGTTCTTGATCCGAAGCGATAATGCCTCGCCACCTGACCGCCATTGAACGATCGCGCGACGTCTTCGACGGACGCGCCGGTTACCGCATCCGCGCAGAATGGGGGCACGTTGCGATCCTGGAAGGGGGAGGGCACATCTGCGAGCTCGCGCTGAATTGTGTGCCAGGAATCAATCCCCTCTGGACGCCGCCATGGAAGACGATCGATGCGGAACGCTACTCGCCGGCTAAGCATCGTCGAGTTTACGGGCCGCCGCCCGACGGCAGGCTGTTGGCCGGGATCGCGGGACACAGTTTGAGTTTTGACCACTTCGGTCCGCCATCGCCGGAAGAGACCGCGGCCGGGCTCAGCACGCACGGAGAAGCTCCTTCGGCAAGGTGGCGTTTGACCGAGCGTGATGAAAAGCAACTTAGATTGACGTACGGTTGCAGACTGCGCGCTGCGCAGATAGAGTTCAGCCGGACCCTTTCTTTGGACCGTCGAAACCCGGTGATTTATTGCGAAGAGCGCGCGCGCAACCTGAGTCCGTACGATCGGCCGATTTCCTGGAACGAGCACGTAACGTTTGGCCCGCCTTTTCTTGAATCGAACGCCACGATCTTCGACATGCCCGCCACCCGGGCCAAGGTTTGCCCGCCAAACTTCAGCGACAAGATTTTCCTTCAACCCGATCGAGAATTTACCTGGCCTCGCGCGCCCCGAAAAGACGCTGGCCAGGCGGATTTGCGCACCACCCCGGACGAGGTGTTCGGACACTATACCGCCCAGCTGCTCGATCCGGCTCTTGACGTTGCCTTTGTGAGCGCTTCGAATCCACGTCAGCGTTTGCTGGTCGTTTATGCTTTTCCTCGCGCCGATTTTCCCTGGGTGGGCAACTGGGAAGAACGCAACAGCCGGCCGGCTCCGCCCTGGAATGGAAGAACTTTTTGCCGGGGAATTGAGTTCAGCACCACGCCGTTTGCCATTCCCCGCAGAGAAACCGTCGATCAAGGCCCTCTGTTTGAAGAGCCAACCTTTCGCTGGCTGCCCGGCGGGTCCACGCGTAAGGTCCGCTTCGCCATCATGCTGTTTCAAGTTCCAGAGGATTTCGCCGGGGTAAAGCAACTCACCATCGAGCGTGGACGAGCCATGATTGCCGGCCGGGAAAGCCCCGGCCGGCAACTGAGTGTCCGGATACGAGACTTCTTTTAGACCGGACAAGTATGCGCTGTTCCGGCTTGAAGAAATCCTTCGGAGTTTCATGAGTCTGTTGGCCGTAGACATCGGATCGAGCACATGCAAGGCTGTCGTGTTTGATACCGACGGGCAGATGTTGGCGGATCACTCCATAAGCTATGCTCCAAATCTCAGGCGCCCGTCGTTCGCGGAGATGGACGCAGAAAGGTTCTGGAATGCCGTGTGCCTGGCGTGCCGGAACGCTGCCCGCGATGTGAAGGATCCGGTCCGCGCCATTTCTCTGAGCTCGCATGGTGAAACGTTTGTGGCGCTGGACTCGAGCGGCCAGCCCCTGGCCTGCGCCATTCTGAACCAGGACATTCGGGCCGTGCGCGAGTCCGCGGCCTGCGAACAAACCATCGGACGCGAGCGCCTGTTTCAGATCACCGGCCTGTTCGCTCACCCGATGTATCCGATTCCCAAGATTCTCTGGTTGCGCAGCCACGAGCCGGAACTCTTTCGCCGAACCAACTGCTTTGTCACTCTGATCGGCTATGTTCTCGACCGGATGGGATTGCCGGCGTATGTGGACTACTCGCTGGCATCGCGGTTTCTGGCCTTTGACATCCGCAAACGCGCGTGGTCCGACGAGATTTTGAGCGCAATGGAATTGGACAAGGCCAAGCTCCCTGCGGCCGTGCCGGCCGGGACGGTCGCGGGCCGGCTGAACAGTGAACTTTCGGCCCAGCTTGGGGTTAAATCGGGGACTCCCGTGATTTTGGGAGGCCACGACCAGCCTTGCGGTGCGCTGGGTGCGGGGGTCATCGGCGACGGGCGGGTTTCGGATTCGATTGGCACCTATGAGTGCCTGCTTGCGGCTTCCGACTCGCCCAGCCTGAACGTCAAAGCCCTGGAGGCCTCGCTCAATTCCTATTGCCACGTTGTCCCCGGGAAGTTCGTGACGGTTGCCTATTTCCCCTCCGGAATCATGGTCAAGTGGTTTCATGATTTGTTGTATTCGACCGGATCAGGAGAAGTCTGCCCGGATCCTGTCGTCCAGGAGTTCGAAGCGAACTATCGGTCTCTCGAGACGCGCGCGCCGAAAGGCCCCACCGGCTTATCGATTACTCCCCATTTGATTGGAACCTGCAACCCGGAGTTCAATCCGCGCGCGCGAGCGATGATCGCCGGTCTTGGGCCCGGGACCGGCCGCTCTCACATCTACAAGGGCATTCTGGAAGGCCTGGCCTGCGAATTGGCCATTCTCACCGAAGTTCTTCGACAAGCGGTGGGCCAGTTCGAAGACATTTACGTGACGGGCGGAGGCGCCCGCTCCGCGCTTGGACTCGAATTGCGTGCAGCCCTCACCGGCTGCCGGCTGCACGTCATGCGCCGGCAGGAAGCAGTCTGCCTGGGCACGGCAATGCTGGCGGGCATCGCCGTAGGCGAATACGCCGATGTCAATCAGGCGATTGCCGCACTCGTCCGCGAGAGCGCCGTGTTGGTTCCCGACCAGGCCGTCTCTAGCAGTTACCGGGATCAATTGGCCCGCTATAAGCGGTTGCGGGCGTGGGCCGTCGAAGAATCTTAAGGAATCCTGAAGTAATCCTGAGGGCGGAAACGAGGAGGAGTCTTGATTCAACCCACGATAGGGTTCGTTGTTTACGGGGTACACAAAGATGGGCTCCAAGATCCCATGGGGATGCCATTCATCGACAATCAGGTGGTGCACCAATCCAAACAGGCGCTCTTGAAGGCAGGATTGAAGCTTGTGGAGCACGAGATGGTTGTGGCAAGCAAGGAGGAAGCGCGGGCTGCTCTCAAGAAAATGAAGTCCGAGGATCAAGTGGATGCCGTCGTGCTCTTCTCCGGAACTTGGGTTTGGGCGGCGCATCTGGTCGCTGCTGTTCGCGATTTCGCGGCCAGCGGAAAAGCTGTTCTCCTCTGGACGCATCCAGGTTCGCAAGGGTGGCGGCCGGTAGGAGGACTGGTGATGCACGGCGGCCTTCTTGAGATTGGCGTGCCTCACAAATTTGTCTACGGGAGCGCCGACGATCCTGAGACCCTCCTCAGAATCGCCAGCTATGCTCGAGCCTCGCACCTTAGACGCCTCTTGAGCTTTTCTACCGTCGGAGCCTTCGGCGGCCGCGGCATGGGGCAGACGTGCGGAGTTGCCGACCCATCGCAGTGGATGCGCATGTTTGGCGTGGATATCGATTCGCGCGACACCACCGAGCTCATCCGCGCCGCCCAGGCTGTGTCCGCGAGCGAGATCTCGGCTCTCCGGCCCCGTCTCGAGAAGCTATTCGGCACTGCACCTGAAAGTACTGTGGTCAACGAACGCTCGATCCGCCTCTATCTTGGATTGAAGAAGGTGGTGGAAGAGGAGAAGTTCGATTTCTACACCATCCAATCCTTCCCCGGTCTGGGTGACGACTTCTCCGCTACCTGTTTCGCGCAAAGCATGATGCTCGAAGACGGCTTCGGGACTTCTACACTGGGAGACTTCAACACTCTGCTTACCGTCTGGCTTCTGACCAAGCTGAGCCAGGAGCGTGTTTATTATGGCGATCTCCAGCACGTAGACAAACAGAAAAAGGAAATCAAGATCATCGGCGACGGGGCGTGCCCCCCCTCGCTCGCGGGTAAACTTGGGCCCGCCGGTTTCTCGGAACACGGCATCCCGACCGAAGGCGAGGCCGGCGGCCTATCCGTGAAGCTCATCTGTAAAGTAGGGGAGGGGGTACTGGCACGGCTGGGAAGGGTGAACGGCGAGTTTCACATGGCCCTCACCCGGGCCACGATCTTCGAACCTCCCAAGGACCAGGTCCAGGATCGCCTCGATGAATGCGGCATCCCCTTCTGGCCCCATGGGTTTGTCACCGCTCATTGCGACATCGACAAGATGCTCAATAGCTGGACCAACGAATATGCGTGTCTTGGTTATGGAAGCGAGCTATATCCAGCCCTGGCCGATTTCTGCGAGCTCACCGGCATCAAGCTTCCGATGCTCGTTTGACCGTTGGGTTATGAGTTCAATAGGAATTGATACAAAGAAACTTACACGCGCACGGATGACACCTAAGCACCCCTAAGCTTCTGCAAGTTTCGCACCCTAGTCCCTCGTTTAGTTAGTCCCTCGATCTTGAACCCAGACCTTTGGGCAGCAGGCCAACGATCATGGACAAGCGCGGCCTTCTAACTTAGGGTCTCATCAAGAAGGGCGTCGCAGCTCGCCCTGACCACATTGGAAACCCATACGGGCAACGAGCTCCTTAATGCCGCCCAACTTCGGGATCCCAAGAAAATACGAACTCACTTGCGCGACACGGGCAGCCGGCGAATTCTGATTCCATTTTCGGTTACAGACACCATCGCACCTTTCAACAGGTCTTCGCTGCAAATTTGCAACACGCTGACCAGAAGCTCAGCGGCTCAGCGAGAGCTTCTCCTCTCAGGTTCTCAATTCGAATGCCAATCACCGAGGGTCCAGTCAGTCCCGAAAAGTGCGAGGAGCGTGTGGAAATCCGTATCCAGTGTGACAACAACCTGCCTGTTTGATGGCCAAAGTTGAGGATCTCCAAGTCGCTTGCCGTCGCTAACCCTCGGTCTCCAACATGGGCTGCTTCAATCCCATATTTCTGAAGGCAGAGGACAGTCGAACGCGGGAGGCCTTGGTCGAGCAAAAGTCTCATCGCGTCGTTGGCAGGGGCAAGATTCGGTCATGTACCAACGCAGCGGCGAACGCCAACGCCTGTCGAATATCTTCGTCCTCAAGCTCCGGATACTCGCGCTTTCAGTTCGGCCCGATCAGGATATGCGGCCAGAGCTTCTAGTACACGCCGAACCGTAAGCCGAAGGTTACGAATGCACGGCTCGCCGTTCATCCGCGTGATGTCCGTCGTTAATCGGTCGAATTGTTCCATTCTGGCTGCTCGTTATCGTTTTGTTCCTTGGACCAATGCGACTACAACGCGCTGATATTTGCAGTCCAGAACTTCATCAAAGCGCATGCCAACATCGTCGCGCAGAAACCTCAGCACGTGAAAACCGTTCTCTTGGGGCAGAACATCTTTGCGTTGGATCACGTCGATACGTCGATAAGCCTCGGATTTGGGGATTTGGTTTCCATTGCTCCCAGTCAAAATCAAACTGCTGTGGTGCACAAACCTGGCACCTAAAAGCCTAAAAGAACAAAGCTGGCGAAACCGCGAACCTTTCACTGAGCCTTTTGATGTGGTCCTTGTTTAGTTCGCGCTTTCCATTGAGCACTTCCGAAACGATACTTTCTGTGCCGAAGACATC
>Ga0123356_10000709_pt1 | contig 36914 bp, 27 predicted proteins | sample TergutEmb28metaG_2_FD_92546 | JGI IMG/M metagenome (GOLD analysis project Ga0123356, IMG submission 92546) | Embiratermes neotenicus P3 segment gut microbial communities from Petit-Saut dam, French Guiana - Emb289 P3 | ecosystem: Host-associated > Arthropoda: Insects > Digestive system > Gut ...
CGACGTGGTCTACAACCACACCGCAGAAGGCAATCAGCTGGGCCCGACCCTGTCGTTTCGCGGCATCGACAATACTTCTTACTACCGCCTGGTTCCCGACAACCCTCGCTACTACATGGACTACACGGGCACGGGAAACACGCTCAACATGCTGCACCCGCGCGTGCTGCAGCTCATCATGGACAGCCTGCGGTACTGGGTGGAAGAGATGCATGTCGACGGGTTCCGCTTCGATCTGGCGGCGACGCTGGCGCGCGAACTGCACGAGGTCGACCGGCTGGGGGCGTTCCTCGACATCATTCACCAGGATCCAGTGCTGTCGCAGGCGAAGCTCATCGCCGAACCCTGGGACCTCGGCGAGGGCGGCTACCAGGTGGGCAAATTCCCCGTGGGCTGGGCCGAGTGGAATGACAGATACCGCGACGCCGTGCGCTCCTACTGGAAAGGGGACGGAGGGCTGATTGGAGAGCTGGCCTATCGAATTACCGGCTCGAGCGATCTCTATGCGCGCAGCGGGCGGCGCCCCTACGCCAGCATCAATTTCGTCACCGCGCACGACGGCTTCACGCTCGAGGACCTTGTCAGCTACAACCGCAAGCACAACGAGGCCAACGGCGAGGACAACCGGGACGGAACCGAGTACAACCGCTCCTGGAACTGCGGCACCGAAGGCAGGACGGACGATCCCGAGGTGAACCGCATTCGCGCGCAACAGAAGCGGAACTTCCTGGCGACGCTGCTGCTTTCCCAGGGCGTCCCCATGTTGCGGGCCGGCGACGACATCGGCCACACCCAGCAGGGAAACAACAATGCCTACTGCCAGGACAACGAAATCAGCTGGCTCGACTGGGACCCGGCGCGGATGGACCACGAACTGCGCGCCTTCCTCCAGCGCATGATTGCCCTGCGAAGAGACCACCCCGTATTTCGGCGGCGGAATTTCTTCCAGGGCAGAAAGATCCGGGGAGCTGAAATCAAGGACATCGTCTGGCTCAATCCGGACGGCGAGGAGATGACCGATCAGGAGTGGAACCAGGATTTTGCGCGCTGCCTGGGAGTGGTGCTTTCCGGCGCCGCCGTCGATGAAGTGGACGAACGCGGCCGCCGCGTTCGGGACGAAAATTTCGTGCTGCTCATGAACGCGCATCACGAAGAGATTCCCTTCACTCTGGCCGCCTCTCGGGATGCGGGGTGGCTGGTGCTGGTGGACACCTCCTGCCAGACTTCGCGCGATGCCCGCACGCACTACCAGGGAGGGGAGTCGTACCCGCTCAAGGCGCGGTCCCTGGCGCTGCTGGTGGAGCGCGCTCCCAACCAGCTGCGCGCGGGCGAGCGCAAGCGCGCCGGGCAAAATGCAACGTAAGCACGCCATGCCTTTTGGCGCCGAGTCCCGCCCCGGCGGAACGGTGCGGTTTGGGCTGTGGGCGCCGGGCGCCCGCACCGTGGCGCTTGAACTCTCCGGGGCCGGGCCGCCACGGGCGATGCCGCGCCTTGACGGCGGCTGGTTTGAGCTTGAGACCGAAGCGCGCCCCGGCGACCGCTATCGCTTCCGGATTGACGGAAAACATCCCGTGCCCGATCCTGCCTCCCGCTTTCAGCCTCAAGGCGTCGACGGGGAAAGCGAAGTCGTCGAGCCGGCGGACTTTGACTGGCGCGACGCCGCGTGGCGGGGGCGGAGCTGGAAGGAGGCCATCATTTATGAGCTGCATGTGGGGACCTTTACACCCGCCGGCACCTACCGGGGCGCGGAAGAGAAACTCGACTATCTGGCCGCTCTCGGCGTGACTGCCATTGAGCTCATGCCGGTCTCGAGTTTCCCCGGCCGGCGCAACTGGGGGTATGACGGGGTTCTTCCCTTCGCGCCGGCAGCGGTCTACGGCAGACCCGAAGATCTCAAACACTTCATCCAGGCGGCGCACGCAAAGAACCTGATGGTGTTTCTGGACGTTGTGCACAACCATTTCGGCCCGGAGGGAAACTACCTGGGCCTTTACGCTCCCTGCTTCTTCACCGAACGGCACCGCACCCCCTGGGGTCAGGCGATCAATTTCGACGGCCCGGACAGCCGGACAGTGAGAGATTTTTTCATTCACAACGCGCTCTATTGGCTCAAGGAGTACCATTTCGACGGTCTGCGATTCGACGCCGTGCATGCGATCCGCGACGATTCCCGGCCGGACATCTTGACCGAGCTCGCCGAAACCGTTCGCGGCCAGTTGTCGGCGGAGCGGGAGATTCATCTGGTCCTCGAAAACGACAGCAACGGCGCGCGCTATCTCGCGCGCAACCGCGGCGGGCGGCCGCTCTGGTACACGGCGCAATGGGCCGACGACCTGCACCATGCTCTGCACGTTCTCCTCACCGGCGAAACCGGCGGCTATTACGCCGACTACGCAGGCGAGCCCGCCTGGCATTTGGGGCGGTCGCTCGCCGAAGGGTTCAGCTATCAGGGCGAGCCGTCGGAGTTTCGCCAGGGAGCAAGACGGGGCGAACCAAGCCGCGAACTGCCGCCCGAGTGTTTCGTTTCCTTTCTGCAAAACCACGATCAGGTCGGAAACCGCGCGCTCGGGGAAAGGATGGTCGAGCTCGCCGATGGACAAGCCGTAAGGCTGGCGATGGAGATTCTTCTGCTGGCCCCTTACCCGGTCCTCCTGTTCATGGGGGAGGAATTCGGCGCCGCCACGCCGTTTCACTTCTTCTGCGATTTCCAGCCCGAGCTCGGGGCGAAGGTCCGGGAGGGACGGCGGGCGGAGTTCGCGCGATCGATGCCACTCGCTTCGCCGGAGGAGCAGTCGAGGATTCCCGATCCGACCAGCGAACAGGCGTTTCTCGACTCGCGGCTGGACTGGAGTTCGGTCGGGCGGGACCCGCACCGCGCCTGGCTCAGTCTGTACCAACGACTCCTTTCGAATCGCTGCCGGAAGATCGTTCCCCTCATCCAAGATATCCGGCCCGGTGGGGGGAGTTTTGAGCTGCTCGGCCCGCGGGGGCTTCAGGTGCGGTGGCCCCTCGGCGCCGAAGGCAGTCTGGAATTGATCGCCAATTTCGGTCCGAACCCCGTGGCGCTGGCGAGCAGGCCCGAAGGCGAATTGATCTCGACGTCGGCGGCAGGCCTGGGCGCGGCGTCGAAAGAAATGCCGCCGCTTTCTGCCGCCTGGTTTCTGAAAGCATGAGATCCAACTCGATTCCGCTCTCGACCTACCGCCTGCAATTCAACGGCGACTTTACCTTCGCGCAGGCTGCCGAACTGGTTCCCTATCTGGCCGAGCTCGGGATTTCTCATTGTTATGCCTCACCTTACCTGCGCGCCCGGCCCGGCAGCCTGCACGGTTACGACATCATCGACCATCGTCGTCTGAATCCGGAGATCGGAACTCCCGAAGACTACCGGCGATTTGTCTCCGCCCTCGAGCAACACGGCATGGGGCAGATCCTCGACGTGGTCCCCAACCACATGGGCATCATGGGAGCGGACAACGCCTGGTGGCTCGAAGTGCTCGAGAATGGCGAGGCCTCGACCTATGCCGAGTTCTTCGATATCGACTGGTATCCGCTGAAAGACGAGCTTCAGGGCAAGGTGCTCGTGCCGGTGCTCGGCGACCAGTATGGAATCGTTCTCGAGCGCGGGGAGCTGAAGCTCACCTTCGAGCGGGAAAGGGGCGAGTTCAGCATTTTCTACTTTCAACACCGCTTCCCGGTCAATCCTCGCGAATACCCGCGGATCCTCGGCCGCAACCGCGAATCGCTGCAACAGAAACTGGCCCCGGAAAACCAGGACCTGCTCGAACTCGAAAGCCTGATCTCGGCTTTCAATCATCTTCCCGGGCGGGAGGAGACGGCTTCTGAAAAGCGCACCGAGCGGTTGCGCGACAAGGAAATCCACAAGCGCCGGCTCTCGGGCCTGTGCGCGCGCTCGCCGGAGATCGCCGATTTCATCGAGGCCAATGTCGCCTCCATGAACGGCAGGCCGGGCGACGGCAATTCCTTCGACTCGCTCCACGAGCTCATTAAGGCGCAGGGGTTCCGGCTGGCGTATTGGCGGGTGGCCGCCGACGACATTAATTACCGGCGGTTCTTCGATGTGAACGACCTCGGAGCCCTGCGGCAGGAAAACGAAGCGGTATTCAAGCAGACCCACGAATTCGTTCTCGAGCTGCTGCGCCAGGGAACGCTCGACGGCCTGCGGATCGACCACCCCGACGGCCTCTACGATCCGAAGCAGTATTTTGAGCGGCTGCAGGCCTCGGGCGCGCCTTCCGGCGAAGCGGACGCGAAGCCCTACTACCTCGTAGCCGAAAAGATCCTCAGCGGCGGGGAAAGCCTTTCCGCGGAATGGCCGGTCCATGGCACCACCGGCTACAACTTTTCCAATCTGGTGAACGGAGTCTTTGTCGACCGCGCCAGTGAACGCAAGCTGGACCGCATCTACCGGGTCTTTGTCGGCCAGCGGTCGAACATCCAGGAGATTGTGTACCGCTCGAAGAAGCGGGTGATGGACAGCCTGCTCAACAGCGAATTAAATGTGCTGGCCAATCACTTGAGCCGTATCGCCCTGGGCGACCGGCACACCTGCGACTTCACGGTGAAAAATCTGCGCGACATACTCACCGAGGTGGTCGCGTGCTTTCCGGTTTACCGGACCTATGTGACGCAGAAGGGCCCCTCAGAAAGCGACCGGCGTTACATCAACCAGGCGGTCGACTGCGCCAAGGAACGGACGACCGTCGTCGAACCGACGGTTTACGAGTTCATTCGCGAGGTTTTGCTGACCACCCGCGCTCAGGGGCATCAGGAGTATTACCGGCGCTCGGTTTTTCACTTCGCCATGCGCTTCCAGCAGTACACGAGCGCGGTCATGGCCAAAGGGCTCGAAGATACCAGTTTCTATCGTTACAACCGCCTGGTCTCGTTGAACGACGTGGGGGCCGACCCGCTTCGCTTCGGAGTCGCTCCCGAGGAATTTCACCGGGAAATCGCCTCTCAGGCAGAGAACTGGCCGCACGAAATGCGGACGATTTCCACTCATGATTCCAAGCGTTCCGCCGATGTGCGCGCGCGCATCAACGTTCTTTCGGAGATGCCGGTCGAATGGTACCGGCGGGTGCGCGCCTGGCGAGAGTTGAACCGCAGGCGGAAAGGCTCGTCCCGGGGCGAGGAGATTCCGACGCTCAACGACGAGTATCTCTTTTATCAAACCCTGATCGGCGCCTGGCCGCTCGGAAACGAGGCCCGGTGCCTGCCGGAGAGCTTTCGGGAACGGATCGCGAGCTACATGCTCAAGGCGGTGCGCGAGGCGAAGGACCACACCAGCTGGGCGAATCCCAACGCGGAGTACGAGGACGCGCTCAAGGCATTCGTCATGGCCGTTGTTGAGTCCCAGGAGTTTCGTCAGGACTTTCTGCCATTTGAGCAGCTGGTTTCCTTCTTCGGAATGCTGAACAGCCTCGCCCAGACTTTGATCCAGCTGACCGTGCCGGGAGTTCCCGATACCTACCAGGGCAACGAGTTTTGGGAATTCGCCCTGGTCGATCCCGATAACCGGCGCGCAGTCGATTATGGACGCCGGCGGGAGGCGCTCGGCCGGTTCCTGCAAGCCAGTCAAGACAGCTGCCGGGAATCGCTGGTGCAGGAACTCACCGGCAACATGGAAGACGGCCGCATCAAGCTGTACGTGGTCTGGAAAACTCTCAACCTGCGCAAGCAGCTGCCGGCCCTGTTTCGCTCCGGCGAATACGTTCCGCTCAAAGCCGCCGGCGGAAACGCCAGACACATCATGGCATTTGCGCGGCGAAGCGGGCCAAACGCAGCCGTTATCGCGGTGCCGCGACTTTCGGCCGAGTTATGGAAAGCCGCGCCCCGGTTCGGATACTCGGGCGACGTCTGGAGCGATACGAGAGTTGAAGTTCCCGGCATGCCCGGCCGCTACCGAAATCTGTTCACCTGCGAGCGGATCGCGGCGAAGCCTCAACCAGACGCACCGGCGCTACCGGCGGCTCAGTTGTTCGAGAAGTTTCCGGTCGCGCTGCTGATATCGGAATCATGACGGAGCCCCACCCCGACAGCACGTGTTTTCCCGAAAATTGCCCAAAACTGCGTCATTGCCCGCCGTCGCGGTTCCTGCGATAATCGTCTGGCTCTGGCGTAACTCTGGCCCGGGAGTTCGGTGTCCCGCGAGCCAGGGGCGTACGCCCTATGAAGTTCATCGCAAGAATTTCTAATCCGACGAACAACCGGCGGCTGAACGAGCTGCTGGGGTTTCTGGTGTGCGTCTCCGCCCTCCTTATCTTCCTTGCACTTGCGTCGTATTCTCCCCTCGACCCCTCGCTCAATAGTGCCTCGGCGCTCGCCGGCGCACACGCCCGAAACTGGATCGGGATCGTCGGCGCCTACGTTGCCGACCTGCTCCTGCAGTTCCTGGGAGTCGGGGCGTTTCTTCTGCCCGCGTTCGCGCTGGTGACCGGGATTCGCTGGTTCCGCTCGCGCCGGGCGGTTTCGCCGGCGGCAAAACTGGTGGGCGGCATCTGGCTGCTCATGTTCGTCCCCGCGCTCCTGGCGCTTTTGCCCCGGCCAATGCGCTTGCGGGGTCTTCCCGTCGAGGGTTACCTGGGAAGAATTCTGGGCGACGCGCTGATCCACTATTTCAATGTGGCCGGCGCCTATATCGTCTCGACCAGCATGCTGGCGGTGGCCCTCTATTTCTCGACCGCGTTTTCTTTCGCGCAGGCGCGCCTGTGGGCGCGAACGCGGTTTTCCTTCCTTGCGGCCGTCGGCAACCGCACGAAAGAATGGCGGGAGGCGCGGGCCAGAAAGAAGCTGCAAAAAGAGCTTGACAAGCGCAGGGCTCTCAAGCCCCCGGCGCAGGCGCCGGCGTCTCCGGCGCGGGTTGCGCCGCCAACCGTTCCGGATCCCGAGCCGAGGCGGCCGACAGGAATTGAACGATTCCGGGAAGAGCAGGAGGAAGTCTCGCATCCGAGGCCGGGGCCCGCCATTTCACGGCGCGAAAGCAGCCAGGCGGCGCCCGAGGAGGCGGTCAAAGTTGCAGAGCGGCCGGACAAGACGGACAAGGCCAAGACCACGATGTCCCGCATGTCCGGCGGATACAGGCTGCCGCCGACGAGCCTGCTTCATCGGCCGGATGAGCAGCATGCGGTGGACGCGAACGACCTCAAGCAGCTGGCGCAGGTGCTGATCGCCAAGTACGCCGAGTTCGATGTCCGCGGGCAGGTCAGCCAGATCAATCCCGGCCCGGTGGTAACCACTTTTGAATTCAAGCCCGAAGCCGGCATCAAGTACAGCCGCATCACCGGATTGACCGACGACCTGTGCCTGGCGATGAAGGCCGAAAGCATCCTCATCGAGCGCATGGCGGGCAAGAGCACGGTGGGAATTCAGGTACCCAACCGCGAGCGGGAGATCATCTGGCTGCGGGAAAACATCGAGTCCTCCGAATTCATCGGCACGAAGTCCAAGCTGACCCTGGCGCTCGGCAAAGACATCAACGGCCGCATCGTGACCGCAGAACTCTCCGGGATGCCGCACCTGCTGATTGCCGGGTCGACCGGCTCGGGAAAAAGCGTGGCCATCAACGCCATGATCATGTCGATGCTGTACAAGGCCACCCCCGACCAGGTGCGGCTGATCCTGGTCGATCCCAAGCGTCTCGAGCTCGGCAATTACGAAGGCGTTCCCCACCTGTACACGCCGATCATTACCGAGCCCAAACTGGCGGCCAACGCCCTGCGCAATGCGGTGCGCGAGATGGAGCGCCGGTTGAAGCTTCTGGCGGAAAAGGGCGTGCGCAACCTCGAACAATACAACCGCCTGTTCGATCACGGCGAGACGCCGAGCCTGTTCACCGAGTCCGACGCGGAGAGCCCGCTGCCCTATATCGTCATCATCATCGACGAGCTGGCCGATTTGATGATGCTCGACGGCGGGAATGTCGAAGAGTCCATCACCCGGCTGGCGCAGATGGCGCGCGCAGTGGGCATCCATCTGGTGCTCGCGACCCAGCGTCCCTCGGTCGACGTCATCACCGGCCTGATCAAGGCCAACTTTCCCGCGCGCATCTCCTTCCGCGTGGCCACCAAAGTCGATTCGCGAACCATTCTCGACGCCAACGGGGCCGAAGCCCTGCTCGGCCGCGGCGACATGCTCTACCTGCCGTCGGGATCCGCCAGGCTGCTCCGCCTGCACGCGCCCTTCGTCACCGAGAAGGAAATTGCCGCGGTCGTCGAGTTCTGGCGGGCGCAGGGCACGGCTGAATACGATCAGAAGTTCCTCGAAGCTCCCCGGGAAGAACAGGAAAAGGGCGCGCCCGGAGCTGAGGGCGCAAGCGCTGGGGGCGGCGAGGAGAACGATCCTTTGTTCGAAGATGCCGTACGGCTGGTGATCGAGTTCGGCAAAGCCTCCACTTCCCTGCTCCAGCGCCGCCTGAGAATCGGCTATGGCCGCGCTGCCCACCTGATCGACTTGATGGAGCGCGACGGAATCGTCGGCGCCGCCGACGGGCCGAAACCGCGCGAAGTGCTGAAACGCCCGGACTGGATTTCGGAAATCGAAGAGTCCATGCGCTAGGACGGCAGGAGAAGGTGTCCCGGCGACAAAATTCGGGGCAGGCGAAAAGCCTGCCCGGCTTGCTTGTCCTCTCTATTTTTCTGCCCGCGGACCGGCCGGCGCAAACCGGCCGGCGCGAACTAGCGAAGGCAGAAAAGATGTGCGGCCTTAAAGCTCCGCCTGGTTGCACCTTAAGGAAAAACTTTAAGCGTTAAGTCAATCCTCTCCAGTGATGTTTTAAGGGAAGGTCGAGGCGCGGGCCCGGTCCCTCCAGGCTCAGCGCAGGTCCCATATGTCGAGAGCATTCGTAGCGTCCTCCACAGCCACAAACCTCACCCCTCTATGGTTCCGGCCTTCCTCCATAAATCCTCCATGCTCCTCGTTCCCGCCGCCCGACTCTTCTACGGCCAGCCCGAAAGCCGCGCCCTGGTTGGGATCGACAGAAAACTGGCCTACGAACCTGCCTCGCACGGTGAATTCAACCAACTCGCTCGGCTGCTTGGCGTCGGCATTGATGGCATCCCCGTTTGCGGTGATCAGATCGCCATTGGGGTCCAATACGAGGCCCAGCGGACCGTGAAGGTGGACATTGTCCTGATAAATCAAAGCTCCTCTTCCCCTGTCCCGCCCGGTTTTGCGGGCGTCGGGGACTGCGAAGATTTTATTGTCTGCAGTGGAGGCAACATAGAGGATGTCCCTGGCGGCGTCATAGGCCAGGCCGGTAGGACCAACCACCACGGCGGCCGCATTGCAGGCATGGCCGTAGCCCGACGCAATCTGTGTCATCTTCTCTACGATCGGATTTTCCTGCCGACGACCGTGGCCGGCTTCGGGGAATCGGAGATCGATGCGGGTCACGGTTCCGTTCAGCACGTTTGAGACGAAGACCTGTGCCAGTTCTCCCTGGTCGTGAATCGTCAAGTCCCACGGGCCGTCGAGAAGTTTTCGATCGGCGAGGGTTTTCAACCGGCGGCCGTTCCGATCAAGGATCAGCAAGGCGGGCGGTTCGGTCTGCCCAATGGTGTTGCAGGTGCCGTCCGTGGTCGGAACGCTGCCCACGAAAACAAATCCTCTCCGCACGACGCCCAGAGCCGTTGTCAGCCCAAGTCCCGGATGGCCCTGAAAGAAAACCGACGTCTGCGCATTCGGAGTGATGCGCACAATCGTGGTGCCCGTTCCCTGCACGTTTGCCGAGTCGTTGAAGTTCGAAACCAGAATGTCGCCGGACCGGAGGGCGCCCCCGGCTGCGAAGTTGTGAGGAGTGATCGCCACGCCATACGGATTGACGTCCCCGTTCGGCGGCACGGTCGAAGGCGCGAAATTAGGCACCGCCGGCAAATTCGGAATGATTGGCTCGTCGCCTTGGGCGAGCGCGATCGAGCAGGTGGTTAGAAGCAGAAAACCGGACACAAAGATCCTCTTTAACTCTTTGACAAACATGGCATTTTCGACGTTCATGGCGTTTTCTCCTAGTTGTATGTTGCCCTTCTCATTTTTAAATGCCTGTTTTTGCACAGATTTTGGATGGAAACGTGCTTTGGTTAATGATAGGAGCCCTGCCGCGTCAAATTGTCAAAGGATTGTGAAGATATCGCCCCGGATTTCGGGGCTTATGGACGGCAGGCTGGGGAAACGTGGGCTGAGCTTCTCACGGTTTTTCCGAGGATGGCAGCTTGATCCAGCTGCGCTGGTAGGCAAAGGAAATCGCGAGCAGCACCACGCCGAGTGCGACAAAGCTCAGGATGCGGTAGATGCGGTCGAGCTCGGAGGTGTCATAGACGAAAACCTTCACCGTGGTCGCGGCAATCAGGCCGAGCGCCAGCCAGCGCACAAACGCCGAAGCCCGCCAGAAGCCGATGGTCATCAACATGGCTCCGTAGGCCATCCACAGAGCTGAATAAGTAAAGTCACGCGCGGTCAGAAGTCCGCGCCTCCTCGAAGCGATCTCCTGCAGCCCGATGTTTCCGGCCGTTATCTCACGATGATAGTAATCGGCAACTTCGAGAGTGAGCGCCGTCAGAGCGAGCACGTTTAAAGCGGCTAAGGCGACGGGAGAAACCTTCCTCAGGATCCCGCCCTCTTTCTTGGCGGTTGCGAACGCGGCAAATCCGAGCGCGGCCACGGCGGCCAGATAGGAAGCCATCCGCGAATTGAAAAGGAGCCGCGCCGGCTGAAAATCGTCCCACAAGAGCAGACGCGCGACTCCGAGCGCCAAGGCCGCAAGCGCAAACCAGTCGAGCCCCTCCGATTGCGTGCGGCTGCCCAACCACAGCAACGCCGCGGATTCGGCCAGCCAGGCAATGGTGATTGCGTGACCTTCGAGACCAATGGGAATGGCCAGGGTGACGAGACCGATCGCGAGCGCCAAGTGCACCCAGCGCAAGTTTCGTTCGGCCTCTCGGCGAGGTCTTGCGGGCGCCGACCACACGAGCGCCAGATACACGGCTGCGAGCAGCAGCGAAAACCAGGCCATCCGGGCGGCGCTGGTGGCCATGAGCATTACGTAGCCCTGGAAGAAAAACGCCACGCCGTTGGCCAAGGCGAGCGACACCGGAACCGCAGGATCTCCCTGCTGGCGAACCAGGACGAGAGGCGCGGCGGCAAAAATTGCAAAAAACAGCGTGGCAAACAGCAGCGTGTAGGCGAACTCGGTCTGCTCGTAAAACTTGCCATACCACGCAACATAGAGGAGTAAGGTGCCGATAAAACCAAGCACCACAATCCGGCGCCAGGGTTTCACGACGGCGACCGAGAGGATGGCGAGATCGAGCAGCGCGACATAGGCGAAGAGGAAGATTTCCCGGTTCCCGCCGCTCGACAATAATGCCGGCGTAGCGAAGCCGCCGGCGATCGCAAAAGCCGCCAGGATCTCGGCATTTTCGAGGAGGGCGAGCGCCGCCGTCACCCCGGTGACGATAATCATGGCGGCAAACACGGCCCCGAAACTCAGCAGGTGGTAGACCTGAAAAGAGGCCCAGAGCGAGAGATAAAGGACGCCGATGCCGAGCGCCTTCAGCGTGTAGGAAAAAATCTCGTATCCGCGCAAGCGGAAGCGTTCGCTCCAGAGGACGAGCAGTATCCCGACAACCAGGCCGATCGCGACCCGCCCCGCCGGCCCGATCCAGTTGTTTTCAAACGCGTAGTTCAGAAAAAAAGAGGCTCCGACCAGCACCGCCGCGATGCCGATGCGATTCAGCCAGTGAGAGCCGATGCGGGACTCAAGATCGACGGTTCGACCCGGCTCGACAGTGTTTCCAGGCAAAGGGGCGGGAGCAGCGCGAGCGGAATCCGGCGAGGTCCCACTCTTGAGCGATCGATTCGCCGGATTGGCTTCCTTCGTTGACGGCGCCGGGGAAATCCCCGCGAGCTGTTCCAGATTCCGGACGCGGGCGGTGAGATCACGGATTTCCTCAAGGAGCCGTTCTAAGTCCCGCTGGGATATTTCCATGGCCGCAAAAGACCCGCGATGATTATGCGCAAAACCGCGGAACTTTGCATCCTGCTTGAGGGAAAAGGTAGAAAAGCGATGGGGAATCGAAGACCCCGCGTCTAAGGCTCGCGCGCCAGGAGAGATTCTTTCTCCGCCCACTTCCACGCAGTCCGGATGATATCGTCGAGCGAGTACCTGGCCTTCCAACCCAGAAGTTTTTCTGCGAGCGCAGCGTCGGCGACCAGTTCGGGTGGATCGCCCGGCCGGCGCGGACTGACCACAGAGGGAGCTTTACCGCCCGTGATCCGCTCCACCGCGGAGACAACCTCTTTCACCGAATAGCCCCGGCCCGTGCCGAGATTCATCGCCGCCGACTCTCCCTCTGCCAGATACTCGAGGCCCAATACATGGGCCTCGGCAAGATCGGTTACGTGAATATAGTCGCGGATGCAGGTGCCGTCCGGGGTCGGATAATCATCGCCAAAGATCTCGAGCCCATCGAGCTTGCCTTGTATGGCCTCGAAAATCAGCGGAATCAGGTGCGTCTCCGGTTCGTGCTTCTCGCCGATCGCTCCCGTCTCGTCCGCGCCGGCGGCATTGAAGTATCGGAAGCTGACATAGCGCAAACCGTAGGCCCGGCCATAGGCCTCGAGCGCGTTTTCAAACGCCAACTTCGTCATCCCGTAGGGATTGACCGGCTGCCGGGGGTGAGTTTCGCTGATCGGCACCTTCACCGGGTTTCCGTACACCGCGCAGGTAGAGGAGAAAATGAATTTGCGGACCCCTGACTCCATCACCCGGTCCAGCAGCGCGAGCGCGGCGGTCACATTGTTGTGGAAATACTTCCTCGGGTCCCGGACAGACTCGCCGACGTAGGCGTGAGCCGCAAAGTGCATCACGGAATCGGAACGCGCGAGAACCTTGGCGATTTTCGCGCTGTCAGCCATATCGCCGATAACCAGTTCGAAGTCCGCGGCCAGTTCCTCGTGGCCGGTCGAAAGATTGTCGTAGAGGATGACTTCGTATCCCTTACGCCGAAGAACACGGGCAGCGTGGCTGCCGATGTATCCCGCTCCGCCTACCACAAGAACCGCCACGTTGCCCTCCTCGGGTACTCAGATTCGATCATAAATGAAGCAGCCGGTTTCCCGGGCAGATCACGGGTCGGGACTACGGTTCTTGCTCTCGAGAAGCATCGCGCCACGGATCGGAGGACCGCCGGTCGCGGAACACAGGCCGACGTCCCATTACCGATCGTCCTCGATGCAATGGCGGATCTCCGACTAATGGGTTCGATAGCCAAGGCCCCAAGTATGAACACTCAGAACGACCCTGCATGCCGCTAGATTTGCGCGACGGACCGCCACAGTCATCTTCGTCCTTTCTTCGAAGACGCGAAGAGCGCGGCGAACTCGCTCGCGGAAACGATCCGCGTGGCCTTATGCCGATCGAGCGCAAGCAGCCCGCTCTTGTCGCCGGTCACGAGGTAGTCGGCCTGTCCGGCCTCGGATATGGCCAGAAGGAAATCGTCCGTGGGATCGGCGGAGCGCTCCACGTCCGGGAGTTTGCCTACGTCCACCGCGAGCGTTGTGATCTGGTTCACTAGGCGGCCGGCCTTGTGCGGCTTGATGAGTTCGGCCACGCGGGGCTTTTGTAGAGTTGCGCGCAACTCGTCGACGTGCTCGAGCGAGGTCAGCAGTGTGAATTTCGCGTCGAGCCAGGCGTTGACGATCGCAGCCGGGTTGCCGGCCGAGGTGATCATGGCGGATACGAGAATGTTCGTACCGAGCACCACGCGCATCAGGATTTTTTGGGCCGCTTTTTAGCGCGACGCTCGGCCCGGACTTCGTTCACCGCATCATCGACGATACGCTCGACCTCGTCCGGGTCGGCGCCAGCATTGCGCTCGCGAATGTCTTCGATCGTGCGCTGAAGCACGCGCCAGCGGACGGCGTCCTCGATGAACCTGGAGAGATCCCCTTTCTTCATGCCCTGTGATCCCAGAAAAGTGCGCAGGGTCAGATCTGTGTCTTTCGAGACCTTGATGTTCCAGCGGACAGCCTGTTCTTCCACGTTGGCACCTATGCGTTTAGGTAGCTAAGCGCTCTACCACATATACACCTATTTTCCCTAGATTCCAGCTTTGAGACAAGTCCTTTCCATGACGCTGAATAGAGCCAGCTCTAGAATTCCGATTGCTCACGAGCTGCGCGTACCGGGCAATGCCTTTCCCAGATCCTCAAAGATGTTGAGTGTCAATTGGCATCCTCGCGATTCCAGATTTCTGCTCTCTGAGAATTCCCCCCCAACGCGACTCCCGCATGGTTGTGGATCGCCTGGGTACAACCCGATACGGAGAGGGCCTCAGGACAAACGGGTGATTCCAGGGAAATTGTCGAATCCGTGATCAAAGCTGCATATCTTCCAGACACCGTGGATTTGCATCGTGGCGAGGTGTACCGAATCTCGCGCCGACAGCCCTTTCTGACCCAGCACGATCTCCTTCGCTCGCGCGACTGCCGCTCTGTCTACCGAAAATACCTCATCGACGACTCCCAGCAAGGCATTAAACGCTGGCTGAATAGCGTCGGGCCGCTCAATCGAAACATAACGGTGAAGAATTTCCTGCAGCACTTCCGCGTCAGTAACCAACCGCTCTCGTCGGCTCACCAATTCCTCCAGCAGACGCTTTGCATCGGTCTTATGAGGATGGGGGGAGCCCACCAGATATATGGGGATGTTTGAATCGACAAAGATCACGGGTGGAGGCCCAAGCCGTAACCCCGTTCAATTTCTTCAAGCAGGCGGTCGATATCAGCGGTGGGAAAATCCATGCGTGCTGCCGCTCGGATGATTTCGAGCTTGGACGCAACCTCGCGGCTGGGTTCGCTCCTGCGGGCCTGGATAAGCGCCTGCCGGACCCATTCGGCAACCGACATGCGGCGCAAACGCGCCGCGCGCTGAATCTCGCGAGATTCGGGGTCTTGAACGATGACCTGCAGCCGTTTAGCCATAGGGTGAGCCTATTTGACTCATCATGATGAGTCAAATACGTGCGTCCCCAGCGCGGGGCGGTCTTTGTTGCGAGGGATTTGAGCGCTATATTCCATGTTGCGCCAATTGACCACGATCCCTTGAAATACAATCAGCGATAGCGCTCAGTTTCCGAATCGCACGGGGGGGAATTCAAGTGCAATGGGGACATATATCAACAAGTTATCCCTATTAGGGGAGCTCCATTGCTGCAGGGGCAAAGGGCTGGGCGGAAGGCTCAATTCGGGGGGCGGTTTCTCTCGACCATCTCCATGCGTACCCCACGATCAGCGAAGTACAAGCCACTTCTATCGTTCCAAAAAAGAAATAGTAAGTTGACTGCCTTCCGTAGCGGTTCCGTGTTCTTCATGCCGTCTTCAGGAGGCGGGCGCGAGACCCCACCGCTCGATCAAGCGGCTTTCGATGGCCTTGAAGAACAGGCCGTCGACTACATATCCCATCACGACGATGAGAATCATAACGGCAATCACCTGGGTCATGTCGTTCAAGTCGCGCCCCATCATCAGCAACTGGCCGAGGCCGAGGGTCACGAAAATCATCTCTCCGGAAATGAGCGACCGCCAGGCAAACGCCCAGCCCTGCTTCAGGCCGGCAACGATATAGGGCAGGCTCGCCGGCAGCGTCACGTGCCAGAACAGCCGGATCCCGCGCGCTCCCAGGTTCCGTCCCGCCATACTGTAGATCTTTGGCAGCTGCTTCCGTCCGGCCTCCATGCTGATCGTGACCGACAGCAGCGATCCCATGATGACCACGAACAGAATCGCCTTTTCCGTCAAGCCGAACCACAGCACCGCAATCGGCAGCCAGCAGATGCTCGGCAGGCTCTGCAGACTGACCAGCAGTCCCCCCACGGTGTCTTCGAGAAACCTGCTGCTGGCTACGCCGAGACCGAGGATCAGCCCGAGTACAACCGAGACTCCGTATCCGATCAGCATGCGCTTCATGCTGACCGCGATGGCGATCAGGAAGCTATGATCGCGAAAACCGGCCCACAGGGCCTGGGCAACGCCCCCCGGGTCGGGAAATATATAGGGCGGCCAGACGTGCAATCTGGAAAGCAGCGCCCAGACTCCCAAAAGCAGCGAGTAGAAAACGATGCATCGCGCGGTTCGTTTCATAGCCGGTCCCGGAGAGACTTGTTCATTTCCTCGCGCAGATCGTTGAGAATGGCGCGCGCGCGCGCGGCGACCTCGACATCCTCCAGCTGGCGGGGGCGCGGCAGGTCGATCGAGTATTCGTGTTTTACCCGCCCGGGACGGAAGGTAAGCAGCACCACCCGGTCTCCGAGGCGCACCGCCTCGCGAACGTTATGGGTGACAAAAACCACCGTCGATCCGGTCTCTTCCCAAAGGCGCTCCAGTTCATCGTGCAGCAGGTCCCGGGTCTGCGCATCCAGAGCCGCGAAGGGCTCGTCCATCAGCAAGACCTCGGGTTCGATGGCCAGGGCGCGCGCCAGGGCGACGCGTTGACGCATCCCGCCCGAGAGCTGATGGGTATAGCTGTCCTTAAACTGCTCGAGGTGGACCAGCCGAAGATATTCGCGAACCCTCCGTTCACGCTCGGGCTTGGGAACGCCCTTCATCTTCATCCCGAATTCGACATTGTGGGCCACCGTAAGCCAGGGAAAAAGACCGAGTTCCTGAAAGATCAGGATGCGATCGGTTCCCGGCCCCTCGACCGCCGCGCCCTCGAACAGAACCTCGCCGGAAGTCTGCCGCTGCAGACCGGCGGCAAGGTGAAGCAGCGTGGATTTGCCGCAGCCCGAGGGCCCCACGATGCACAGAAACTCTCCCGCACGCACTTCGAGGTTGATGCCCGAGAGCGCGGCCAGCTGCCCGTTCGAGTTGGCCGCGTAGGTGACCGAAACCTCGCGCAGCGAGAGCTTGGGGGGGCGGGACGCGCGCTCGACGAGCACCGGGGCCGACTGGCTCCTCCCGGACGCCGCCGGCCGATCGTTAGCCCCACCGCCGGGCACGGATCTTCGAACGGTTTCGATCATGGGATGGCCTTCTTTCCTTCCGCCGCCAGCGCCTGGTTCAAGGCTGTGAGATCGTACAGTCGCGACAGGTCCGGCATCTGGCGGCCCAGGAATCCGGCGTCGAAGGCCAGCTGCGCAGCCCGCAACAGCGGGCCCCGCAAAGGATCGTAGGTGACCTCAAGACGCGCGTAGGCATCATCCAGCACCGCTTCGGAGAGGGCCTTGCCCGTTTCCTTCTGAATCTGCTGGTTGAGGATCTGCTTGGCTTCGCCCGCGTGAGCGTTGATCCAGTCGGTCAGCTCGACATGCGCCTGCAGCCATTTCCTGACCAGTTCGGGATGGGATGTGAGGAACTTGGTGCTTACGACCAGCCCGCATGCCAAAAACCGGCCGGACGGCCACAGCGTGCGTTCATCGAGAAAGACGCGGCCGCCCGCCTCGTGCACGAGGCGGGAGGCCCATGGCTCGGGCGCCCATGCGCCATCGATCTGCTTGCGGAGGAAGAGCGTGAGCTGGTCGGGATTGGCGATGGGCATGACGTCTACATCGCCCCCCTTGTCGCGCGTCTTGAGCCCGTGAGCCTTGAGCCAGGCTCTCAGCGCCACGTCCTGGGTGTTGCCCTGCTGCGGCGACGCGATGCGTTTTCCATGGAAGTCTTCGGGCTTGGCGATTCCGGAATCGCCGCGCACGACCAACGCGGCGCCTCCGCTGGTGGCGCCGGCGACAATGCGCAGCGCTTCCCCGTTCGACCGCACGTAGCCGTTGATCGCGGGATTCGGACCGACGTAGGTCATGTCGATGGCCCCGGCGAAGAGCGCTTCGATGGCCGACGGGCCGGCATTGAAGCTCTTCCATTCGACCTTTGCCTCCGGGCCCATGCGCTTTTCAAACCAGAGGTTTGCCTTCCCCACCATGGCCTGCGGATGGGTAATGTTCGGAAACGCGCCCACGCGCATCACCGTCGTCTGCGCCCCGGAGACGACCGGGAGTGCGGCCACCAACCACAAAAGGCCCGTGATCGTCGCTCTCATTTCTCGGCTCTCATTTCTCGATCCCGCCTAGTTCCGGCTGACATTGCCGCTGTGCGCCACCATGGGCAATACGCTGGCCTGGCCCTTTTTCTTTCGCGCTCGATTGCGCGGAGAAGGCGATGGGTTCGCGATGTCGGCTATCGACGTGCCCTCGAGAATCCTGGCCGCGGCGTTGCGAACGTCGAGAAATACCTGGTAGAGAGCACGGTGCTCGGCGTCGCCATCGATGAGGGTGCGCAGCTGCTCGGCATCGCCGAAGGGAGCGAGCGGGCCGTCAATCAGGCGGATGATTTCGCTCAGCGGGATCTCCGACGGCGGCCGGCGCAACTGGTAGCCTCCCTTGGCGCCGCGCACGCTTTCGACCATTCGCGCATTCTTGAGCTCGAGGAGAATGAGCTCCAGGAACTTTTCCGGCAACTCCTCTTCATAGGCGATGTCGCGAATGCGGATCGCGCCCTGGTTGTAGCGGCGCGCCAGCATCATCATGGCCTGCAGAGCGTAAAGACCTTTCTGGGAGATTTTCATCCCGCCACTATACAATAATTTCTATTTGTTTGATAGAGATAAAAGAGGAAACATAGCGGCGGCCTGCGGGAAACTGTAAGCTCTTCTACGCGAAAGACTTAGGACAGGCCCCAGGAAGGCCGGGGTTTGTCCCGGCGCCCTCCTCGAACCCCGGGAGCCCCTTCCAGGGGGGCGGGACCCGCCCGCCAACCGGCCGGAGCTCATTCACCAGCAAAGCTAATTCACCCGCAAGACCTGGAGCGTGATGTTGTCCGGCCCGCCGCGCTCCTTGGCCAGCTCGACGAGCGCACGGCAGGCGCTCGCCGGAGAACCGGACGCGATGGCTGTCTTCATCTCGGCGTTCTCGACCTGTCCCCAGAGCCCGTCCGTGCACAGAACCAGCACATCTCCGGCGCGGACGCATAACGGTTCCTGAGGAAAATCGGGCTCGATCGCTTCGCCAACTCCGAGCGCGGCGGTGAGAACGTGCCTGTGCGGATGGCGCTCCGCCTCGTCGGGTTGAATGGCGCCGATCGTCAGCAGATGAGCGATCAGCGTGTGGTCGGAGGTGAGAAGCCGAAGTCCGCCGTCCCGAAACAGGAAAAGGCGGCTGTCTCCTACGTGTGCAAAGTAAAGCCGGTTTCCGACGAGAACCAGGGCCGTACAGGTGGTTCCCATGCAGCTCAGACTGGCGCTGCCTCTGGCGCGCTCCTGTATGCGATGATGAGCCTCGCCCAAGGCGCCGAGCAACCGCTGCTGGGGATCGGTAACGGTCGAGCCGGCATAGGTTTCCGAGACGATTTCGACCGCCATGCGGCTGGCGATGTGCCCGCCCTGGTATCCGCCCATGCCGTCGGCGACGACCGCCAGGCGCCCGAGCTGCGGGAACAGGTCGTCGGGATCCGGCTCCCAGTAAATGCTACTGTCTTCGTTGTTCTCTCGAATACACCCGATGTCGGTGAGCGAGGCCAGCTCGACGCCAGGACGAACTCTCATCCCCAGAGGCTCCGAAAGGGTGAAATTATACGCGAGCGCGCGTGACATTTGTCATCGTCCGCCGATGATGAAGGGCACTGGCGGCGAAGCGATATCCCGCCCATGATGGGCGTCGACGGGAAGCGCGCGCCCCGGCCGGGACACGGGGGCCCGTCGAGAGTCAAAAGGCATGAAGAGGCCCGGTTCACCCGGCTGCCGATGGTCCGAAGCCGGCTGAGCGTTCCCGACGGCTCCTGCCCGCAGTCCTCGACCGGGCGACCGCTCGCGCCCGCGTAGAATAAAGGTGTAAGACGATGGGTTTGCTTCCCGACAACCGCACTCATGGGTGGGCGCCATACGCCTGGCTGGTGTTTCTCGCCCTGGTCTTTTTCCAGCCGATACTCGACCAGCACGCCACCGGGAGAAGCTGGCTGATCACGATCTCGGCCACCCTGGTATTTCTGGCGCTTTATTTCGCGATCTTCCGGGTCTCGAAGCCCTGGGCCTATCTGGTTCTCGCGTCGATGGCAGCCCTGGGGCTCGGCCTGGGGCACATCAATCCCGGTTCCTCCGTCTTCCTCATTTTTACCGCATCGTTTCTCGCCTGGGTCTTCGAGAAGCCCAAAACCGTCTTTCTCCTCCTCGCAATTCTGGTTCTTCTGCTGGCGCTCGAGGCCTATTTCTTCCATTCCGACCCCGGTTTTTGGGCAACGTCCATGGTGGTTACCGTCGGTGTGGGTCTATCGAATGTCCATTTTGCGGAGAAGAGCCGTGCCGATAAAAAACTGCTCCTGGCCCAGAAGGAGATCGAAGATCTGGCCAAAGTCGCCGAACGCGAGAGGATCGCGCGGGACCTGCACGACGTCCTCGGACACACCCTGACCCTCATCGTGGTGAAGTCCACGCTCGCCGGAAAGCTGCTCGACAACGAACCGCGGAAGGCGAAGGCTGAAATCGCCGATATTGCAAGGGTTTCGCGCGATGCCATGGCGGAAATCCGCAATACGCTTCGCGGCTACAGCAGTTACAAATTGCGGGAGGAAATCGAGCGAGCACGGTTGGCGCTTGAAAGCGCAGGGGTAAGCGTAGAAATGCAATCGATGGAGCTGCCGCTAAGCCCGGCCCAGGAGAGCGTGGCCGCACTGATCATGCGGGAGGCCGTTACCAACGTCGTGCGCCATGCCCACGCGCGCCACTGCCGGTTGCGGGTGGCGCGCAATAACGGTAATTGTGTGCTCGAAATCCGGGACGACGGCCGCGGCGGACTGAACGCCTATGGCAACGGCGTGCGGGGAATGCGGGAACGCGTCGAGGCCCTGGGGGGCACGCTGGTTCACGACACCTCGAGCGGCACGGACCTTACCTTTGAATTCCCCCTGATCGCCGGGACCAAGAGTTGAACCCTCCTCCCAAAGCCGTACCTCCCAAATCCGGACCGAGGACGATTCGCGTGGCCATCGCCGAAGACCAGGGAATGGTGCTCGGCGCGCTCGCGACGCTGCTCGAGATCGAGGGCGATATCACGGTGATTGCGCGGTCGCGGAACGGCCCGGACGCCCTCCACGCGGTCCTCGCGCATAAACCCGACATCTTCCTCACCGACATTGAAATGCCGGAGATGAGCGGACTGGAGGTGGCCTCGGAGTTGAGGCGACAGCGCCTGCCCACGAAAACCATTATTCTTACGACCTTTGCGCGCGCCGGGTACCTGCGGCGCGCCCTCGAGGCCGGCGCCGCCGGTTATCTGCTGAAAGACATGGCCGCCGAAAAACTGGCCGATGCCGTTCGCCGCGTTCACAGCGGGATGCGCGTGATCGACCCGGAACTCGCGGCCGAAGCATGGGTCGAAGCCGATCCGCTTACCGATCGCGAACGCCAGGTCTTGCGGCTTGCCGGCGACGGCATGACTAGCTTGGATATCGCCGAAAAACTCAGCCTCTCGGAAGGCACCGTGCGCAACTATCTTTCTGAAGCCATCAATAAGCTGGGAGCGGCAAACCGCGTGGAGGCGGCGCGCATTGCCCGGACTAAGGGCTGGCTGTAAAAGCCATCGTTAAAAACTGCGTCGCGAGACCGGGCGAATCCCGTACGGAGAGAGCGCCGGGTGTTGCGGGCGCGCCTGCGGTCAGGGCGGGGCGGGCAAAACTTCTTTGGCGCAGCCGGGTTCTATGGTTCGATTCGAACAGCCGGATCCCCGACAGGAGAGCTAGGAGGTTAACCTGCCTGTCGCAGTCTGTCCATACGCAGCCCCTGCGAGTTTCATCAACCGCGCCTCAAACGCCCTGGCAGCGAGGCAGGAAGGGAGTCGCGATGGTCTCGAAACCGCGACGGATGCGGAAATCATGGGTCTGTGTTCCCCTCCATGGGCTCGATTCGGGAAGCCAGCCGGGCTGGGTTGAGCTCTGAGGCGCGATGGCGGAGAATCCTGCAGATTTTTACAGGGAATTAACCCTTTGTTGATTTTTGCGCCCGGCAACTCGCATAGAATTTTCGTTCGCGTGGGCTGAATTGAGGCGAGCGAGCGGGCCTTCAGGCTGCCAGTTCGTCAACCAGCCTGCACGACGTCGCAACGGGAAACCCGGCATTCGAAACCCGGAAGTCAGCGAGGCGCTGAGGAAGACCGCCGCCAGCGGCCTTGGTGCGTCCCATTTCTTGAATTTCTTGACTCGGGGATTAACGTTGTGATAAATCAGCTTCACGTAGGAAAGCTGGATTCCGCACGACCCAGCGCCGCTTCCCTCATGCAACGGTTCCAGATTGTTACGCCCTCCGTGCACAAACTGGCAAACCGAAACCAAGGGATATTCGTAGTACAAGTAGTTCCTCCGGAATTCAAACGAGCAGGGAGAAAACATGGCTAAGCCAAGCACACAGCACAAACTGGACCGCGTGCGTCCACCGCGAGTCCAGATCACTTACGACGTCGAGATCGGGGACGCGATCGAATTGAAGGAACTGCCGTTGGTCATAGGCGTCCTCGGAGATTTCACGGGTCTGCCCGAGCAACCACTCCCCAAGCTCAAGGAACGGCGCTTTGTGGAAGTCACGCCGGACAACTTCGACTCGGTCCTCGAGAGCATGACTCCGCACGTTGCCTACTCAGTCGACAACAAACTCACCAATGATCCCAACGCCGGCCAATTCAAGGTCGACCTGAAGTTCAAGAGCCTCGAAGATTTCGAGCCGGAGCAGGTCGCCCGCCAGTTGAAGCCCCTGCGCGAGCTTTTGGACTTGCGCACCCGGCTGAACGACCTGAAGGGCACGCTCCAGACCAATCTCAAGCTCGACGAGAAACTGCTTGAGGTTGTAGGCAATACCGAAGCCCTGGCAAAACTGAAGGACGAAGTGAAGAAGAAGGAGGAGCCCAATGCCTGAGACCCGGAAATCCGCAGCCGGCGCGCAGGTTGCTGAAAAGGCCGCCGAACCGAACCTTCTCGATCAGATCGTGCAGGAGGGCCGCTTCACCGATGCCAGCTCCCGCGAACGCGGGCGGGACCTCATCAAGGAATTTGTCGCCCAGGTGCTCGAAGGCCAGATGACCCTCGGCCGCGACGCCGACCAGATGATCTCGAAGCGGATCGCGGACATCGACCGCTTGATTTCCCTGCAGTTGAACGAGGTCATGCACCACGCCTCCTTCCAGAAGCTCGAAAGCTCCTGGCGCGGCTTGAAGTATCTCCTCGATCAGTCCGAAACCGGCGTGATGCTGAAGATCCGCATTCTGAACGTCTCGAAAACGGAGCTGTTTCGCGATCTGGAGCGCGCCCCCGAGTTCGACCAGAGCGCTCTGTTCAAGAAGGTTTACGAAGAGGAGTACGGGCAATTCGGAGGGGAGCCGATCGCCACGCTGGTCGGCGACTACGAGTTCAGCAAGCACCCGCAGGATGTCGAGTTGCTCGAAAAAATCTCGCAGGTAGCGGCCGCCGCGCACGCGCCTTTTCTCTCGGCAGCCTCGTCTGAATTGCTGAACATGCCGAGCTTTACGGCGCTCGACCAGCCGCGAGACATTGCCAAGATTTTCGACAGCACCGAGTATGCCAAGTGGAAAGGCTTTCGCGAGAGCGAAGATTCCCGCTATGTATGCCTGACCTGTCCGAGAATTCTCATGCGCCTGCCCTACGGACGCGACACGAGGCCCGTCGAAGGCTTCAACTACGACGAGGGCGTCGATGGGACCGAACACTCCAAGTACCTGTGGGGCAACGCCGCTTATGCTCTGGCGGCAAGAATCACCCAGGCCTTCTCCCTGTATGGGTGGTGCGTGGCCATTCGCGGCGTCGAAGGCGGCGGCCTGGTCGATGGACTCCCCGCCCACAACTTCCGCACCGATAAAGGCGACGTAGCGCTGAAGTGTCCGACGGAAATTGCCATTACCGACCGGCGCGAGAAAGAGATCGCCGACCAGGGCCTGGTGCCGCTGGTGCACTGCAAGGGCACCGACAAGGCGGCCTTCTTCAGCATTCAGTCCTGCAACAAGCCCAAGCTCTACGATAGCGATTCCGCCACGGCCAACGCCCGCATTTCAGCCCAGCTTCCCTACATGATGGCGACTTCCCGGTTCGCGCACTACCTGAAAGCCATGATGCGCGACAAGATCGGCGGATTCATGTCGCGCGAGGATTGCTGGCGTTACCTGAATCGCTGGATGGGCCAGTATGTCACGCAGGATGACAAGGCCAGCCAGATGACCAAAGCCAAGTTCCCCCTGCGGGAAGCGCGTGTCGATGTAGAGGATGTAAAAGGCAAGCCGGGAGTGTATCGCGCCGTAGCCTATCTTCGCCCTCATTTCCAGCTGGACGAACTGCATGTCTCGCTGAGACTGGTGGCGGAATTGCCGGAGGCAGTGAAGAAGTAGGCCCATGCGGTTCGTGGGTTAGCGCAAACCCTTAGCACGTAGTCGAGGAGGAAACTAGAATGGCGAGCGATTATTTGTTGTTGATGCAAGGAATTAATGGTGAGTCCAAGGAAAAAACGAACTATATCGAGCTGGATAGCTTCTCATTCGGCGCTTCCAACCCCGCTGACATCGGGGGAAGAGGTCTGTCCGCCGGAAAAGCCTCCCTGTCCGACTTCAGCTTTACCTGCGCGTTGGACTCGGCAAGCTACCAGATCCTGAAGCAGCTCTACAACGGCCAGCCGGTCGACAAATGCACTTTTATCGGGAACAAGTCCGGCGGCGGCTCCCAACCCTACACCTACATTCAGGCGATCATGACCAACTGTTACGTTACCCACCACGCCACGGGCGGCGGCGCGCAGGGCGTACCTACGCAAAGCGTCAGCTTTGCGTACGAGCAGATTGAGTTCCAATACTACACGCAGGACAGCGCCAGCGGTGCAGTCCAGCAGGCTGGACAGGCCACCTACAATATCACAACCGCAACGCAGAGCAGCTAGTCGCAGCTCTGATGCCAAGAACTGGGGCATCTCCTTCCCGGCGGGAGGGGATGCCCTTCAACCTGTGCGTCCTAACCTCCACATCACCTGGTGACCGATGAATCCGACACAGCTGTATCGCGAAGGCCGGCTGAATGATGCCATCCAGGCGTTGAGCGCAGAGTTACGCGATCGTCCGGCGGATGCGCGGCGCCGCACTTTTCTGTTTGAGCTGCTTTGTTTCGCGGGTGAATACGAACGCGCCGACAAGCAACTGGAAGTTCTGGCGCAGTCCGGACCCGGGGCCGAAAGCGGCGTCCTTCTCTACCGCAGCGCGATCTACGCCGAAAAACAGCGCCACGATCTTTTCGCGCGGGGAGAGTTTCCCACCGACAAGGATGAATCGCAAGCCGAAGCCGGCGGGGTCCTCAATGGAAAGGCCTTCGCCTCGGGTTCGGACGCAGATCCGAGAATCGGCGCGCGGCTCGAGTTGTTCGCGGCGGGAAATTACCTTCTTCTGCCGCTCGAGCATGTGGCTTCCATTCACATCCCTCCTCCCAAACGGCTGAGGGACCTCCTGTGGACGCCGGCGACGGTTCGCACCAGCGCATCCCTGAAAGCCGCGGAACTCGGCGAGGTGCTCCTGCCCGTGCTCGCCCCGTTTTCCTGGCGCCATGCCGACGATCGCGTGCGACTGGGCCGTATGACGGTCTGGGAGAGCACGGAAGGCCATCGCTACCCGGTGCCATTGGGGCAGAAGATGTGGCAGGTTGACGAGGAAGAAGTTCCATTGCTTGAGCTGCGCGCGCTGGAGTTCCATACCGCCTCTGTGCCCGCCTGAGCCGCCCTATGTCCTTTGCCGTCGATCTGCTGAACCCTATCCCCGGAGACAATCCGAGCGGAGCCAATCTTCGCTACCTTCCCGTCTACGACGAGATCAAAGAAGCCCGCCGCGAAGAAGCCCAGCCTCCGCCGGGGCTGACGGAAAAGGACCGCAAGGTCGCTGAAAACGCGGCGGTAATCAAGCTTGCGAGCGACCTGCTTCGCAACCGGACCAAAGATCTGCAGCTTGCGGCCTGGTTGACCGAAGCCTTGCTTAAGCAGCGGGGTTTCGGGGGATTGCGCGACGGGCTCGCGCTCTGTTGCGGCCTGCTCGATACGTTCTGGGACACGCTCCATCCCCAGCTCGAAGACGGCGATCCGGAGGTGCGCGGCGCGCCTTTGGGCTTTCTCGGAACCAAGCTCGACATTCCGCTCAAGCTTGTGCCCATCGTCGAAAAAGCTTCCTACAGCGTGCTCGACTACCAGCAGTCGCGCGAGGTCGGCTATGAAGGCCAGGCCAAATCGGATGAGGCGAAGAAGAGACGGGCCCAACTGATCAAGGAGGGGAAGCCTGCGCCGGAGCTGTTCGATAAAGCCCTCGACGAAACTCCGAAGACGTTTTACCTCGAAGCCGAAGACGCCCTCGACCAATGTTTAGACTTGGTCGCGCAGCTGAAGACGGCCTGCGACGAGAAGTTCAAAGAGGACGGGCCTTCGTTCGGACCTTTGCAGTCCGCGCTCGAGCTGACGCGCCGCGCAGTTCACCTCTGGCTTGAAAAGAAGCGCGAAAAGGAACCGGACCCCGACCCGCCGCCCGGCGCGGAAAGTCCGGCGGCGAGAGAACCCCAGGGCGCCTCCGCCGGCCAAACTCGAGCGATGGCCGGCCCTTCCTTTTCCTTCGACGGCTCCACCGAGCCTGCCGGCCGCGTCGACGCAATTCGCAAGATAGCGGAAGCCGCCGCGTTCCTGCGCCGCACCGAGCCCAGGAGTCCGGCCCCTTATCTCCTGCTGCGCGGTTTGCGCTGGGGAGAACTGCGCTCGGCCATCGCTCTGGGCGATCCCACCGAGCTCGAAGCCCCGCCAACCGAGCTCCGCCGGCAGTTGAAGAAGCTGTTTCTCGAGAAGAAGTACGCGCAATTGCTCGAAGCCGCGGAGAGCGCGATGGCTCTGCCCTGCAGCCGGGCGTGGCTCGATCTGCAGCGGTTCGTGGTCGACTCCTGCCAGGAGCTGGGCAGCGATTATGATGCGATCGCGCGCGCCATTCGTTCCGAGCTCAAGGCGCTGGTCGCAGACATTCCTCAGCTGCTCGACGCCACGCTTATGGACGATACGCCGGCCGCCAACCCGGAGACGCGGGCGTGGCTGAAGTCGCTCGGAGCGGCGTATTCTGCGGGCGCCGACGGCAACGGCCATCTGGGAGGCGTCGACGGCTTGGGTTCTCGCTGGCCCGGACCGCCCACCGATGTTTACGATTCGGCCCTTCAGGCCGTGCGGGAGGGCCAGGAGCGCAAAGCATTTGAAATCCTGCAGCGTGATATCGCTCGCAAGCGTTCCGGGCGCGAGCGCTTTCGCCGCCGCATGCAGCTGGTCGAAATCTGCGCCTCGACGAACAAGCCAAGCATTGCCCAGCCCATCCTGGACGATCTGGCCGCGGCGATTGAAACCCACAAACTCGACGACTGGGAGGACCCGGGCCTGGTGGCAAGCGCGCTGGCGACCATCCTGAAAATGAGCGCCAAGGTACAGGCCGACAAAGCGCAACAGCAGAAGCTGTTTGAGCGCATCTGCCGCCTCGATCCTGCGCAGGCGCTCGGAGACGGGAAATAGACCATGGCCCGAAACGAAGAGAACCGCCCGGTCACGCTTTCGGTGCTCGACCGCCTGATCGACGAAGATCCCAAGAACCGGTCCAAGGCGCCGCTGACCCGCGCTCAATCCGTGCGCGAACTGAAACGGGCCTTGAAGCGCGATCTGGAGTGGCTTTTGAACAGCAAGCGCACGATCGATCCCGCGCCCGAGTCGGCGACGGAAACCATGCGTTCGGTGTACCACTATGGTTTTGCGGACACATCCTCCAAGTCCTTGCTTTCCGGCCGCGATCAAGCCGATCTGGCGCGTGAGATGGAAAACGCGATCGCCAATTTCGAGCCGCGTCTCAAACGCGCCCGGGTGCGCATGGAGCCGGTCCAAGGCAGTTACGGCACGTTGAAATTCGTCATTGAAGGTTTGTTGTGCATGAATCCCGAGCCCGAGGCCGTCCGCTTCGATACCGTTCTCGAACTGGGCCGGGGCGAGTACAAGGTCAAGGGAGACGACCTTGCGTAATGAACTCCGGGACTATTACGAGAGCGAACTCACCTTCCTGCGGCAGATGGGAGCCGAGTTCGCGGACAAGTACCCGAAGATCGCATCCCGCCTTCTGCTCGAGCCAGACCGCTGCGAAGACCCGCATGTAGAACGCCTGCTGGAGGCATTCGCCCTGCTGGCGGCGCGGGTTCACCTGCGCATTGACGACGATTTTCCCCAGATCACCGAAGCGCTGCTCAATGTCCTGTATCCCCACTACCTGCGCCCGGTTCCCGCCATGTCGGTGGCGCAATTTGAAACCGATCCGGAGCGCGGCAAACTCACCAGCAGTCTGGAAATTCCCAAAGGCGCGGTGCTCTACTCGCGGCCGGTCGACGGCGTCCCCTGCAAATTCCGGACCTGCTACGACACGACGCTCTGGCCGCTGAAGGTCTCCCAGGCGCAATGGATCACGCCCGACCGGCTTCGTCCGAGCCTGCGCACTTCCGAAGCGGCCGCGCTGCGGGTTGAGCTGGAGTGTTTCCCGGACGTCTCGTTCCAGAAGCTCGACCTGGATCGCCTCACGTTTTACTTCAACGGCGAAAGCCCCATCATCCACGTTCTCTACGAACTGCTGCTGAGGAATGGTTCGCGCATTCTGTTGCGCGACCCGCTGAAGCCGAAGACCGTTCGCGAGCTTCCCGCGCGCAATCTTCAGCCCGTGGGCTTCGGCGAACACGAAGATGTCTTGCCGCATCCGCGGCGCTCGTTCCTCGGCTACCGTTTGCTGCAGGAATATTTTGCCTTCCCGGAGAAGTTCTTCTTCCTGACGCTCGGCGGCCTGTCGGCCCTGCGCGAGGCCGGGTTCACGTCGAAGGCCGAGTTGCTGTTCCTCATCTCGCCCTTCGAGGACGACGGCCAACAACAGCGCCTGGAGATTGCCGTCAACGCCAAGACCATTCGCCTGGGTTGTTCGCCCATCATCAATCTGTTCGCCCAGACGGCCGAGCCTATTCTGGTCGATCAGCGCCGCTATCAATATCCCGTCGTGCCCGATGCCCGCCGCCGTTCGACCATGGAAATCCACTCGGTGGATGAAGTCGTCAGCACCGATGCCGAGACGCAAGAGACCATCACCTACTATCCGCTCTATTCCGAGCGGCACGCGGTCGAAGGCGAGAGTCCGGCTTACTGGTACGCGACCCGCACGCTTTCCAACCGCAGAGGAGACGAAGGAACCGAAGTGGCGCTCTCCCTGGTCGATCTCTCCGGCCGCCCGGTCCAGCTCGAATCGGAAACCGTTACCGTGCGCTGCACCTGCACCAACCGCGACCTGATTTCCCGGCTGCCGATCGGAACCGAATCCGGGGATTTCGAAATGGCGGGAGCCGCGGCCATCAAGTCGATCGTCGCTCTGCACAAGCCCACGCGGGTGCAGCGGCCGCCGCTCGATGGAAAGACGCTGTGGGCGCTGATTTCGCATCTTTCGCTGAATTATCTTTCCATCGTGCAGGACGGCAAAGAGGCGCTGCAGAAGATTCTCGAGCTCTACGATTTTTCCGACTCGCCGGCGATCAAGGCCCAGATCGCCGGCATCGCGTCGGTCAATGCGCACAAGCATTTCACCCGCGTCATTTCCGAGCATGGGGTGGGTTTTGCCCGCGGCACCCGGGTCGAGATCGAATTCGACGAAGAGCAATTCAGCGGCGGCGGGGCCTACCTGTTCGCCAGCGTGCTCGAAAAGTTTTTGGGCCTTTACGTTTCCATGAACAGCTTCACGCAGCTGGTGGCGCGAAGCCGCCAGCGAAAGGAACCGATCGAACAGTGGCCAGCGAGAGCCGGGCAATCGATTCTGGTGTAGAGCCGACGGCGGCGGAAGAAAAGCTCCGCCGCGAGCCTTACGCCTTCGACTTTTTCCAGGCGGTACGCCTGCTCGAAAGGCTGCTCGCCGACCGCACGCCCGTGGGACAATTCGCCAACCCGGCGACCGAAGTGGCGCGCTTCGCTCCCCATGCTTCCCTGGTTTTCCCCGCCAGTCAGATTCAAGCCCTGGACTGGCCGGAGAATGCCCCGGTCCAGATGCTGGTGAATTTCATGGGCCTTACCGGCCCGGAAGGGGTCCTTCCGAACCCCTACACGTCGCTGCTCATCGAGCGGCAGCGGGCTTCCGACTTCGCTGCCTCGGCCTTTTTCGATATTTTCAATCACCGCCTGATTTCGCTGTTCTACCGCGCCTGGCGGAAATACCGCTTCGATGTGGCCAACGAGCAGGGCGAGAGCGATCGATTCTCGCGTCATCTGCTCAGCCTGGTGGGGCTCGGGACCGAAGGGCTTCGCCATCGGCTGGCGGTTTCCGACGACAGCCTGATCTACTACGCCGGCCTGTTGTCGCAACGGCCGCGCTCGGCCCAGGCCCTGCAGCAGATCCTGGCCGACTATTTCGATGCGCCGGTCGAGATCGAACAATTTGTGGGGAGCTGGTACCCGGTTGCTCCCGAGGCGCAGTGCTGCTTCGGCGAAGGAACCAGCGAATCGGAAGAACTGGGTTTCGGAACCGTGATCGGCGATGAAGTTTGGAACCAGCAATCCAAGGTGCGGATTACCATGGGACCGCTCAAACTCGAGCGCTACAAGGATTTCCTTCCGGATGGCCGGTGTTGGGCGGAGCTCCGCGACTGGGCGAGTTTCTTTTCGAGCGCCGAGTGGGATTTCGAACTGAAGCTCATTCTGCAGCGCGAGGAAGTGCCGCCCTGCGCCTTGGGAGCAGAAGAAGGATCGGAACCGCAGCTGGGGTGGGTGTCCTGGGTCAAGTCCGCTCCCTTCAACCGGGACCCGGGCGATACCGTGCTTGCGCTCGCATAATGAGGAGGGGGGACTCCATGAATCTGAAAGCTCTGATCGGCAAACTCAACGATTCGACGCGCGCGGCGCTCGAAGCCTCGGCCGGCCTTTGCCTGGCCCGCACCCACTACGACATCGAAGTGGAGCATTATTTGCTGAAGACGCTCGATTCGGTGGACAACGATGTCCACGCGATTCTGAAGCACTTCGAGATCGACGCCTCCAGGTTCTCCCGGGAGCTGGCGCGGTCCTTGGACCGGCTCAAGTCGGGAAATGCGCGCACCCCGGCCCTCAGCCCGACACTCGTCAAGATGGTGACCGAGGCCTGGACCATCGGTTCGATTGATTACGGCGCCACCCGTATTCGCACCGGGTTCACCGTCGTGGCGCTCGCCACCCATGACGAACTGGTTCGACTCATGCGGGATGTGAGCGCCGAATTTCAGAAGATTCAACCCCAGGCGCTGCGCCAGGACTTCGCCTCGATTGTGGCCTCCTCGCGCGAGGAACAACAGGCTGCTTCGGCCAGCGCTCCCGTCCCGGGCCCGGACGCAGGCGGCGCGAGGGCCGGCGGCAGGACCCCCAACCTGGACCAGTTCACCCTCAACCTCACCGAACGGGCCGAGAGCGGCAGACTCGATCCCGTACTGGGAAGAGACTCGGAAATCCGGCAAATCATCGACATTCTGATGCGGCGCCGGCAGAACAACCCGATTTTGACGGGCGAGGCGGGAGTGGGGAAAACCGCCGTGGTGGAGGGTTTTGCCCTGCGCGTGGCCCGGGGAGATGTGCCTGCGGCCTTGCGCAACGTGGTCGTACGCACGCTCGATCTGGCGCTGCTGCAGGCCGGAGCCGGCATCAAAGGCGAATTCGAAAATCGCCTGAAAGGATTGATCGAGGAGGTCAAGGCGTCGCCCACGCCGGTCATCCTCTTTATAGACGAAGCGCACGCCATGATCGGCGCCGGGGGGCAGGCGGGACAGGGCGATGCGGCAAACCTGCTGAAGCCGGCCCTGGCGCGGGGAGAGTTGCGCACCATTGCCGCCACCACCTGGTCGGACTACAAGAAGTACTTTGAGAAGGACCCGGCGTTGGCCCGGCGCTTCCAGGTGGTCAAGATCGAAGAACCCGCCGAGCTGCAGTGTATGACCATGCTGCGCGGAATTGTTCCGTCTCTCGAGAAGCATCACAAGGTCCGCATCCTGGATGAAGGTCTCACCGCCGTAGTCCGTCTGTCGCATCGTTATCTGGCGGGCCGGCAGCTGCCGGACAAAGCGGTCAGCGTCCTCGATACCGCCTGCGCCCGGCTGGCGCTCGGAGAAAACGCGACTCCGCCCGCCATCGAAGACGCTGTCCGGCTTATCGATGATCTCGAGGTGCAGAAGCGGATTCTCGAGCGCGAGGCGGCGGTCGGCGCCGATCACGGCGGGCGGCTCGCGGAAATCGCCGAGCAGAAGGCCGAAACCGAAGCCCGTCTGGCGGAATTGCGCGCCCGCTTCGAAGAAGAACGCGACCGGGTGACCCTCATCCGCGCCCTCCGGTCGCAACTCGAGCAAACCCTTGGCCACGACGGCAACCTAGCAGGATCCCCGGCGGAGAGGCACGGGGTGTTTACGGGTAAGACCGCGCCCGCGGCCGAAGTCTCTCCCTCCGCAAACGCCGCGGCGGCGGTGGCGGAAGCTCCCCAGCCCTTCGATTTTGGAGAGATTCGCGAGCAGCTGGCAGAAGCCGAACGAGAACTCGCCCGCTTGCAGGGCGAAACGCCCATGATGCGGGTGGCGGTGGACGCGCAGATTGTCGGCGAAGTCATTTCGGCATGGACGGGCATTCCTGTCGGCAAGATGCTGAAGGACGAAGTCGCCACCGTGCTCTCCCTGCCCTCGCACCTGGGCCAGCGGGTGATCGGACAGCTGCACGCGCTCGAAGTCATCAGCCAGCGGATTTCGACAGCGCGCGCCCGGCTGGATGACCCCAACAAGCCGATTGGCGTGTTCATGCTCGTCGGTCCGAGCGGAGTCGGCAAGACCGAAACCGCTCTGGCGCTCTCCGATCTTCTCTACGGGGGCGAGCGCAACCTGATCACGATCAATATGTCGGAGTTTCAGGAGGCGCACACCGTCTCGACCTTGAAAGGGTCGCCTCCGGGATACGTCGGCTACGGCGAAGGCGGTGTGCTCACCGAAGCGGTGCGAAGGCGGCCCTATTCGGTGGTTCTGCTGGATGAAGTCGAGAAAGCCCACCCCGACGTTCTCGAGCTTTTCTATCAGGTCTTCGACAAGGGAAACCTGGAGGACGGCGAAGGCCGCGAGATCGACTTCAAAAACACCATCCTCATTCTCACCACCAACGCCGGCACCGACCTCATGGCCAAGCTTTGCGCCGATCCCGACACCATGCCCACTCCCGAGGGCCTGGCCAAGGCGCTTAAGCCGGAGTTGAACAAAATCTTCAAGCCGGCCTTTCTCGGACGAATGGTCATCGTACCCTACCTGCCCATCCGCGATGAGACCATGAAGCAGATCATCCGGCTGAAGCTCAAAAGGATTCAGCGCCGCATTCAGGAAAATCACAGGATCGACCTGACCTACGACGATTCGGTGGTCGACGAAGTCGGAAAGCGCTGCACCGAAGTCGAGAGCGGGGCCCGGAACGTGGACAATATCTTGACCAACACCCTGCTGCCCGACATCTCACGCCAGATCCTCGAACGCATCGCAGCCAATGAGCCGGTCGAACGAATTCACGTTCGACTGAATGCGGATGGCCAATTTGCCTATGCATGACACCCATATCAGTAGTTCACTGGGAACGAGACCAGGGAAAGGAAACCCGTGCCGCAAACCGCTTCGTATACACAAGATCACCGCCTGATTGCCTTCGATGCGCCGTCGCTTGGCAAGGACGTCCTCTTGTTGCAGGAACTCACCGGCCAGGAAGGCCTCTCGCGCCTGTTCAGCTATGAGCTCGACCTGCTCGCCTACGAGAACGATTCCCTATCCTTTGAGAAGGTTGTCGGCAAGAAGGTCAGCCTCAAGCTACAACGTCCCGACGGCTCGCTTCGTCACATCTCGGGGTACGTAAGCCGGTTCACGCAGGGAGAAACCGATGAACGGCTGTTCACGCATTATCACGCGCAGGTGGTCCCCTGGCTCTGGTTTCTGACGCTCCAGGCTGATTGCCGCATCTTCCAAAACCTCTCCGTTCCCGACATCATCAGCCAGGTTTTCGATCTCTACCCACTGCACGACTATCGCTTGAGCCTCGGCAAGTATCAACCGCTCGAGTATCGCGTCCAGTACCGCGAAACCTCGTTCAACTTCGTTTCCCGGCTGATGGAAGAGTTCGGAATCTACTACTACTTCGATCATTCCATCGAGGGCAAGCACACGATGGTGCTCTGCGACCCCTCAACCAGTCTTCCTACATCTCCCAGTTCGCCCATCAGCTACGAAACCCGGGTGGGCGGCCTCGAAGATCCGGAGGTGATCTCCAACTGGCACGTGGGCCAGGAAGTCCGCACCGGCAAGTACAGCCTCACCGACTATAACTTCATTACGCCGTCCACCAGCCTCATGGCGAACGAGCCGACCATCGTGAATCTTGCCGCCTGCAAGGACCTCGAAAACTATGACTACCCCGGCCCGCACACGACGAAGGATGACGGCTTGGCTGCGGCCAAGGTGCACATGCAGGAAGAAGAGGCCGCGCACCTTGTGGTCTCGGCCGCCGGCAATGCCCGCGCGCTCGGGTCGGGATACTTGTTCACGCTGAAGAATCATTATCGCAGCGACCAGAACACCACCTATCTGGTCACCGAGGCCCGTCACTTCGCCTCCGCCGGACAGACTTACACCACGGCCGGAACTCTCGGCGGTGAAACCTACTCCAACCACTTCACCTGCATTCCGGCGAACGTTCAGTACCGGCCGCCGCGCGTCACGCCCAAACCCCACGTCCAGGGGCCGCAGCCGGCCCTGGTGGTCGGCAAAGCGGGAGAAGAGATCTGGGTCGACAATTACGGCCGCGTCATCGTGCAGTTTTACTGGGACCGCCAGGGGAAAAAGAACGAAAACAGCTCCTGCTGGATTCGGGTCTCGCAGCCCTGGGCCGGCAACAGCTGGGGCGGGATGTGGATTCCGCGCATCGGCCAGGAAGTGCTGGTCAGCTTCCTCGAGGGCGATCCGGACCGCCCCGTCATCGTCGGCCGCGTCTACAACGCCGAGCAGATGCCCCCTTACCAGTTGCCAGACCACCAGACGGTCAGCACATTCAAATCGCGCAGTTCGAAGGGCGGCACCGGGGCCAATTTTAACGAGATCCGGTTTGAAGACAAGAAGGACAGCGAGCAGGTCTTCATCAAGGCGGAAAAGGAAATGGATCTGCGCGTCCAGACCAATTCCCGGGAATTCATCGGGGCCAGCCGCCATCTGATCGTAACCGCCAACCAAATCGAACAGGTCAAGGCCGAAAAGCACGGTCACGTGCAAGGCAAGCTCTATGAAAAAAATGACAGCGACGTCTCGCTCGAGATCGGCGGAAAGCAGTTGCAGAAAATCGGCGGCAGCAAGTCCACGCAGGTGGGACGCGATTTCATGGAAAGCGTTTCCGGCAATGCTTCCCAGCTGGTGTCAGGGGACCAGAGAGAGCAGGTCCTCGGCAAACTTTCCTTGCAGGTTTCGGGAAGCCGGCACGAGCGGACCGCACACGACCATAACGTCAGGGCCAACAATATGAATCTTATCGGGGGCACGGCCGTAGTGATTCAGGGCGAGTCGGAGGGTGTGTTCATCAACGGGCCCGGCGGCTTTATTTCTATCACCGCTCAAGGCATCACGATCCACGGCCACATATGCGAAATCAACTGCGGCGGTGCCAGCAAAGGCGCCGAGGACGCCAACCCGGACTCTCCCGAAAATCCCGAGAGCCCCACCGATCCGAAGGATCCGGATACGGCCGATGACGGCAGCAAGTTTGGAAAGCTGAGTTGACAGGCGGGGCCTGCTCTCGAAGCGGGCAAGACTTCAGATCTCAACCGGCGGGCAACCGCACACGCCGCTGGCCCATACCGATTCGTTCTCTGCCCGCCGGGCTTCGCGGGAGACGGCCGTGCGCTCTGGATGGTTTGGCGGGACAAAATGTCGACTTCGCCATGGCCCGCACGCCCAGGCTGCTTCCAGCCCTCTGGTGGGCTGAGGGCTTTGGCCGAGGCCTGAATCGAGCAAACCGCGGGTCTACCTGTGCCGTCTGGCGCGCTTCACGGCGCGGCGTTGTGCCTTGATGGCCTGCTTATAGGCTTTGAGCTGACGTTTCGCCGCCCGCTTCTGGTCTTTGCGCGCCGCCTTCTGGGCCTGCCTGGCGCTGTTTGGGCCGCGAAAGATTTGTGCTTGACTCGGATCTACCCAGGCAAGAGTCAGCAGGACCAGCATCCATCCGACAATTCGTTTCATAGAGCTCGCAAAGGAGATCTCGACCTCCCAACCTATTCTCGCACAGAGCTGCCCCACCACCCACGATCCATCAAGATCCGCGTGCTTGCAAACCAGCCGACGAGCCACGATCTCATCACGGGCCGTCGACGCTTACCCAGCGTGGATCGATCGATCCACCGCAGGATGGGTCCAGCAATCGCCTGCTCTCGGCCATGGCTGTATCTTTTGACAGGTCCGCTTCGGAAAGCGGGCTGCGGCAGGGCAACATTTCCGGCGAGCGCGCCGTCACAACCCAACTCAACCCAAAAAGACAGGAAGATGCCTCATGGCCACCGCCCCGAAGTTTCGCATCGATGTGGACATTCACAATCTCTTAACGCGGTCTTCGCCGGAACCGGTGAAGCCTCCCGCTTCGAAAGGGCTCACGCTTCCGGAGCCGGTCTTTCCGCAGTATCCGGACAAGTTGCAGGACCCCGGACCGGCCACTCCTCCCGCAAAGCGCGCCTGGCCGCTCCCCCTCGTCTATCGCGCCATGCGCGGATGGCTGTTTCCCTACATCCGCTCGCGGGTGCTGCCCGGCGACTTTCATCCCATTACCGCCTATCTGTTCGTCGAATACAAATGCAATCTCG
>Ga0123356_10000710_pt1 | contig 36892 bp, 34 predicted proteins | sample TergutEmb28metaG_2_FD_92546 | JGI IMG/M metagenome (GOLD analysis project Ga0123356, IMG submission 92546) | Embiratermes neotenicus P3 segment gut microbial communities from Petit-Saut dam, French Guiana - Emb289 P3 | ecosystem: Host-associated > Arthropoda: Insects > Digestive system > Gut ...
AAGCCCGTCTGTATTTTTCCGAGCCGGTGCGCGCGTAGGCCCACACCAGCACGGAACCGGCCATGATATCGTCCAGGCTGATTCCACTGAAGCCCAGCACGGAGCCGTCCTCTTGGGCGTGCTGGTCGCAATAGGCCATCACATAATCCAAATAGGCGGTATTGCCGGTTTTTTCGAACAGGCGGATGAAGCCCCAAAGCAAAAACCCTTGCGGGTAACACCAGGAGCGATAGGGGAAATCGTTGGCCGTTGGGTACCGACGCAAAATGGTTTGGGCGAGGAGTTCGGCATAGTTTGTTTCTGAAAGTGTTTTCATTGAGAATCGCCTCATTTCTGTATATTTATTATAACATTCCTGTTGCGGATGGGCAAGGGGCTTGACTTTATTCGCATCCCAAGGTACGATAAGCATGCAAACGTTTGAACGGAGGGTGTTTTATGATCACACTCTTTAACGTACACCCCTGGCGGCTTACGCAAACCGAGCTGTGCCCTGAACACATGCGCCTGGCCGAGAGCATTACCTCCATCGGCAATGGCCTGATGGGCATGCGCGGCAATTTTGAGGAGACCTATACCGGCGACACCCATCGCGGCTCTTATTTGGCCGGTGTGTGGTTCCCGGACAAAACCCGGGTGGGCTGGTGGAAAAACGGCTACCCCAACTACTTTGGCAAGGTGATCAACGCCATGAACCTGATTTCCTTGCGGGTGACGGTAAACGATACGGAAATCGACCTGGCCGCCCTGCCGGTGCTCCGTTTTGAGCGGACGCTGGATATGCGCACGGGCGTATTATTCCGCAAGGCCGTTGTACAGCTCCCCCAAGGGGAAGTAGAGATTCAAACCGAACGTTTTGTGTCCATCGCCAGGCGGGAAGTGCTGGCGATCCAATACACGGTGACCCCACAGTTTGATTGTACGATACGATTGTTGCCCGCATTGGATGCCGACGTACACAACCTGGACAGCAATTACGACGAGACCTTTTGGGACTTTGCCGGTGAAGGGCAGCAGGGCGATGTATTCCATGTGTCCGCCCGCACCAAGGAGAACCCCTTTGATGCGCCCCGCTTTACCGTGGCTGCGGCTATGATCAGCGATGCGCCTGGGATGGAGCCGCAACCCGGCGAGATCCGCCCCGGTTACGTTTGCCGCCCGTACACGGCCTGTGTGCGCGCCGGTGAAAGCGCGGCAATCCACAAATACGTGGCCGTAGCCACCAGCCGCGATCATGCCGAAGACGCATTGGCCCAAACCGCTTGCAATACCGTGATGGGCGCCCAAGCCGCCGGTTACGCCACGCTCCGGGGCGAACACGAGGCCGCCTGGCTGGAACGCTGGGCCCGTGCCGATGTGACCATCGACGGAGACGACGCGGCCCAGCAGGGCATCCGTTTTAATATCTTTCAGCTATTTTCTACGTATTATGGCGAGGATTCCCGGCTCAACATCGGCCCCAAGGGATTCACCGGCGAAAAGTACGGCGGCGCTACCTACTGGGATACCGAGGCCTACTGCCTGCCCATGTACCTGGCCATCGCCGGGCAAGAGACCGCCCGCGATCTACTAAAGTATCGCCACTCCCAGTTGGAGGGCGCGTATTTTAATGCGCGCCAGCAGGGATTGCCCGGCGCGCTCTATCCCATGGTAACCTTTACCGGCGTGGAGTGCCACAACGAGTGGGAGATCACCTTTGAAGAGATACATCGCAATGCCGCCATCGCTTTTGCCATCCATCAATATGTGCGCTATACCGGCGATGCCGAGTATTTGCGCACCTACGGGCTGGAGGTGCTGGCTGCTATCGCGGAATTCTGGGCGGGCCGGGTGCACGAGCATAAGGCAAAAAACTGCTTTATGATCCACGGCGTTACCGGCCCCAACGAGTACGAAAACAACGTAAACAACAACTGGTATACCAACCGCATGGCCATGTGGTGCCTAGAATATACCATAGAAGCGGCTGCGCTGGCGGACGAGCGGCGCCGGGCCGCCCTGGGCCTGGATGCCGCTACCCTAGCCCACTATGCCGATATCGCCGCCCGTATGTACCTGCCCCACGACGCCGAGCTCGATATCATCGTACAGCACGACACCTTCTTGGATAAGGATCTGATGCCCGCCTCGGCCATCCCTCTCGAAGAGCGGCCCATCTGCCAGCATTGGTCCTGGGATCGCATTTTGCGCAGTTGTTTTATCAAGCAGGCCGATGTATTGCAGGGCCTGTACTTCCTGGGCCACGTATATGATCTGGACACCAAGCGCCGCAACTTTGCCTTTTACGAGCCTATGACGGTACACGAATCCAGCCTGTCGCCCTGTGTGCACAGCATACTCGCCGCCGAGATCGGCGAGCACAACAAAGCCGTGGAAATGTACCAGCGCACCGCCCGCCTGGATTTAGATAACATCAACAACGACACGGAAGACGGCCTGCACATCACCTCCATGGCCGGAAGCTGGCTGTCCATCGCCCAGGGTTTTGCGGGCATGCGCATTACGGAAGAACAAGGCCTGGCCTTTGCCCCCTTCCTGCCGGATTGTTGGCAGGGCTATGCGTTCACCATCGTGTACCGTGGCCGCCGCTTGCGCATCGAGGTAACTCAAAAAGCCGTGACTCTCATTCTGCTGGACGGGCAACCGCTGGAAGTATCGCTTTGGGGCAAAAAGGTGCAAGTGGATGGGTCGATATCGGTTCACTATTCCTCGTCCAAGTGATCCAGCCCCGCATGAATGATATCGCCGGGGTGCTGATCCGCCAGCGCGTAGTAAACGGCCTTGCCTGCGCGGCGGCTGGTGACCAGGCGCATTTGGCGCAGGTATTTTAGTTGGTGCGATATGGACGATTGGCTCATGCCCAGGGTTGCCGAAAGGTCGCATACGCACATTTCCGATAGGCTTAGGGCGTGCAGGATGCCTAGGCGGGTGCCGTCGGCCATGGCTTTAAAAAACTCGGCCAGCCGCTCCCGCCGGGGCTGGGAGAGCAGATCGGCCCGCACGGCGCGCACCACATCTTCGTGGATTAGGTTTACGTCGCAAAGGTCGTTGTTGTCTTGCATCATGGGATCAAAAAACCCTCTTTCTGCGTTCTATCCATAGTATACCATACATACGTGGGATGAAGCGAGGAAAGTGGGGAGAAAGAATGGGTTTATCTTCCTCGAAGCGCAAGTGGGCGGGGCCGGTGCTTGTGACAATTGTGTGCGCGGTTTTGCTTGCCGTGGCCGCTTTTCGTGGTTTGCCGACTGTAAAAATTATGGACATCGATGAAGATGCGGAATTTGAAGAAGATGTAGAAATCATTGATGTGTTGGAAGGCCGCGCCGGTTTGGCTGATTACTTTGCACAGCATGAAGCATGGGGTTCCCACATTTCCAGAGAGGCTCACGCGATGCTGGAGAACCAGCGGCCCCTGGCTGTGTATGAGTTCGGCGATCTGATTTTTACCGTAGCCGAAGTGGTGGCCGATGAGATACAGTTTTTTGTGAATGTCATCGTGGAACTAAAGCCCGGCTTGCCCGGTATGGTGCTGGAATCCCCTTACTGGCCGGCAGAAGAGGGGCCATACTTCTTTCCTGAAAGCGGAAAAGGCGCCCCGGTTTATTACATTGGGGTAGATGGCGGCGGGACTGCCCAATTTGTTGTGCCCAACGCCGACGGTTCGATTTCCTGGATGGAGATGTGCAGGCATGCCATTTATTCCGAAGGCATGCCCCCTTCAGGAGTGATGCCGCTGTTTGTGAACGTGCTCAAAGACCCACCTGCGGCCACGGATGGCCCACTGGACTGGACAGAAGCCAAATACGATTACACCGCACACATCGCACCTGATATCGAAACCAAGCAGATGACCGGCGAAACTCAGGGCGAATGGCTTCATATCGAATCTCTCACGCTACGGCGCACGCCCATTACCACCTACTGCACGGCAGTATTTTCATTGCCCGACGGCATGGGAAATCATGAGCGGGCTGCTAGGCTGGGTTTTTTGTTGCTAGATGCGGAGGGCAAGACATATCCTGTGGGCTTCTACGGCAATTACCATGTCCATTGGCTGGATGGCGATCGCTACAGGGTAACGAACCAGTGGGATGTACAAACCCTGCCCGACGCCGTTACCGTACAGGTGGTCAACCGCCATGGAGGCGGGGTGCTGGGTCAGGCAAAAAACATACCGCTGCACTAATGTTTGGGGGTGTTATCATGCCCGAAAAATCCATCAAACTCCTCGCCACCGGCGGTACCATCGCCGCCGCGGGCGAAGACGGGCTGGCCCCGGCCCTGGGCGCCAGTGATTTGCTGTCCTACCTGCCGGGGCTGGAGCAACTTTGCCATGTGGACGCCCAGGATATCCTGGCCCTGGACAGCTCCAACATACAGCCCGAGGAGTGGCGCGTGATCGCTCATGCCGCATACAATGCCTTGCAGGATCACGACGGCGTGGTGATCACCCACGGCACAGATACCCTGGCGTATACCGCCGCCATGCTTTCGTTTATGCTGCGCGGCCTGCAAAAGCCGGTGATCCTTACGGGCTCCCAGTTGCCTATCGCTCATCTGGCGGGCGATGGCCGCGGCAACCTGGCCGACGCTTTTACCACCGCGCTCACCGGCCAGCCGGGGGTGTACGTGGTGTTTAACCACAAGATCATGCTGGGTACCAGAGCCACAAAACTGCGCGCCATCAGCTTTGACGCCTTCGAGAGCGTCAACCGCCCCCTGGCGGGTGTGTTGGATGCACGGGGCGCCCACTGGGTCAACCCCCAGCCCATCACCGGCGAAACTGCTCTCCAATCCGATCTAAACGACGCGGTATGCCTCATCAAGCTGATCCCCGGCACCCGGCCCGCGTTGCTGGATGGGCTGGGTGACTTGGGCTATCGTGGGGTGGTGATCGAGGCCTTTGGTGTGGGCGGGCTGCACCACCTGCGCCGCAACCTAACCGATAGCCTGGGCGTGCTGCGGGATCGTGGGATTGCCGTGGTGGTCACCACCCAATGCCTGTACGACAGCACCGACCTTTCCCTTTACGCCGTGGGCAAGCAGTTGGGCGACCGGGGAGTGATTCCCGCCCATGACATGACCACCGAGGCCGCCGTCACCAAGCTCATGTGGGTGTTGGGGCAAACCGAAGACATCGAAACAGTGGCCGCGCGTATGCAACAGGATTATTGCGGAGAGATTGGCCATGATAACACGTAGGAGGAATGAACCATGTGGGATATCGTAATTGTGGGCGGCGGGCCTGCGGGGCTTTCGGCTGCCATCAACGCCCGCCAGCGGGATCGTAGTGCGTTGGTGCTGGCTGGGCCATCCAAAAAAGGCTGGCTGCACCGTGCCGAGCGCATCGACAACTACCCCGGCCTGTACGGGGTGACCGGTGCAAAACTGTTGGAGACGCTGCACAGCCAGGCCCAGGATATGCGCGCCGACTTCCGGGAGGGGTTGGTGCGGCAGATTATGCCTGCGGGCAGTTCCTTTTCCCTTGCTTTGGACGACGATTTGATCGAAGCCCGGCGGGTGATCCTGGCCACCGGCGCCAACCAGCCTGCCCTGCTGCCCGGCGAGGAAAAGCTGCTGGGCCGGGGCGTGAGCTATTGCGCTACTTGCGACGGCATGCTGTACCGGGGCAAGCGGGTGGGCGTGCTGGGCGCCAGCGCCAACGCTGCGGAAGAGGCCGGTTTTCTGGCCGGTTTGTGTGAAGAAGTATTGTTTTTTGGCAAGGACAGCCCCCAATTGGATTCCCGTGTCAAACGTATGAAGGGCAAAGTCGCCGCCGTGCTGGGGGAAGACCGGGTCACCGGCGTTGCCGTGGGCAAGGAGGAGCACCCGCTGGACGGCCTGTTTATCCTACGGGATGCCATGGCCCTGGCGGCCCTGTTGCCCGGCCTGGATCACGATGGTCCCTTTATCCGGGTGGACCGGCAGATGCGCACCAGCATATCCGGCGTGTTTGCTGCCGGGGACTGCACCGGAACCCCGCTGCAAATTGCTAAGGCCGTGGGGGAAGGGTGTGTGGCTGCCCTCACAGCGGCTGAAAAATAACAATGCCAAGGAGGAACTTTGATGATTCAGTACAAAACCGAAAAACTTTTCCCATGGCTGTATCGCATTCATGACCCGCTCAACGTGTACTTTTACCTGATTGTTGGCCACAACAAAGCCCTGCTGTTTGATACGGGGCACGGCGTGGGCAATATCCCCGAAACAATCAAGGCCATCACAACAAAACCTTACACTGTGGTGCTCGGCCATGGCCATATCGACCATGCCAACGGCGCTTATCAATTTGACGAGGTGTATTTGCATGAGGGCGATTTTGAACTGAGCCGGTTGCATTGCTCGCCGGAATTTCGCGGCGGCGTGGCAGATGATATAGAAAAAAAAGGATTACAATTGGATGCTGACCCGGCTGTTTGGCGCGAGGCTGGAAGCGGCAATCTAAAAAAGCTAAACCCCGGCACGGTGTTTGACCTGGGCGGCCTCCATGTAGAGGTTGTGGATATGGCGGGGCATACAGCCGGTTCCATCGGGCTGCTGGTCACAGAAAAACGCGTGCTGCTCAACAGCGATTCCGCCAACAGCCACTCCTGGATGTTCCTGGAGGAAACGCTGCCCATACCCCAATATATCGCAATGCTTGAGCGTGTTATGGAGTTGGAGTTTGATGTGTTTTATACGGCCCATAACGAAGAGCCTTTTCCCAAGTCGGACTTCCTACGATATATTCGTGTAGCAAAAAACGCATCCATCGAAAAAGCAGAACCCTACCCTGTCTTTCCCGAATTAAAGCCACATATGTACACTGAGGACGGCGTTTCGATTGTTTTTAGTGAGCGGACATTGCATGGTTAAAGCCAATAAGCGTTGGAATTTGCGTCCTTATGCTCTTTGTCCCGGCACATGACCCGTATATACTTTTCGTTGCCGTTGAGCGGAAACTCCGCTTCGGTTAGCGCTTCCCCTTTTTGGATGTGACATCGCCTGCCGTCGGTATACACGACGATGAGGCATACCTTGGAGCACTTTACGCCCAGGATGTTGCCGTGCAGGGAGATTTGGTATATCTCCGGGCCTTGGCTTGCGTAAAAATCGCCCTGCCTGAGCGAAGCGAAAATATTGCTATAGGTCAAGCTGTTGCCGTTGATCATCACAAATCCCCCAAAGGAATCGCCGGAGGAATCAACCTGGGGATCTGGGGAGGGTGCGTTGTGGTTATCGTCGGTGGACAGGCAGTAGATTTTATTTTGGCAGCGTAGCATTTCATCGTACACCTGGGGGTTGTATCCGTAATATCCGTCTTTCACTTCGCAGCCGTGATTGTAAATCTCCATAGCGAAACATCCCTTTAGTCCGCTGTAATCCGCATAGGTTTGCAAAGACCAATAGGGATGATTGTAGGATACCAAATAGCCCTCGCCGACTCTATCGCTGATGTATTGGTTGATGGCGGCCAAATCATCATACGCCATGTCCATAGGCGCCGGGGTTTGCGTTGCGTTGGGATCAGGAGAGTATAAATTGAAATGATAGACCCTGTGTTTTCCGGAGGGCTCGCCGGGGAGATCCTCCGTAACCCCAAGTTCGCAGGCGTTGATCGCCAGAAACCCGTCGCCACTTAAGTAGGAATGGTTTTGGAGTATGTCGTGGTCTGTAAAGGCGACGACGCTATATCCTTTTGCCTTGTACATTGCTTTGATCTGCCGGGGCGTGCGCGTACCGTCGGAAATGGTGGTATGGCAATGCAGGTTGGCTTTGTATACGTTCGCGTTGCTCTTGAATAAATACCGCTTCACAAGCCCACCCCCAGCATTACATATCCGAAAAGAAGGGTTCGTCTGTTTCTGTATAACGCAACGTGCCAAAGGAATCAAAGGACAGGGCAATGGGCGTGGCGTCCACGTATTTTAGGATGTCGTCTAGCCGCACGCTGTCGGCAAAGGCGGCAAATGAAAAGCTGACGCCCGCTTTTTTGGCGCGGCCGGTGCGGCCTATCCGGTGCAGGTAATATTCCTTTTTATCGGGCAGGTCAAAGTTCATCACGGCCTCTACGTCGTCCACGTCGATGCCCCGGGCCGCAACGTCGGTGGCGATGAGTATCTCAAACCGGCCCTTGCGGAAGGCGGCCATCACCCGGTCCCGCTGAGATTGGCGGATGTCGCCGTGGAGGCAATCGGCGCTGTACCCGGCTTTTTGCAGGCGGGCGCACAGCCGTCCCGTCATATCCTTGGTATTACAAAACACCATCACACGCTTGTATTGGTCGCTATCCAGCAGGTAGAGCAGGTGGTCGTACTTCCTGGTGCGATCCGAATCGATCACGTACTGGGTGATGTCGGGTTTGGATTCCTCGGTGGCCGCGATCAGTATCTCCACGGGGTTCTGCTGATATTTCCAGGCGATGGTCATCACATCCGGATTGGTGGTGGCACTGAACATCACCAGCTGGCGGCCCGTGGGCGTGGATTCGATGATGCGGCATACATCCTTTACGAAGCCCATTTTCAGCATTTCGTCAGCCTCGTCCAGCACCATGGTGTGCACGGCAGCCAGCGACAGGTTGCCCCGCTGCATATGATCCAGCAACCGCCCCGGCGTGGCCACCAGGATTTGCGGCTTGCGCCTGAGCTGGGCGATTTGTTTGTTCATGTTTTGGCCGCCGTAAATCACCGCGATTTTGATCTCGGGGATAAATTTTGCCAGATGGGTGAGCTCGTCGGCAATCTGCTGGGCTAGCTCCCGGGTAGGGCAAAGCACCAGCTCTTGCACCCGGGGGTCGGAAAGGCTGATGTACTCCAGCATGGGTATGCCAAAGGCGCAGGTTTTGCCCGTGCCGGTGGGTGCGATGCCTATGATGTCCTCGCCCGCCATCATGCGTGGAATGCAGGCCTGCTGCACCGGCGTAACGTTAGAAAATCCCATTTGCGCCACGGCGCGCAGCACGTCTTTGCTGATGTCCAGCTCGGCAAAGGCCTCGGGAATAGGTGCGGACTTGTGAATTGGTTTGGAGGGCAAGGGAAGTCTCCTTTATTGTGTTTCTATGTGTAGTATTTACTATGTTGCATTGTATCACGCCGGGGCATAAAACAGCAAGGGTTTGGGTGCGCAAAAAAGACACTCACGATGAGTGCTGGTTGGTTCACCCGACCAAGGGATTGTAGGGCGCGGCCACTGGATGCGCCGCCGTATTGCGTGAAAGCCGCGTTGTTTTGAGCGAATCACGGCGCGTCGGGTCCCGCGCCCTACAATTGATTCGCATCGCATTATTCTTTTTTGCCCCAGCCGCACAACAATCCGCCAACTACCATTTCGGTTGAATCGTTTTTTGTAATTACCACCGGCTTCCATTGCCTGCAACCTTCGCAAAATACCGGCCCGGTGGACATTTCCAGCGCCTCCATGATTCCCTTATATTCCCATATTGCCTTGTAGCACTTGTAGCAAAGTGCAATCATGATAAAAAGCCCCCTCCAAATTATTCTTTAAGAGTATGATACCTCTTTGGATCGGTTATGTAAACCTCTAAGGCGTAATATTATTCTTTAGGGGTGGGTTTAGTGTATGATATCATGCTCATAAAAAATGAAATTGGTGGACGGCTCAGAACTTGTCGCCTGGCGAAGGGTATGACGCAAGAGCGGTTGTCCGAAAAAGTTGGAATTGAAACGCAAAGCCTTTCTAATATCGAATGCGGCACGCGTTTTTTCAGCATTGATGTACTCTTAAAGATTATGGACGTGCTGGACGTAAGCGCTGACTATATACTTGCAGGTAAACATAATGTAAAAAACCCAATTACTAAAGCGCTAGAAAAAATGACTCCGAAGAATGCCGCTAGAATGGAGCAAATCATCCTGCTGTTTCAGGAGGCAATAAACGAAAAATAACCCTTGTGGCCTCGTATCACCCAAAAAGAGTTTTTGATGAAATCTCTACCAGATATAGCGTTGCGCTCCTTTTTGTGGTACAATCAGGAGGGGATAACCCGGATTATCCAAACAAAGGGAGTGCAGCGCGTATGGTGCACAGAAAACGGGAAGCGGATCGCCGGTGCGCGATCCATGGAATTCGGCGGGCGCTGGTTGCAATTTTTGTTTTGCTGCTTGTGGCGTACCTTGTGCCTGCCCTTGCCGCCGAAGGCGACGCGGTGTTCCTGTTTCCCTTTGAGGGATTCCGTTTTGAAGCCCCCCAAGGCGCGCGGGTGCTTACCCAGCATAATTTAGGCGAGCATGCAAGTTTCCTGGCCGGTTTTGGTACGGATGAAGCGGCGGTGCTGGCTGCTATGCAAAGCAATAATGTGATCATGGAAGTATTCCCTGCCGAGGGCGGCCAGATTGAGCTAACCATGGCCGGGGCGGAAGGTATTACCGACAAGTCCTCGCCGCGGATAGATGATCAGGTGCGCAATGCGCTGCTGGTGGCTTATGTCAACATGCCGCGCTACCGGGAGGTGGCTTTCTCCGAGGAGCAGCCCAACTGGTTGCGCATGGTGTTCTCCACGCAGCAGGGCGGCCTGCCGGTGTTTACATTAAGATATATCACCGTGGCCCATGGGCAGCAATACTTGTTTTCCAGCGTGCTGATCGGGCGTGAGCCCCAGGAGGCCGACGACGCGTTGGTGCTGGATGTGATCCGGCGGATCTCATTCCTTGTGGCCCCGGCTACGCCCATGCCTACACCCACGACCGAGCCCACAGCGGTGCCCACCTTTACGCCCAGGCCCACCCCCGGCACCGCTCAGCAGCCCCGGCAGGTATCAGACGGGGAACTGCTCTTGTCCGTAGATGCGCCCCCGGCATGGACCGACCGCGCTGCGCTCACCATCACCGGCATGGTGGATCCCAAGGCCAGGGTGTATATGCTGCTGAACGGGCAGCAGCTAAGCGAGGCCAAGGTGCGCGCCAACGGCGCATTTACCGTTACCGGCACGCTGCCTCAAAACGGCGATTATGAGGTAACGATTGAGGCCAGAATGCGGGGTGGCGCAACCGCTTCGCAAACCTATGCGGTGCGCATGGAAGCCCCCAAGCTATGGCTCCACATTACCGAACCCACCGACATTGTGACCCGCGGGGATGGCATGGTAAGGGGCAAAACCGAACCGGGCGCCCGCATCGACATCCGGGGGGCCATGTCGGGCAATGTACGCGCTAATACCAGGGGCGATTTCAGCTTCCGCATCAAACTGCCCAGGGAAGGGATATACACCTACGAGCTCACCGTATCCCTTAGGGGATATGATCCTTACAAAACTACTTTTGCCGTGGTGCGGGAGTTTACCAGAAAGGAAGCCTTGGATGCTTTCCGCAAGGCGCTGGTGCCCGTGGATTACACAAGGTTGCTAAGGGATCCTGAGGCGTTTGAAGGCAAGCGCGCCAGCTATCGCGTGCGGGTGGCCGCCATCGGCGATATGGACGGGAGGCCCTGCTTGCTGCTGCAAGTACGGCAAAAGTCCGGTTGGGGCCAACCCATGTGGGCATTGTGCGAGGGCGCGCCTCCTTACGGCGTGGGCGACGCATTCCTGGCCTATGTGCAATTTAATGGCCAGATGGCGCCTTATACCGATCCCGAAGGCGCCACAACGATGGTGCCGGTGGCGGACTTGCGGTTCTACTCCGATTAGCGCAAAGGGGGCAATAGCGCATGAGAAAAGTGTTTATCAGCGCACTTGTTCTTTTGACGGCGCTGGGGTGTTTCGTGATGTTTCCCGCAGCCGCTCAGGTGATCGAGTTGGATTCGGTGCATGCGCGGCTCAGTTTTCCCGACCCCTGGCTGGTGGTGACGCCAGCCTCCCTGCCGGTGTATGCGGGTTTGCTCCGGGAGGCCGGTTTGGATCCGGAGGCCATGGAGGCCCGGTTTATCCAAGATGGGGTGGTGGCCGAGGGCTGGGCCGAAACCTTTGACGACAGCTATCGCCTGATGGTGCGGGAGGATGAGCGGAGCGCGGCGATATTTGACATCGGCCGTGCCACCGCCGGGGATCGCAGAGCCATCGCCAATGCCTTTACCTCCGCCAGGGACAATAACTTACGATACCAAGTAGCGGAATGGAACAGGGCGGGCGACCTTGGCTGGGCGCTCTTTTTGCGCTATAATGTGATGGAGGGCGGAGAAATCATTGGGCGCGGCGTGCAGTATTTTACCATCCGCAACGGGAAAAACTACATCTTGGATTGGCAGTTGGGTGCCCGGCGGGTTACCAATAGGGACATCGCCCGTTTAAAAGAGAAACTCGACGGGTTGTCCTTTACCGAAGGGCTGGACATTCCAACTCCCATGGCGCGCCTGGAGGTGACCGGCGGCATGCCCACTGAAACCGGCGTGGGTGAGGTGCGTTTGCAGGGTTTCACCGAACCGGAGGCTGGCCTGCTGCTCACCCGCAGCGTGGGGCAGGAGCAAGTTACCGTAACTGTGGGCGCGGCCAACCGCAGGGGCGATTTTATCCTGGATTTTGCCCTGGCCGCCCAGGGCGAATACGATCTGACGTTAACCGCCAGCAAGGACGGTTACGTGGAAACATCGGTGAGCGGCAAGCTCTTGTATCAGTCCGGCTGGCTGGCGGTAACCATCGATCATGTGCCGGGCGCGGTGCACGAGCAGGCGTTTTACAGGCTGTCCGGCACCGCGCCTACAGGTACCGAATTGCAGATACTCATCGGCAACCGCCCCGCCGTCCATCGCAAGACGGGCAACGACGGGCGCTTTAGTTTGGAGATCGATACCAGCCTGCCGGGCGAGTACAGCGTCCTGCTCATCGCCACCCTGCGGGGTTTTAACGAGCGGCGCATCTCCATCGAATTCACCCGCGTGGCCTCCGCCCAGGAAGAGCGGGACGCCCTGAAGGCCATGGCAACCAGGGCCACATATGCCCAAGTGCTGCGCAATCCCGAAGCCTTTGTGGGTGAGGTGATGACCTTTACCGGGGATGTGGTGGAGGTTAGCCCCGGCGTGGGGGTATGGTTTATCCGCCTGGATGTGTCCCGCACCCGGAACGATGTATGGCCCATGGTGCTGGTATGCGATGAGGACCCCGAGCTTTTTGTGGGCGCGCGGATCACCTTCTATGCCCGCGCCAACTCGCCCTTTGTGGAGCAAGACACCAACGGGAACGAGATCACGGTACCGGCGCTGTCATTGCTATGGATTGAATGATATCGAATGATATTTAATTGGAGGAACTCGAATGAGCGCGGCCCATTACGCCATCTTTGTGGATTTGGAAAACTGCGGGGCCAAGGTGGCCACACTGAATACCATCATCGAAAAGGTAAAGATCCGCGGCGACATACTGCTGGGTAAGGTGTACGGTTACACCGATCAGTATGCTGACCTAAAAGAGGTGCTGCTGAGCAACACCTTTAACGTAGTTCCTTCGTTGCGTTTTGGTCGCAACCAAAAGAACAACCTGGACATCCAGCTGGTGATCGACGCCCTGGACGTGGCTTACAAAAACGAATTGATCGACAGCTTTTGCATTGTGTCCGGCGACAGCGACTATACGCCCCTGGTGGGCAAGCTGAAGTCCATGGGCAAGTTTGTGCTGGGCATCTCCCGATCCGAGGCGGCCAGCGGCATTTTTATCAACGCGTGCAACGAGTTTCAATTCTTGGAGTCGGTGACCCATACCAAAGCGCCCTCCCCTAAAAAGAGCGGCATGGACGACTCCCTTACCGACACCGAGGTCAACAAGCTAATCCAAACCATTTTGGAAGAGCGGGTGGACGACGGGGAGATACTGGCCTCAGAGCTCAAAAACGTGCTGCTGCGCCTGCGCCCCGAGTTTAACGAAAAGGCGCTGGGGTATTCCAGCTTCAGCAAGATGCTGGCCGGGCTGGAACAACGGTTTGCTACTTTTTCTGTTACCAGCGACAGCTACAATGTGATCATCCGCCTGTTACATGAAGACAGCGCCGCCCGCCACATCACAAAGGACAATTATGTAGAGGCCTTCTCCGCCCAGCTCAACGCCTATAAAGAGAGCGGGTTCGACCGCGTGAATCCCTCCCTCTTGAAGGCTGCCATTCAAAACCAATACCCCAACTACACCGAACGTGTCGTGGGCTTTAAGCGTTTTTCTGACCTGCTGCGCAGTTTGGAGAAGGCGGGTTTGCTGGAGATTGAAATGGATGAGCAGAGGAGTATGTTGATAAAAATAATGGAAAATTGAAGTAGGGCGCGACGCCCTCGGCGCGCCGTGATTCGCTCAAAAAAACGCATCATTGACGCAATACAACGGCGCGTCGGGTCGCCGCGCCCTACAACCGGCAAACCCATCGTTCCTGTAGGGGCGGATTCCATATCCGCCCGAAGCATGGTGTTCAGCGCGGATGCATTCGGGGCGGGCGAAAATGGATTTCGCCCCTACATGGCTTCCTGCCTTGATCACTTCAACCCTTGATTCGCCTTGGAAAGTTGAAAATAAAAAACGGCCGGGCAATAGCGCCCTGCCGTTTCTTTATTTTCGACTTTCCACTTTCCATTTTCAATTGATCGCAGCCTGAAAGGCCGTAATAAACTCCGGGCAACTCCAAGAGCCGCAGGCCGAGAATGTGTTTTGCGATACCAGCAACTGCAACACCAGCCCGCTGTTTAGCTCAATATTGAGCGCCTCTTTGGAGCGGGTGACATCGTTGCCCTTAAACACCGCGTTGTCCAGCAGCGTGTTGATCAGTGCGTTGGCGGTTGCGGAGTCGGTGATCTTGCCCACGCCGGAAAGGTCAAGGGATTTTACCTTGCCTCGTACGTCCAGAACACTTTCTAAAGAGCCGCCACTGGGGCCGTATCCGCTGTAGGTGAAGCGTTGGAACAGGCGCATGTTGCCGCCTACTTCGGCAGCCACAGCCGTTTTGGGGGAGAGGCCGGACACCGCGTATACCGTGGCGCCGTCATCGGCGGCGTTGGAGATCAGGCCAAACCAGGCGCTGGAATCGGCCTGGGAGGGATCGCTCACATGGGACACGCTGCCCAGGGCATTGCCCAAAGCGCTACTGCCAAGAGAGCCCGGCTGGCTCAGCATGCGGTACGCGCCTCCGTCGAAGCCTATCAGCGAGAAGTTGCCCGCATCCCCGGTAAACAGCGAACGGAAGGTGGACGCACTGCCGCTGCCGATGGTTAGGCTGCCGCCGGGTACGTCGGCCAGCAGGATGGGTGCATCGGTGGGAAAATGATTCTCTAAAAGGTTCTCTAAAGAATCTTCATTTTCGCCCGCCGCATGGATTTCGATGGGCACGGTGCCCGGATCCGAAGGCGCGGATACCAATGCGGCTACGCCTATTACCAAGGCCACTGCCCCCGCGCAGGCCACAGCGGCGAATCGCGGCCACATCTGCGGCAAAGCAGGCCGTCGCGCGTCAAGAATTCGGGCGCGTAGCTCAGCGCCGACCCGCAGCCCATCAAGCATCTCGGGCGCGACTACCGGCAGATCGGTTATTTTCCTTTTCATTGCGCCTCATCTCCTTTCAGCATGGTCTCCAGCTTTTTTCTGGCCCGGGAGAGCCGACTGGAGATGGTGCCCTCGGGCACATCCAGCATGGCGGCGATCTCCACGATACCATAGCCTTGGTAGTAGTGCAGCAGCACAACCTCTTTAAACGCGGGGGAGAGCATGTGCACTGTTTCCATCAGCTCGCTTTTTTCAGTATATTCGGCAATATCGTCGTTGGCAGGAATAGATTCAAACGGGGACCCCAACACCACGCGTTTGACCCAAGCCGCGCGCCAAAGATCCCTGCATCGGTTTAACGCCACCTTGAGCAGCCACGCTTTTTCGTGGCCCGGCTGAATCTGGGGCCCCTTGGTGAGCAGGCGGATAAACACATCCTGGCAAACGTCTTCGGCTTGCTGGCGGTCGTTCAAGTAAAAGTACGATACCCTGAGCACGTCGTTGGCATAGTGTTCGTACAGCCGCTCAAACTGCGCACGGCGATCAAACCCCTGATCCGGCGCTTCCGGTGAGCTGATCACCCGGCTACACCACCTTCTCGCTTAATTAACGAAGCAAGGGAAAGCTTTCTTCCCGTATCACGAATCATTGATGCTCTCCTGTATCATCTGTGGCACGGTGCGCTCTGCGTGGGGGCGGTTTGGATCGTACTTGCCCCAGTACACGGCCTCTTCTTTATACCGTGTAACCGGCCTTTTTGTTTCGGCAGGATAGCCGAAATACACGATGTTCACCAAATCAACGCCCTGTGGGACGCATAGGTATTCGCGCACCTTTTCCCGGTCAAAATCGCCGATCCACAGGGAACCCAGCCCCATCTCTACGGCGGCAAGCATCATGTTTTCGATGGCGGCGGCGCAGTCGATCTGCCAGCCGTTGCCTTCCCAGGGCACATACTCGGTGCGCGCACACACCACCATGGCCATGGGCGCGTTAAATTGCCCGCCACGGACGAAAACTTTCATTTCCTCCAACTCCGCGGGGTTGTCCACAACCACAAACTCCCATGGCTGCAGGTTGCAGGCCGAAGGCGCCGCCATGGCCGCCTGGAGCAGCAACTCTACTTTTTCGCGCTCCACGGGCTTGTTGTCAACGTAGTGGCGGATGCTGCGCCGGGCCAGGATGTTGTCCATGATTGCGCCCACGTCATCATTTCCTTTCGTGAGGGATGAGGACATTATACCATGCGTGGCGAGGAAAAGCGATTTACTTTTTCAGCCCAACAGCGCCTCCCCCATCGGATCATGCCGAGCCATATTGCGCTCCACAACCGCCGCCCCCGCGTTGGCGTAGCAGTACGCACAACGATGGGCGCAACAGTTGTACGCTCCAATATCCACGCTGGGTGCGCAACCGCAGGCCGGGCGTTGGTTGGGGTCAGGCTTGGTGTCCGATGTTTTGCCGCCCAGAAGCGTTGCATCCACGCAACGTGCCCGCACGATGCCATAGACCGATAAATCTAACGGTTCGGCGCAGGTTGCGATGCGCAGCCCATGGGCCTGGGTGATGGCTGCCAGTTGGGGCGCCAGCTCCAGTATCTCCTGCTGTGAGGGGCAGCGTGCGCCCAAGGTGGCCATGCGCCGCCGGGTCTTGGCGTAATCATCCAGAAAGCTGATGGTCACCTGCCTGGTTGCGCTGCTTAAGGCTCCGGCCAGCTTTTCCATATGATCCACATGGAATTCTGCCGGATACCTGTCGCTGAGCAGTATGGGGTCATACCGCCAGATCACACGCTCTGGGCCGATGGCGTCTGCCCAGCGAAACAGCGTATCCACCCGCTCTTGTAGCGGTGGCAAGCCGGGTTCCACTTCGTATCCATAGGCGTTGAGGGTGAACTGCAGATAATAGGGGTAATCGCTCAGCACATCCAGCGCACTTAGCAGTGGGCGCGGATTTTTGCTCCACAGCACCAGCCCGTCCACCTGATCGGGCAACAGGGGAACGCGGCGCACTTGGCGTGGATTCATGGGATTGACGGCCAGGGCGAATCCCTCGCGCAGCCGTGTGGTGAACCACTCACCATAGAATGCGGGAATATCGGTGCGCCGGGAAACGCTGATGATCATGCTACACCTCGCAGGATTTTGATGGCGCGCGTCGAACAAAACCTTGTTTCCTATTATACATCAAAACACAATAAAGCAAAGGAAGTGCGCGTATGCCCATCATCGACATGCCCCTAAATGAGCTAAAAACCTATGCCGGCCTCAATCCCCGCCCCGCCGACTTTGATGCGTATTGGGATGATTCCCTGGCCGAGATGCGTGCCGTCGATCCCCAAGTGGAACTGCGCCCGGCGGAGTTTGCCGCCCCCGGCGTGGAGTGCTTTCATCTGTACTACACGGGCGTGCATGGCGCGCGGGTCCACGCCAAGTACCTGCGCCCCGCTGGCCAGGGGGATTGCCCGGCCCTGCTGCTCTTTCACGGGTATTCCGGTCGCAGCGGCGATTGGTACGGCATGTTGGGTTGGGCTTTGAGCGGTTTTTGCGTGGCGGCCCTGGATTGCCGTGGCCAAGCCGGGCTTTCGGAAGATGTGGGCGGGGTGCGGGGCAATACGCTCCACGGCCAGATCATACGCGGCTTGGACGACCCGGATGCCAAGAAGTTATTGATGCGCGATATCTATTTGGATACCGCCCAGTTGGCCAGCATCGTGATGGGCTTTGACGAAGTAGACGGCGACCGGGTAGGAGCCGCCGGTGGTTCCCAAGGGGGCGCGCTTACCCTGGCCTGCGCCGCGTTGGAGCCACGCATCCGCCGTGCCGCGCCTTGTTTCCCCTTTTTGTGCGACTATCAGCGGGTGTGGGAGATGGACCTGGCAAAAGACGCTTATCGAGAGCTGCTGGATTATTTCCGCAACTTTGATCCCCTTCACCAGCGGGAGCGGGAGGTATTCACCAAGCTGGGGTATATCGACAACCAGCACCTGGCCCCGCGCATCCGCGCCCGTGTGATGATGGCCGTGGGGTTGATGGATACCATCTGTCCACCGTCTACCCAGTTTGCGGCGTACAACAAGATTACCGCGCCCAAGGAAACGGTGATTTACCCGGACTTTGGGCATGAGCATTTGCCTGGGTGGGAGGATAAGGTGTTTGAGTTTATGATGGGGATGGCTTGACAAATACTATAATATTTGTTATCTTGAGTTTGCAGAGAGGGAATCATTCTGATGAAAAGTTACTCCTCGCGTGAAGTGATCCTGATGCTTAAAGCGGACGGTTGGGAGCACATTGGCACGACGGGCGATCATTATCACTTCAAACACCCGACAAAGCCCGGCAAGGTCACCGTTCCACATCCGTCAAAAGACTTGTTTCGCAAGACGCTAGGCAGCATCGAAAAGCAATCGGGGTTACGATTTGGAGAATCAAAAATCAGCGGAAAGAGGCATCTGTCATGAAGCAACCCGCCACCTATTTATATCCCGCCGTGTTTACCTTCGAGGGAGGGCAAATCTCCATCACCTTTCCCGATTTGCCCGGTTGTGTGTCCTGCGCGGATACTGAGGCGGAGGCCGTCGCCAATGCTCGCGAAGCGCTGGGTGGGCACTTGTGGTGCATAGAGCAGGATGGCGACGCTCTGCCCGCGCCCACGCCCGCTAATTCAGTTGAACTTGAAAAAGAGGAAATCGTTTGCCCTATTGATGTTTACATGCCTGCCGTGCGGCTTGCGCAGGAAAACAAGGCAGTGAATCGCACCGTTACACTACCCGCTTGGCTTAATGCCGCTGCGTTGGAAAAGGGCGTCAATTTTTCGCAGGCACTGCAGGCGTCGCTTATTGAACAGTTGGGGTTGCAGCAACGCATGCGAGTGTAATGCAAAAAAGGTGCGCCATTACATATATTTAATCAGTGCGTCGCGCCACTACAATCAACCGCCGGCTGCTTTTATCGTACCCACGCATATCGTAATCACCGTAAATCCGTATGTCATGGAAACCCGCGTCAGAAAGCAGCCTTTTGTACTCCTCATCAAGAAGAATCCTGTACACAATATCATATTGATTGCTCTCCATGCGGTTTTCTGAGTGATACAAATCCAAAACGTGTATGGTTTGGAATCTTTCGTTATGTTCTTTGACAAATACGCGTGAAAAATCCTTTCTATTTACAGCCACTTCAATGGAGGGTAATGATAATGTAAAATGCGTGGTTCCTTGCGTTAATACCAGCAGTCCGTTTTGATTCAATCTGCCCTTCATGGATTTAAGGGCGGTAACCAAATCCGCGTCTGTATGCAGATGGGGCAAAGCGGTGGTAAGGCAAACAACCGCATCAAATGTACTGGTGTGCTCCTGCTCCAGATATCTGAAATTACATTGACATAGAGGAATATCTTTTTTGTGCTTTTCCAGATTGGTTTTTGCAACATTAAGCATTGCTTCTGAATAATCGGAGCCGGTAACACCAAGCCCCATTTCTGAAAACATGTATAAGTGCTGCCCTGTGCCGCAAGCGCAATCTAAAACCGTATTTACGCCATGCTGCTTAAATAGGCTTTCGAAAAAAGATCGCTCATCTCCCAGATAATCTGTTATAGAGCCGAACTCGTCGTAGTCGTATGCAAATTTTTCGTATGCGTCTTTCATTCTAATTTTTTCGCCACCTTTCAATCGCTTGCAAAAACAAATCCCCATACAGTCGCAACTTCTGCTCACCCACCCCCGACACCCGCAGCATCTCTTGCCGGGTGCTTGGTTTCTTAGCGCACATATCAATCAGCGTGGCATTGGAAAACACCACATAGGCCGGGGTCTTTTGCAGCTTGGCGATCTGCCCGCGAAGCCGCGAAAGCTGTTCGTATAGCTCCTCGTCCACCGCCGCAGCCGCCAACGCCGCCCGGTTGCCCGCAGCGCGGGTGGGTTTGCCGTCCAGGCCGCGCCGGGGTTGGCGTTGGGGCACCGCTTCATTCGCTTGGGGTAGGGCAATGGGCAGGCAATCATCGGGTTCGCAGGTTCCGCATGTGCCGCAGTGGGTTGGCGGCTCCTCGCCAAAGTAACGCAGGATGCGCCCGCGCAGGCAACCCTTGCCCGTGCTCAAAAAAGTCATCTCACGCAGGCGGCGCCGGGCCTCGCTGCGGGTCAGCTCACGCTGCTCCTCGCCCAGCTCATCGTTTTCGTAGGCGCGATCGATAAAGTAGTTGTTAAGCACCACGTCGCGCTTGCTGTAGAGCAGCACGCACCGGGCCGGTGAGCCGTCACGCCCGGCCCTGCCCACTTCTTGATAATAGCTCTCGATATCCTTGGGCATGTTGTAGTGCACCACAAAACCCACGTTGGATTTATCAATGCCCATGCCAAAGGCGTTGGTGGCCACGATCAGGGGTTTTTCGTCAAACAAAAAGGCGTCTTGGCTGGCCCGGCGCACCTCGTCTTCCAATCCGGCGTGATAGGCCGTTGCCCCGTGGCCATGTTGGTTGAGCAGCGCGCACATCTCCATTACCAGCTTGCGTGTGCCGCAGTATACGATGCCGCTTTGCCCGCGCAGTTGCTCAACCACGGCCAGCAGGTGGCGTGGTTTCTCTTTGTCTGTGATGCTGCGCACCTCAAAAAACAGGTTTTGGCGGTTAAAGCCGGTCACTAACTTTAGGGGTTGGCGCAACACAAGCAACGATTCGATGTCTTGCCGCACCCGCTCGGTGGCGGTGGCGGTGAAGGCTGCCAACACGGGCCGCCGGGGCAGCGCATCGATAAAGTGCCGCACATCCAAATAGCTGGGCCGAAAGTCGTGGCCCCATTGGGATACGCAGTGGGCCTCGTCCACCGCCACCAGCGGGATGTTTGTCTCCTGAGCAAAGGCCAAAAACTCGGGAGAGGCAAGGCGTTCGGGGGCCACGTAGATCACGGTGTACAAACCGGCGCGGGCGTTTGCCAGGGCCTTGCGGAACTGGCCGGTTGTCAGCGAACTATTTAGGTAAGCGGCGGCCACCCCGTTTTGTTTTAGGGCGCTTACCTGATCTTTCATCAGTGAGATCAGCGGCGAGATCACCAGCGTAATCCCGTCCAGCATCAGCGCGGGCAGTTGATAACAAATCGATTTGCCCGATCCGGTGGGCATGATGCCCAATACATCGCGCCCGGCCAGGATGGCGTCGATCAACTCCTCCTGCCCCTCCCGAAAAGAATCGTAACCAAAATGTTTTTGCAGTAGTTGATACTTCATAAACACAGTATACAGGCAACGCGCTGTGATGTCTACGCAGGAAAGTAAAGACATTCGCCGAATACTACTGTGGCATGCATCTGAATTTGGAGGGATAACAAATGGCGGTTTTGCGCATGGGTGTGATCGGCGTAGGGAACATGGGTACCAGCCACATACGATGGATATTAGACGGCGATGTGCCCGGCATGGAACTGGTGGCCGTGGCGGATCAAAAACAGTCGCGGCTCGATCATGTGCGAGCTTTGCCGGGCTGTGAGGGGATCGCCTGCTTTGCCGAGGGTACGGAACTTATCGACAGTGGCACGGCAGACGCCGTGCTGATCGCCACCCCCCACTACGATCACCCGCCCTTGGCCATCCGCGCCTTTGAGCGGGGCTTGCATGTATTGTGCGAGAAACCCGCAGGCGTGTACACCAAGGCGGTGCGGGAGATGAACCAGGCGGCGGCCCGGAGCGGCAAACGTTTTGGTATGATGTTTAATCAGAGAACCAACGCCCTGTACCGCAAGATGCGCGAGATTATAGTCAGCGGCGAGCTGGGCGAGATCAAACGCACCAACTGGCTGGTGACCGACTGGTATCGCAGCCAAAGTTATTATGACAGCGGCGCTTGGCGCGCTACTTGGGCGGGGGAGGGCGGCGGCGTGCTGCTCAACCAATGCCCCCATAACCTGGATTTGTGGCAATGGATCTGCGGCATGCCCGTAAGCATCCGGGCCTTTTGCCGCGAGGGAGCCTGGCACGACATCGAGGTGGAAGACGATGTAACCTGCTACGCCACCTATGCCAACGGCGCAACAGGTGTATTTATCACCAGCACCGGCGATACCCCTGGCACCGACCGCTTTGAGGTACTGATGGACAAGGGCAAGCTGGTGGCCGAAAACGGCGTGCTCACCATGACCAAGCTGGCCATGGGCGAAAAAGAGTTTTCCGCCACCTACACGGGTGGGTTTGGTGAGCCCGAACGTACCGTGTCCGTGGTGGAGACCGACGGCCAGAACCTCCAGCATGTGGGTGTGCTCCGGGCCTTTGTGGATGCGGCGCTTAACGGCGGCCCCCTGGTGGCTCCCGGCGAGGAGGGTTTGTTTGGCCTAACATTATCCAACGCCATGCATCTCTCTTCCTGGCTGGACAAAACCGTGACTCTCCCGTTAGACGAGGACTTGTTTCTACGACTGTTAAAAGAACGGGCTGCCACCAGCCGCCACAAAACCTCGGACAACGATGTAGTGCTGAATACGGAGGGATCGTACCATGCCTCAGCCCGCATCTAACGGTAACGCGCCCCTGCGGGTGGGGCTGATTGGCTGCGGCGGCATCGCCCAGGTGCATGCGTCGGTTATTGCGGCCCTCCCGCCTGAGACCGCGATCCTGGCTGCCGTATACGATATCATGGAAGAGCGGGCCCAGGCCCTTGCCGGCCAATTCGGAGCAAAGGTGCTGCCCTGCCTTGATGCGATGCTGGAAGGCGGCGCGGTGGACGCCGTGCATCTGTGTACACCCCACGATCTGCACGTGCCCCACACTCTGGCCGCATTGCGCAACGGTCTGCATGTGCTGAGCGAAAAACCCGCCGCCATCTCCTTTGCCGAGCTAGACGCCCTGGAAGAAGCCGCTGCCGGTAGCGTGGCGCAGTACGGCGTTTGCCTGCAGAACCGATATTTGCCGGCGACCCGGCGCGCCCAGGAGCTGTTAGCCGGGGGTGGGCTGGGGAACATATTGGGCAGCCGCGCCATGATCTCCTGGCGGCGGGAAGGCCCTTATTATAGCGAGAGTGGCTGGCGCGGTACCTGGGCCCACGAGGGCGGCGGCGTGATGATCAACCAGGCCATCCACACGTTGGATTTGCAGTGCTTGCTATGCGGGCAGCCGACCCGGTACGAAGGTTCCATGCACAACTTGCATCTGGGCGACCAAATCGAAACCGAAGATACCTGCCAGCTGCGTATGGAATTCCCCGGCGGCGCGGTAGGCCTGCTCCACGCCAGCGTAAGCTATGCCCTGGACGCTCCCGTTTTGCTCGAAGTGCATTGCGAACACGGTGCGTTGCGCATGGAGGGAGACGCCCTTTACTTGCGTGAAGGGGATGGGCCTTGGGAGCACCAAAAGCTGCCCGTATACAATCCACCCGGCAAACTCTACTGGGGCGCCGGGCATGTATTGCTGATCCGCGACTTTTACCAGGCCATCGCCGAGAGCCGGCCCTTCCAGATCGGGTTTAAGGAAGGGACAAGGGTGTTGCGGCCGCTGTTAAAGTTTTATGAGGAGAAAAGGGGACAATTGATACAAAGTACAAAATAAATATATTGTACACAAAAGAGAGATATGGGAGGTATAATGATGAAGTATTCTTGGCGGGAACTGAGCAAGAGGGCGCTCCATGCTATTGCGTTGTTATTGCTGCTTAACCTGATGTTCTTTTTGAGCATGGCGCTAGTGTTCGCCATTCCCAACAACGACGTGCGCACCAATGTGGAACGCTCAATGTTCCTCTTGGATAGGGAGGGTGAATACCCTCGGATTTTCTCGTCCAGCTCCCATTCGATGCTTGATAGCGCGACAGATACCCTCATGATCGCCTCGGCGTTGAAGGGAGAGGATGTCGGTACGTTTTATGCCGCGATGGATATGTCAGACTATGCTCGCTATTGGCACGGTTATCAAGTGATATTGCGCCCGGTACTCCGCTTCTTTAACTACCATGAGATTCGGGTGATTCAAGGCACATCGTTGCTTCTTCTTCTTACGTATCTGCTGTGCGCTTTGGCAAAAAAAGGGTGGGGGGGGGGCGTCGAGATTGCACTTGCCTTTACTTTTTCGCTCTGTGTGACCAATTTTTTCATCGTGCCGATAAGCCTTCAATATGCCAATATGCATTTCTTGATGGCGCTTGCATCCATTATTGCCCTATGGGCGGCTGAGCGTCGGTGGAACACACACCGACTGTGTTTGGTTTTTTTGGTGATTGGTGCGTTTGCGGCGTTCTTTGATCTTCTGACGACACCGTTGATCACCCTCGGTATGCCGCTGCTTCTTCTGCTGTGGCAGCGGGCGAAAAAGACGGACGTTATGCTACGTAACGAGTTGGCATTCATCACGGCCACTAGCATCACTTGGGGTTTTGGTTATGGCTTTACTTTCGCTTTTAAGTGGGTGCTGGCCACTTTGGTGACCGGCAAAGACATCATTGCCGACGGGATGAACCAGCTCGGCTTCCGCATGAGTGGCAGTGGCAACAGCGCATTTACCATCTCCCAGGTTCTGATGCGCAATCTTCGTGGAATTTTATCCCTGCGCTTGGAAGAAACGTTTTTCCCGCTGATATGCGGCTGTATTTTGGCAACGTTGATTTTAGCCATTCTATTGGACCGCACGGCACTTGCCCGCGTGCCCAGGGTATTGCCGATGCTGCTGGTGGGAGCATTTCCCTACGCATGGTATTGCCTTTTGCGCAATCATTCCAGAATTCACAACTGGTTTACCTTTCGCGTGCAAATGATAACGGTGATGGCCGTTGCATGTTCGTTGCTTTACATTGTGGATATACATGCCTGTATGACCACAATCAAGAGAATGATCCAAAAACAATCAAAATGAAAGCTTTAACTTTCCACTTTTAATTCTTTTTGCTCCCGCAGTGACCGGATCAAATGATACAACACAATCCCCATCGCCGCGATCATCGCCGCCGCCGCCAGGCGCATATCCATCGGGCGTTCCCGGACCAGGAAGGGCATGTAGCCCATAAAGGACGAAAAGATGAGGAGCAAAGGGGACAATTGATACTAAGTACAAAATAAATGTATTGTACACAAAAGAGAGATATGGGAGGTATAATGATGAAGTATTCTTGGCGGGAACTGAGCAAGAGAGTGCTCCGCGCTATTGCGTTGTTGTTGGCGCTTAATGTGGCGTTCTTTTTGAGCATGGCGCTGGTGTTCGCCATTCCAAACAGCGATGTGCGCACCAATGTGGAGTATTCGATGCACCAATTGGACTGGGAGGGTGGGTACCCCCGGATTTTCTGGCGCAGCTATTCGGTGCTTGATAGCGTAACAGATACCCTCATGATCGCCTCGGCGTTAAAGGGAGAGGATGTCGGTACGTTTTATGCGGCGATGGATATGTCAGACTATGCTCGCTATTGGCACGGTTATCAAGTGATATTGCGCCCGGTACTCCGCTTCTTTAACTACCATGAGATTCGGGCGATTCAAGGCACATCGTTGCTGCTGCTTCTTACGTACCTGCTGTGCGTTTTGGCAAAAAAAGGTGGGGGGGGGCAAGATTGCACTTGCCTTTACTTTTTCGCTCTGTGTGACCAATTTTTTCATCGTGCCGATGAGCATTCAATTTGCCAATATGCATTTCTTGATGGCGCTTGCATCCATTATTGCCCTATGGGCGGCTGAGCGCCGGTGGAGCACACACCGGCTGTGCTTGCTTTTTTTGGTGATTGGTGCGTTTGCGGCGTTCTTTGATCTTCTGACAACACCATTGATCACCCTCGGCATGCCGCTGCTTCTTCTGCTGTGGCAGCGGGCAAAAAAGACGGATGTTATGCTACGTAACGAGTTGGCATTCATCACGACCACTAGCATCACGTGGGGTTTTGGTTATGGCTTTACTTTCGCTTTCAAGTGGGTGCTGGCCACTTTGGTGACCGGCAAAGACATCACTGCCGACGGGATGAATCAACTTGGTTTCCGCATGGATGGTGGTGGCATCAGTGTGTTTACCATCCCGGAGGTTCTGAGGGGCAATCTTCGTGGCATTTTATCTCTACCCTTGGAAGAAACGTTTTTTCCGCTGATATGCGGCTGTATTTTGGCAATGTTGATTTTAGCCATTCTATTGGACCGCACGGCACTTGCCCGCGTGCCGAAGGTATTGCCGATGCTGCTAGTGGGAACATTTCCTTACATTTGGTACTGTGTTTTACGCAATCATTCCGGAGTTCACGTTTCTTTTACCTTCCGTGTGCAAATGATAACGGTGATGGCGGTTACATGCTCGTTGCTTTACATTGTGGATATACATGCCTGTATGACCACAATCAAGGGAATGATCCAAAAACAATCAAAATGAAAGCTTTAACTTTCCATTTTCAATTCTTTTTGCTCCCGCAGCGATCGGATCAAATGATACAACACAATCCCCATCGCCGCGATCATCATGGCCGCCGCCAAGCGCATATCCATCGGGCGTTCCCGGGCCAAGAAGGGCATGTACCCCATAAAGGACGAAAAGATGATCAGCACCGGCACGTACCATCGTTTGGGGTACCGCACCGCGTACAGCACGGCGAATATCTCGGCCAGCAAAAAGTAACGGTCGTGCATTTTGGGCAACACCAGGGGCATCAGCAGCGTAAAGGCCAAAGACAGCTCCCATATGTGCCCCATGCCGATCTGTTTGCGCCGGTTGTACAAATAGAACAGCAGGCAGAGCACCAGCATGCCCGCATAGGGCAACAGTGCGGCTTGCAAATAACGTATGGTTTCCGGGGGATACCACTCGCTCCATTGCGTGGGGTCTATCCCTGGAATAAACTTGAGGATGGGCGTGTACGCCGGTTGGTTGCTCAATTCGCCAAAGGGCATAAATTGATAGATATTGGGGGCGTTCCAGGTGAGCCGGTCGTTGTATTGGCCTGCCTGCCGCAGATAGATGCTCAACGCGCTGATCAGGGAGCGCCCTGCTATCAGCGCCGGCAGAATGGAGATCAGGTACACCGCCGGGAACACCAGCGCATGGCGCAGCTTGAGTTTTTTGCCCCACAGCCCCAACAATACGATGGGGAAAAAGAACACGGTTTGTAGCTTAAAGCAAAAGGCCACCGAAAGCATGGCTACCGACAGTATGGGCCGGTCGGCCAGCATGGCGTAGACGCAGGCCAGCACAAAGAAGCAGTACAACGTGTCGCACTGGGCCCACAGGGCGCCGTTGAACCAAATGGTGGGGATGAGCAGTGCTGCCGTAAGGGTAAGCAGGCCGTATTTTTTGTCGATAAAGCGTTCTACCATACACATCAGCAGGATGGCCAGCGCAAAGTCGAAGATGATCGATACCACTTTGATCATGTACAGGGGGTTGAGCGGCAGTTCGGCGATGATCAACAGGATGTACTGATAGGGCAGGTTGTAGTCGCCCACCGTCATGGCGAGCGATCTAACCCCATGCTCGCGGAAAATGTCGATCCAAAGCCGCAAGTGACTGACGTAATCAGCGGTAATGTGGTTAAACAGCGCCACACGAATCATAACCGCCACCATCATTAGCGTTGCCACATACAAAAAGCGCGGCCATTCCTGCTTTTTTCTGAGCAGAAGATAGGCTGCCATCGCAACCCCGTACAGCCCGCCAAATATCAGCAAAAATACTCTGCGCTCCTGCCAGGATGCACAGTAGCCCAGCAGCGATACCGGCCCGCCGTATACGCCGGTTAGTGTAAGCGCGGCGGCGGCTAGCCCTGCACATATCCACTGCAATAGCAAACGGTGGCGGCTATCGATGCCCTGCGCCCAGGAAAGAGCCTTTTGCAATCGAGGCACCTTTTGCAGTTGTTGGTTCATTTTTTTCTCCTTGCTTAACTAGTCAATCAAACTGCTGCCGGTCATTTCGGCAGGTTGGGGGATGCCCATCAGTTGCAGCATGGTAGGGGCTAGGTCGCATAGGCGGCCTCCGGTTCTTAACTTCGCGTCCCGGCATCCGTCGTCTACCACGATCAGCGGCACCGGGTTGGTGGTGTGGGCGGTGAAAGGCTCACCGGTGTCCGGGTCCACCATTTGATCGGAATTGCCGTGGTCGGCGGTGATCAGCGCCCGCCCGCCCACATGGCGGATGGCGTGGACCAGCGTAGCAATGCAGGCGTCCACCGTACGCACCGCCTGTTTTGCGGCATCCATGATGCCGGTATGGCCCACCATGTCGCAGTTGGCAAAGTTAAGGATCATCACATCGTATTCGCCGCTTTGGATGTGTTTAGCGGCTTCTTCCGCCACCCCAATGGCGCTCATCTCGGGTTTCATGTCAAAGGTGGCGATTTTGGGGGAGTCGATCAGCACGCGGTCTTCGCCTGGGTTGGCCAACTCCACCCCGCCGTTAAAAAAGAAGGTGACATGGGCGTACTTTTGGGTTTCGGCGATGCGCAGTTGCCGCAGGCCCCGCTTGGAGAGGTATTCGCCCAGGGTATTGTCCAACGTTTGGGGTTTGTTGACCACCAGCAGGCCGGTAAAGGTTTCGTCGTACTGGGTCATGGACACATACAGTACCTTTTGGAAGCCTTTTTTGCGTGGGAAACCGGCAAAATCCGGCTGTATAAACGCCCGGGTGATTTGCCGCGCCCGGTCGGGCCGGAAATTAAAGCAGATCACCGAGTCGCCTTCTTGAATCGTGCCTACGGATTTTCCGTCCTCCAGCACCACGGTGGGCAGCACAAATTCGTCGGTTTCGCCCTTGTCGTAGGATTGCTGTACGGCTTGGGTTGCGCTTCCGGCGGGCACGCCCTCGCCGTATACCAGGGTTTCGTATGCTTTTTGCACCCGATCCCAGATATTGTCCCGATCCATGGCCCAGAAGCGGCCCATCACGGTGGCGATGCGGCCTACGCCGATTTGCTGCAGTTTGGTTTCCAGCTCCTCCACAAAACCCAGGCCCGAGGAGGGGGGCACATCGCGGCCATCCAAAAAGCAGTGCACGTATACCTGTTCCAGGCCGTGTTGTTTGGCCAGCTCCAGCAGCGCGTATAGGTGGGTGTTGTGGCTGTGCACCCCACCGTTGGACAGAAGGCCCATCAGGTGCAGGGAGCGGCCTTTGCCTTTGGCATTTTCTATCGCTTCCAGCAGCTCCGGCTTTTGAAAAAAGTCGCCGTCTTGTATATCCTTGGTGATGCGGGTGAGTTCTTGATACACCACGCGGCCTGCGCCGATGTTCAGGTGCCCTACCTCGCTGTTGCCCATCTGCCCCTCGGGCAGGCCCACGTCCATGCCGCTGGCCCCCAAAAGAGTATGGGGATAGGTTTCCATCAGCGCGTCCAGGGTAGGGGTACCGGCTTGGGTGATGGCGTTGGAGGTTGGGTCGGGATTCACGCCAAAGCCGTCCATGATGATGAGGGCGGTGATTGGTTTTTTGGTCATGCGGTGCTCCTTTGTTGCTATCGTGTGATGATGCCGCGCCGGAATCCCCCCGCCACTGCGGTGGCCCTCCCCCCTTTGGCAAGGGGGGTTCTAAAGAAGAACAATAAATCGGAAGATATCCCCAAAACCTCCCTTGTCAAAGGGAGGGGGACCGCCGCAGCGGTGGAAGGATTCTGCTTGCTGGCAGTCGGTTTACTTATCAAAATGAACTACCTTTGCAAAATCCTCGGCTTTTAGCGACGCGCCGCCGATCAGGCCGCCGTCGATCTCAGGCTGGCGCATCAGGCCGCCCGCGTTGGCCGGGTTCATGCTGCCGCCGTACTGAATACGCACCGCGTCGGCAGCCGCGTCGCCGTACTGGCCAAGGATGGCCGCGCGGATCACACCCACGGTTTCGTTGGCCTGCTCGTCGGTGGCTACCTCGCCGGTGCCGATAGCCCACACCGGCTCGTAAGCCACGACCACCTGGGCAACTTGCCCGGCGGTGAGGCCGGTGAGCGCCGTAAGGGTTTGATAGGCCACCAGGGTGTCGGTATACCCTTCTTCCCGCTGGGACAGCGTTTCGCCTACACAGATGATGGGGATGAGCCCTGCTTTGACCGCGGCCAGGGCCTTGCGGTTCACCGCCTCGTCGGTTTCGGCAAAGTATTGGCGGCGTTCGCTGTGGCCCAGGATCACGTAGGTGCAGCCAGCGGCCAGCAGCATATCTGCCGACAGCTCGCCGGTGTACGCGCCGCTGGGTTGCCAGTGCATATTTTGTGCGCCAAGCTTGATGTTGGTGCCACGTATGGCTTCGCTTACGGCGGCAAAGTTTACTGCCGGCGTACCCAGCACCACCTCGCAGGGGGCGTCTTGTACCAGGGGGATCAGCGCCTCGGCAAGGGCTTTGGCCTCGGCGGGGGTCTTGTTCATTTTCCAGTTTCCGGCTATGATGGGGGTTCTCATGGTGGGCTCCTCCTTGCACATATGTGTAACCAATATCAAATTCGGCATGGGCAAGAAAAAAACCTGCCGCAAGATACGCGGCAGGAAAAAGCATTTTGAGAGCATTTTAATTTGAAGCTATAAATTAGTTGCCCAGGATCTCGTAGATGTCTTCGATGTGGGTGAAGGGGATATTGCGGGATTGGGCGACGCGCTCCGCATAGCTGCCCCTGGCTACCACAAAGGTAACGTTCCTTGCGTTTCTGAACGAGTTCCTCTCGATGTCCTGAACGCTGGACGGGATGGTGATGTTGGTGAGGCCCCTGTTGTTGTAGAAAGCTTCCTTCTCGATCACGGTGATGCTGTCGGGAAGGATCACAACGTTCAGGCCCACGCAATCATAGAACATCCTTTCGCTGATCACGGTAACTCTGCTGGGGATAACGATCTCGCGCAGCCCCGTGCAATCCTTAAACACGTTGGTGCCAAAGGCGGTGAGGGTTTCCGGGAGGACGACGCCGGTGAGCGCAAAGCTGCCCTGGAACGCAAAAGCGCCGATGGTGGTAACGCCTTCCGGGATCACGATGCTAACCAGGCTCCTGATATTCCGGAAAGCCGAGTTATCGATACGCGTAACGGGATGCCTGCCCAAGGTGTCGGGGACGACCACATCGCCGCCCGGCCCTCTGTAACCGGTGACGACCGCGCCGCCATCACGAATCTCAAACTCAAAATCGCCTTCGAACGCGGCCTGCGCGGATACGAGACCCACCGCCATCATGGCGGCAACCAGAAGAAAGATAACCCCAATGCGTACGTGTTTCTTGGTCGACATGTAGAATGACCTCCTCATGAATTTTGAAATAGGATACATCGTTTGATTTACTATGGTGTGGAATATTGTTTTCCTGCGTATACTTTTGGGATGATTCCTTATCCTCCCTTCGTTTCTGTACTCGCAATCCTAGGCGACATGCAATGAAAGTTTCGAACTGTCACTTATCATTGAGCGCGGCTACGCCGGGCAGCTCGATGCCTTCCATATACTCCAGCGATGCGCCGCCGCCTGTGGATACATGAGAAACCCTTTTGGCATAACCCATCAGCTCGATGGCTGCCGCCGAGTCACCGCCGCCCACGATGGTGGTTCCATCGCACTCGGCCATGGCCCGGGCGATGGCGCGGGTGCCCTGGGCATAGCTGTCGAATTCAAACACACCCATGGGTCCGTTCCAGATCACGGTTTTGGCCCGGGATATCTCAGCCGAGAAGATAATTTGGGTCTTGGGGCCAATATCCAGGCCCTCAAAGCCGTCAGGGATATCTTGGGAATGCACGGTGATGTGCAGGCTATCGTTGGAGAAGGAGTCGCCAGCCTCGTTGTCCACCGGCAGCAGCAGGCGCACGCCCTTTGAAGCGGCCTTGGCCATCAGTTCCTTGGCCAGTTCCACTTTATCGGCCTCCAGCAACGAATTGCCGATTTGGCCGCCCAGTGCCTTTTGGAAGGTATAGGCCATACCGCCGCCGATGAGCAGCGCATCCACCTTTTCCAGCAGGTTGTTGATCACGCCGATTTTGTCGCTCACCTTGGCGCCGCCTAGGATGGCTACAAAGGGGCGCTCCGGGTTGTCCAGGGCTTTGCCCATGATCTCGATTTCCTTTTGGATCAGGTACCCGGCCACGGCGGGCAGGTAGTGGGTTACGCCTTCGGTAGAGGCGTGGGCCCGGTGCGCGGTGCCAAAGGCGTCGTTTACATACAGATCGGCCATGGAAGCCAGCTCTTTGGCAAAGGCCGGGTCGTTTTTCTCTTCTTCTTTATGGAAGCGAAGGTTTTCCAGCAGCATCACGTCGCCGTCTTTTAGGGCCGAAGCTAGGCCCTTGGCGGAAGGGCCGATCACGTCGGCCGCCAGGGGCACTTCTTTTTGCAGCAGCTGGGCCAGGCGTGCGGCCACCGGGGCCAGGGAATACTTATCGTTGAATTCACCCTTGGGGCGGCCCAGGTGCGAGCACAGGATTACCTTGGCGTTATTTTTCACCAGGTACTCGATGGTGGGCAGCGCGCCCACGATGCGCTTTTCGTCGGTAATGCGCTTGTTTGCGTCCAGGGGCACATTAAAGTCGCAACGAACCAATACTCTTTTGCCGGATACCGATACGTCTTCGATGGTCTTTTTTGCCATGAGGTACACTCCTTCACGTCGCATATTGGTCTTATTTTGCACATTTTTGCGAGCAGATAACCAAAACGCGCCATATATCCTTAACAGAATACCACGGCGCGACATTTTTTGCAAGGTATGAAACACCAAAAAATCAAAATTTGGTCATGAAACTGTTTTTAATGCTTAATATATTAGAAAATTTGACAATTATATGGCCGTCAGTACCACTGCCAGCACTGCGCCGGGCAACCCCAATACGCCGGACACCGCTAGCGTCAGCAGGTTCACCGACACATTGCCCCAAATCGCCTGCATGCCCAGCAGCCCGGCCACGCCCATCCCGGCGTGGATTAGCCGCCGCCAGCCCTTGCCGCCGATCAACGCGCGGCCCAACACAAACATCACCGCCATCAGCACCGCCATAATGGCCACCCAAGCCCAGGATACCAGCATATTGCTCCCCTCCGCTTCCAGAGCAAAAGCATTTGCGTATGTTTTTCCAACAATCTCATCTGTTAACCAGATCGCCGTGCAGAATCCCTCCACCGCTGCAGCGGTCCCCCTCCCTTTAACAAGGGAGGTAGGGGTTAGGGACGAAAACTTCGAAAAGAATCCCTTAGGGGATTCCTAAGCGACGGCATGCAAAGAATCATTGATTTGGAAAATTATTTTCAAATGCATATTGCTCCCCTCCGCTTATGGGTATGCGGAGGGGAGCAAAGTTTATTCCTCCACCCGCTTCACAAACTGCGCCATTACATACCCCTCGATCACATCGGTCTTTACCCGCAGCCAGCCGTCGGGTAACTCTTCTAACACCAGCAGCTGCTGATCCAAATAGAGGGTGGTCAACACCTTGCCCGAGGTGGTGGGTTCGGTGCGCAGGTTAAGCCAGGAATCATCGGCAATGGCCGTTACTTCCCCGATCCACTCGCCCTGTTGGGGAGCCTGGGTAAGGGGCATGGGCGTGGGGCGTGGGGTAGGGGTGGCCGGGGGAGCCGGTGTGTTGAGGAACCCAACCTCCACCGGCGGCGGCAGCGTGGGGGCCGGGGCTTGCTCTGCCGTGGCGGGCATCAACTGAATGCCCGGATAATAAAAGTGCAGGATTTGCTCAAATGTCCAGTTTTCAACACCAGCCATCCATTCGGCGCCACGCTGGCTCATGCCCACGCCGTGGCCAAAGCGGCGCGCTTCTAATATAACGCCGTCTTCCACCTCGTGTTGGGTGATTAATTCATTATTGCCCGGATTGATGGACAGGCCCAGCAGCCGCTTTGCGTCCGGGAAAAGGGGGATGTCTACCTCGATGGCTTCGGCCACCGGGCCCATGGCCGTCCACAGGGGGGCGGGAATCGCCGTGGGATCGGGATCAGAATCGGAGTTGGAATCAGTTTCCGGCGAGGCTTGCTCAATCCCTTTGCGGGCGTCCACCCGCACCCACAGCCGTAGCATCGTCATCAGCCGGGAGGGTGGGGGGTGCCGGGGCGTATGCAGCTCGGCTTTTTCTACGCCGGTGATGCGGATATGCTGGCTATCGCCGTCGTAGCCCAGGGCCATCAGCGGTTCGGCCAGCTCAGGCTTCAAAAGTTCGGCCAGCCCGTCCAGTGCGTGGTCAACACCTGGCCTGGGCCACTCCCGGGGCAACAATACGCTGCGTACCTGGCTCTTGGGGTTTTGTAGATCGTAGGGATCATCCCGCACGATAAAAAGCTCCTGGCCGCCGTCGGGCCACGCGTTTTGCATCAGCTCGGTTTGGCCGCCGTTGCTGGCGGAATAAAAACCCCGGGCCAACGCCCCGTTTACATAACCGCACAGGCCCGCAGTTTCTTGTATGGCTTGGGCGGAACGGCCATGGGCCGGGTTTGCGCCCCGGTACACCTGGTCGTTGGTATTATCCACCAAATCATAATCCCTGGAGGAACCCAGCTTTCGTTGGGCATAGGTGCGGGCGGTAACCGCCTGGGCCTTCAGCGCCTCCAGCGGGAAGGTATCGCTCATTTCATAGGGCACCACGCCCATTAAGTACACTTCCATGGGTGCGGTGAACACCGGGCGCACCACACCGTCGTTGGCGACGAGGGTCAAATCCCCGGCAAAAAGATTAAACTGGCCGTTAAAGCGCAGACCGTTTTCCTCGGCGGCGGCAGGGGCGGGCAAAGCGTGCCTGCGCAGGGTGAATTTTTCGGCCCGTTTGGCCATGCCTTCATAATATAGGGTGAGCATATCCTGCTCCCAGGCGAAAACCAGCTCGCTGCCCCGCTGGAAGGCCAGGCCACCCGGCTCCAGGGTGTAGCTGCCGTCCAGCGCCACGGTGAGCCGGTCGTCCTGCACGCGGGTGAGCAGCACACGCACGGTTGCGCCTTGATCTTGCGCAGAAATATCCACAAAAGATTCTGTGGCATGGGCCGACCCTATCAAACACAGCGTCAGCCAGGCTGCGGCCATAAACGCTCCTATTTTTGTGTTACCCCGCTTCATGCATTCACCTCCGTGTGATTGCAATCATTATAGCATCTTTGCAGGCAAAATGCACATGTTGTGGAATTTTGCCGTTGTTAGGTGATTTACACGGGCCGTCTTTTCTGGTATGATACACGAGAATTACAGATAGTAAGGTAAGTGAACAGTTTGAATTTTGTCCTAGATGCACTTTTTGTGTTGATTTCGACAGTAAACATATGGATACTTCTCTCTCTTTTGTATTATTTTGTCATAAGCTTCTGGGGATTTAGCAAGATGACAAAGTATGGCGAACATGCACCCAAAACTCGATTTTTGGTGTTTATTCCCGCTTGCAACGAGGAGTTGGTGATCCGTGATGTGATCCGTTCCGTGCAAAAGACGGAGTACCCCTCTTCCCTGATCGATATTTTTGTGATCGCCGACAATTGCACCGACCAAACCCGGGCGCGGGCATTGGCCCAGGGCGCACGGGTGATCGAAACAAAGAGCTTGCCCGGCGAACCGGTGGGCAAACCGCACGCCATCAAAAAGGTGCTCACCGCCCACCCCGAGTTTTACGAAGACTACGATATGCTCACTATTTTTGATGCCGACAATGTGGTGGGCGCCCGCTTTTTTGCCGAGGTCAACAGCCAGTACCTGGACCAGGGGAAACCGGCGGCCATCCAAGGGTACTTGGGGTGCAAAAATAAGGCCGGGTTGGTGGCGTTTTATTACTATCATTCCTACACCCTTACCAACCGCTTTTTTCAGCTCACCCGATACCGGCTGGGCATCAACTGCTCCGTGGGCGGCACGGGCCTTGCGTTTTGCCTAAAAGCCTTGGCGCGTGTTGGGGGCTGGCGGGCCAATACCCTTACCGAAGACATGGAGATGCAGCTGCTGTTTACCCGCAACGGCGAACGCATCTTATGGAACCACTACGCCAAGATCTACGACGAAAAACCCACCACCGCTTCCACTGCCTTTAAGCAGCGCACCCGCTGGAGCCAGGGGCACTGGTATGTGTCGTTGCGCAATGCCGGGCCGTTGATAGGGGCATTTTTCCGCCGCCGCATCCCGTTTAAAGAACTGATCTCCAGTTTTTTCTATATGTTTTCCATGCCCCTGTCGGTACAGATTCCGTTGCTGGCGGTGATGGCCGTGCTTACCATCGCGTTGCGGCAGTTCCAGCCCCTGGTTTTTTTAGGGTTGGACAACTGGAGCTGGCTGCATAATGGGCTGCTCTTCCTTACTTTTTTGTATACCTTGTTTGGTTTGTTTTTTGTGGCCGATTATATGGACAACCAAGAGAAACCCCGATTTTCCTCGCTGTGTTGGGTGGTGGCGTCTTACATCACCCTGTATCCCCTTACGCTGGTATCCCAGGTTCTGGGCTTTTTCCGCCACGGCAACCAGCGCATATGGGTAAAGACCGATCATGGGATCACCGTGACTCCTGAAACGGATCAAAACGAATCACAAAACGTATTAAACGTATTATTTGAAGAAGAACCTCAGGAGCGGAAACAAAACGTTGTATGAGTGATGTCTTAAATTGGATCGCCACCGCCGCCTTTGGGCTGGAGGGGGTGGTGGCGCAGGAGTTGC
>Ga0123356_10000711_pt1 | contig 36888 bp, 28 predicted proteins | sample TergutEmb28metaG_2_FD_92546 | JGI IMG/M metagenome (GOLD analysis project Ga0123356, IMG submission 92546) | Embiratermes neotenicus P3 segment gut microbial communities from Petit-Saut dam, French Guiana - Emb289 P3 | ecosystem: Host-associated > Arthropoda: Insects > Digestive system > Gut ...
CCGCCGGGATCGCTTCTTCAGGCGCCTGTGGCGCAGCCTCTTGCGGCTCTATAGCGCCGTCAATGAGTTCTTCCGGGAGAGGGGTTGCGTTGATTTCCGGTGCCAGGGATTCGTTGGTCAGTTCGGACATGGTGTGTAGTACCTCCTTTATTGTGCGCGCCGGGGTAGACGCGCCCGCCGTGCAGCCGATGATGCGCGATGCGGAAAGTTCCTTCCTATACGCGAGCAGTTGCTCCGTCCCCTCTACAAGAAAGGAAGGGCACAGCTCCTCGCACACCGCCTGCAATTTGCGTGTGTTTGAACTCAGCCGGTCGCCGATAATGACCATAACGTCGCATGTTTGCGCGAGCAAGCGCGCTTCCTCCTGCCGGGACTGAGTCGCATAACATATTGTATCAAATATTTTCACGTTTGTACAGAGGTATTTTAAAATTTCTATACATTTTTTCCATTCTTCCGCCCGGAATGTCGTTTGAGCAACGGCAATGACGGCGCTCTCCCGCCAATTTGTGTCGTTTTTCAACAACTCCGCCAGGAATTCCGCGCTTTGTACAACGGTAGCCTCGCCCCGGGCATAGCTCTGGATGCCGATGACCTCGGGATGATCCGGGTTCCCGGCGATGATGGTCGTCGCACCGGGCGCGGAATGCTCCGCCACAATTTGCTGGATGTGCGCCACGAAGGGGCAGGTGGCGTCGCAGCAGGCAATGCCCAGCCGGTGGATCTCCTCCATCGTATCCTTTGGCACGCCGTGCGCGCGGATGACCAGCATATCGCCCGTGGAGCATTCATCCGGTTTTTGCACAGTACGCGCGCCCTGTTCGCGCAGTTCCCGGGTGACCTGCCTGTTATGGATGAGTTCGCCAAGCATGCACACGCTTGCTCCATGCGCAAGGCATTCGCGGGTCATATCTACCGCGCGCTTTACCCCGAAGCAAAACCCCGCTGACTTTGCCAGATATATCGGCATTACGCGTCACCCTGTTCCCAAAGCCCCGTAACCGCCGCCATGATGATATCGGTGGCTTCGCGGTTTTGGCGTTTGTTGGGCGTCTCCCCAAGGCCTAAGGCGGTAAACGGGATGACCTCGCCAAAGCGCACGGTGATCTTTCCGCGGAATTTCAGGCCATCATGAATCAGGGCGCACGGCAGAATGTCCGCCTTTGTTTTCCGGGCGATCATGGCCACGCCGGTTTTGCCCTGCATGGGCTTGCCGTCGGGGCTACGGGTGCCTTCGGGGAAGATGCCAAGGCCGCAGCGGCCATCCCGCATGATGTCCAGGGCGAAATCCAGGGACTTGCGGTCGATGATATCCCGGTCCACGGGGAAGGCGTTGGCGTGCCGGAGCAAAAATGATACGGGCTTTTTGCGGTACAGTTCGACCTTGGCCATGAACCGCCACTCCATGCGGGAAAACGCGGCCAGAAAAGCAGGGTCTGTCGCGTGCAAATGATTGCACGCGAGGATTATGCCGCCGCTTTTTTTCGGCAAATGCTCGCGGCCAAATACCTTCATATTGAAAACCAGACGTAATAGCCCCCGCATTAAGGGCAGCAGCATGCGCATAAGCTTATATGGTTTCACGCGGTAGGAAAATTCTTTCATGGCAATTTCTCCTTCACAATATTCACAATCGCCTGCACGACCTCTTCCCGGGTCATGCCGGTGGTATCAAGCAGCATGCCGTCCTCGGCGGGGCGCAGGGGGGAAATGGCGCGTTCCGTGTCCTGCTTGTCCCGGGCGGCGACCTCCGCCAAAACTTTAGCATATGGCTCGTCCAGTCCTTTTGATTTGAGCTCGAGCCAGCGGCGTTTGGCGCGTTCCTCTGGCGAGGCGGTCAGGAATAGCTTCACGTCCGCTTCCGGCAGGACCACGGTGCCGATGTCCCGGCCGTCCATAATACTATTTTGCGCCCGAGCAAGCGCCCGCTGCAAGCCCAAAAGATAGGTCCGCACGGCGGGGATTTTCGCGACGTCCGAAGCGGCCATGGCGCTTTCCGGCGTTCGGATCTCTTCGGAAACATCCTCCCCGTTCAAAAACACATGCTGTGTCCCGACGACATATTGGATGCTCAAATCAATCTCCGGCAGGCACGCCGCTACTTGGGTCTCGTCCCCGGCGGGTTGCCCGGCCATGCGCACGGCAAGCCCAATGGCGCGGTAAAGCGCCCCGGTGTCAATATACACGAATCCAAGCGCCTGCGCCGCAAGCCTCGCGCAGCTGGATTTCCCGGCCCCGGAAGGCCCGTCGATTGCTATGATCATCGCTCTCAATTCTCAACTCTCAATTATATAGTTTTCTTCCCGCGTGAACGGCACCGATGCGTGGGCTTTGCCGAATTGCTTGACGTCGATTTCCAGGATGCAGGAAATGGTATATGTGATTTCTTTGAGATCGCCAGTCGTTTTGTCGATAGCGCAGGTGATCCGGCAATCCCGGTAGTTGGTCCCAAAATTCGTGATGCTGACGAAGGGCTCGGCCATTTTCGCGTCTTCCAGGAGTTCGGCGTCCCAGGCGTTCATCACCTTGCCGGTGCGTAAAATGGTGGGGTTCTCCGGAAGGGTTGGCACGTCTTCGTCCGCCAATATGATGTTGATCTGATATTCGCCGCCGCTTTCAATGCAGATTGCTGATTTTACGAAGCCCGGCTCCAGCTTGCTGGCCCAGTTTTGGTTCTCTACGGGGAAGCCTTTGTGGTCCGTGCCTTTTGCCACAGGCTTCTGCGGCTGCCATTGGCCAAACTTCGCGATGGGCGAGACGACGCGCAGCACTCTAGGCGCTAAGGCGTCCAGCATCCGGTTGCTGCATTGAATGGCGCTCCTGTCGATGAGTACGCGGTCCTTCCAGGCGTATCCCGGCCGCTCGGCCTTCACCCGGTTGGCGCTTTCGTTGAAATAGGCCACGATTTCCGCTTTCGTGGAAGGCCTTTGCGGGGCGGCGGTGGTTGACTCCTCCGTGGTGGGCTCTTCGGTGGCGGGCTCCTCCGTAGTCAGTTCGGTGGTGGGTTCTTCTGCCGTGGCCTCCGCCTCCGTGACGACTACCGAGGTGACTTCCTCCGCGCGCAACCATAGCGCCCCCAAAACCGCGGCGGCAACCAGAACCGCAAGAGATATCCCGAGCGCCGACCATTTGAGCCATAAACGCATTCAATTCCATCCCCTTACTTAATACTGCACGTCCATTATAATCAAAATATGGCGCCGCGTCAAGATTTTTCAGAAATTCTACAGGAAATTTACGTTACCCTCTTGTAATGCAAGCAAAAATAGTGTAGAATGTGTTGGTGTGGATTGACTACTCGAAGGAAGGATTGGTAAGTAATATGGCGGACAAGCTATCGAAACAGGAAAAGCAGCGGCTGAAAGAGAAAGAGCGATTCGAGCGGGAACGAAGGAAATGGAAATACCAGAGCACAAAACAGGGCGGGCGCAAGAAGGCGGCAAAGGTGGATGCCACGGCGATTGTCATCAAAACCATCGCCATTGCGGTGGCGGCTGCCCTTGTGCTGGGCTTTGCCTGGGTGTATAGCTCGAATTATTCATTCCCGTCGCGGTATTTCCCCGTGCTTACCGTGGGCAGCCAAACGGTGCGCGAGCCGGAATGGGCGTTCTATTTTTATAACCAGTATAACCAGCAGGCCAACCAGTCGGCGCAGTACGGGCAAATGGCGAGCATGTTCGGGCTCGTAAGCCTGGAGGAATCCGTGTTCGGCCAAGTGAAAGGCCCGGCCTTTGGCCAGGAGGAAGAGGGCGCGGAGCCCACCACCTGGGACAAATATATTCATGAGGAAACCAATAAGGCGATGCACAGCCTTTTGGCGATATATGAGCAGGCCCTGAAGGACGGCGAGAAGCTAAACCTTGAGGACCGCGCGGAAATTAAGGACCACATGCAGACAATGGCCGAATCCGCGAAGGAGCAGGCCATGTCCATGAACGCGTACCTGCGCCTGGTCTATACGCCGGGTCTCACGGAAAAGAAATACCGCGCCATGCTGGAGCGGGATTATATCATCATGGCCTACGAGCAGCGCAAGAACGATGAGTTTTCCAAAAGGTACTCGAAGGCGGAGCTTCGTGAGGCTTATGAAGAAAACGCCGAGCTCTATGATTTCGTGGATTACCTTGCCCTTCCCTTTGATAAGCAAAGGCTGACCGCCGAGGAAGGCGAGGACCAGGCGGCGCTGGATATCCGCCAGGCGCAGGCCGATGCGGAAACCAAGGCGCGGGCCCAGGCCTTTTTGGCGGGCGCCGGCAACGAGCAAGCCTTTATGAGCGCCGCCGAGGCCATGGAACGGGCGGCCTTCGAAGCGGCCGAAGTGGAACACGAACACGGGGAAGACGAGGAACCTCACGAGTTTTCGTTTGACCCCGGGTCGGTCTTAAATCGCTACATGCGTATGAGCGCCATTTGGGAAAGCTTTGGCGTGACGGAAGACGAAGAGCTGGAGGGCGACGGGGCGGAGGCCGCCGAATGGTTGTTCACCGCCCAGGCGGGCGCTGTGCGATTGGTGGAAACCGCGAACCAATTCATCGCCGTTTGCCTCGCGCGCCCGGCCTATCAAGTGCTGACGCGGGAGTTTTATATGATCCCCGTGAACAAGGACGAATATGACGGCGACGCGGCGGCGGCCGGGGAAGCCGCCGCGGAGATCCTTGCAGCATGGAAGGAAGGCGACGCGAACCTGACTTCCTTCAAGGAATTGGCGGATATATATATTGACGAGGAAACCAAGGCGCAAAATAGGACCTCGGAGCCCGGCCAAGTAGAAAAAGCCATTCCCGGATATTCCGATGTCGCGCTGGACGACTGGGTGTTCGGCGTGCGCAAGGCGGGCGACACCGATGTCGTTGACGTAGCCCAGGGTTCTGCTGTGGTGTATTATGTGCAGGAAAGCAAGGACGAGTATTCCTGGCTTGTGGAACTGACCCAGCAAAACGCGCAGCGGGACTATGAGGAATACTCGGAACAGTTGCTGGAGGAATATCACATCAAGGAAAAAAAGCTCGGCACCTGGTTCGCCCTCAGGACAAGCAAGCGCCTGTGCGATAGTCTGAGAATTTACATCAATCGGGCGATGGCCCAGCAGGCGCAGGGTAATGGTGCTAACGCTGCCGGCCATATGCACGATGAAAGCTGTGCGCACTGAAGCAAAACAAAGTATCTGGCCCGGCGGAGAGGGATCCCCGCCGGGCTTCCGTTGAACAAAGGGGTATATTTATGACGAACAAAAAACCAAGGGTTCTGCCGGAGCTGCGGGAATGGACCGGGCACGAGGGCGAGTTTCAAATATTGCCTGGGAGCAGAATTTGGTTAAATACTGAATTGGTTGAAGAATACCGGGAGATGGCCGCGCTCTTTGCCGAGGATTATTTGGAGATCATGGGAAGCCGGATCGAGATTGTGCTCGGCAATTCGCCGACATGCGGGGATTTTTATTTCATGCCTAGCGAAGAAACCCTTGCCAAAGAAATGTATCACTTGGCAATCGCGGAGCATATCACGATAAAAACAAGCGATTCGGTGGGGGCGCATTGGGCCGCGCGAACCATTTTGCAGATACTAAAGCAAACAGGCGGGACGATCCCCAGAGGCCTTGCGAAAGATTACCCCAAGTACCGCGTGCGGGGCTTTCATCTGGACGTTGGCCGCAAAGCCGTGCCGCTGCGCTTCCTTGAGATGTGGGTCAAGCAAATGTCATGGTACAAGCTCAACGACTTCAACGTGCACCTTTCCGACGAGTGCTTTGACCTGAATTATTTTGGCTTTCGGCTGGAATCTGATGTACCTAAACTCACAAGCCAGGATATTTTTTACTCCAAGGACGAGTTCCGCGCGTTTATAAAAGAATCCGCGGCGCAGGGCGTGAACATCGTGCCGGAGTTTGACACACCCGGGCATTCCATGGCGTTCACCAATGCCCGCCCGGATCTGGCGCGGCCGGAAAAACCCCATTACCACGAGCACAAGAATTACCTGGACGTCACAAACCCCGGCGCGCTGGAATTCATCAAGGAAGTATTCGCGGAGTATATGGCGGGTGAAAATCCGGTATTCCCGGAATGCTCGGTGGTACATATCGGCACGGACGAGTACAAAGGGGCGGAGAACCAGGCCGAAAAAGAGGCATTCCGCGCCTACCAGGACGCCCTGCTGAAATTCATTCGGGACGACATGGGCCGTACGCCGCGCGTTTGGGGCTCCCAGACCGAAAACAGCGGCGAAACGCCCGTGACGGTCAAGGGCGTGCAGATGCACATGTGGAACGCGGATTACGCCGACCCGCGGGAAATGTACGGCCTGGGATACGGGATGATCAATATCCATGAGCACGCGTGTTACATCGTGCCCGGCGCGGAGTATTATCAGGATTACCTGGACAAAAATAAGCTCTTAAACGAGTGGGAGCCCTGCGATATGCTGGGGCTGAAGCTTTCGCCGGACGACCCGCAGGTGCTGGGCGGCTGCTACGCGTTGTGGAACGACAAAACAGGCGCGCTGGACAATGGCACCAGCGACGTGGAGATGTTCGACCGTATGTTTGACGCCCTGCCATGCTTTAGCCAACGGCTTTGGAGCGACTGCGAGGATTATGATGTCGCCGCGATTGACGAGCTGAGCGCCATGGTCAAATTCGCGCCCGGCACGAACCCCGCATATGAATTGCCGGAGGGCACAAAGCTAAATTTAGGCCATGTAACGCTCACCGGCGGCGAAAGCTATATTGAAACGCCGCTGGGCAACGCGGGCGTGGGGCACACCCTGGAATTTCGAGTGAAGCGGGATGTGACCAGTAATGATAGCCCGCAGGTGCTGTTCGAGTCGGACATCGGGCGGATCATGGCCGTGCAGGGGGGCACCGGAGCGCTTGGATTTTCCCGTGATTTCAGGGATTACTCCTTTGATTATGTGTTGCCGAAGGGCGAGTGGGCGCATATCGCGCTGGAAACGAAGCTGAGCGAAACGACCCTTTATGTCAACGGCGCAAAAAAACAGACGCTGGAGGGCGATTGGGAATTTGGCGAGGACGGCAGGCCGCGCTGCGTGAGCAAATGGGCCTCCCTTGTGATCCCCTTGCGTCGCGTGGGGAGCAAGACAAACGCTTTGCTTGGTGAAATTTCTGACATCAAAATCCAAAAAAATAATGAAACAAAACCAATTCCCACCAATTGACAAAAAACGCTTTTCTTTCCCCTTGTAATATGCTATACTATAGCGCAAGTTGTTGCGCGACGGCGTACACTGTGTTTTAAGGGGATGTTAAAGTGCAGGAATTCTTTGAGGGAATCCCGGTGGTCACACACCAGGGGAGTTACGCGAACCACCCGTTTTCGTTCCGCTTTTATGACCCGGAGCGGATTGTGGCGGGGCGGCCCATGCGGGAGCATTTCCGCTTCGCGCTGCCGGTGGGCGCGTCCTGCTTCGGCCTGACAGGCGGGGATGGCTTGCTTGCCGCCATGGAATTGCTGCACAAGCTTGGAATCCGGTATTATACCCTGACCGACCGGGCGCTTGCCGGGGAGGGCGCCAGCCTGCGGGAAAGCTACGTGCGCCTGGATGAAATGGCCGAGGCCATGCGCAGCCTGCAGGAAACCTTCCGGGTGCAGCCGCTGCGGGTTGCCGCGGACCTGCGCCACCCGCGCTACTGCTACGGCGCGGCCACCTCTTCCTGCGCGGATGTGTACGCGTACGCTGCCGCGCAGGTGAAAAAATCGCTGGAGACAGCGCTGCTGCTGGGCGCGCAATACTTTTGCTTTTTCGGCGGGCAGGAAACCCGCGGCTGCTTTTACGCAAGCGTGAACGATGCCCTGGAAGGCGGGAACCTTGCGCGGCTGCTGGTCCGCGTGAGCGAATACGCGGCGGCCCTGGGCTTTGCGGGCAAGCTTTGCGTCCGCCCAACCATTTCGGACGCGCGCACGGATGCGGACGGCGCGCAACCCTACTGGCCAAGCGCCGCGCATGCCTTGGCGTTTTTGCGCCGCGCCGGGCTGGACGTCTCCTTCGGAGTGGACACGCCGGCCGCCGGGCCTCTTTCGGACTTACGGACGCTGCTGCAAGCGGAGCGGCTGGGGCTCATCGAAGCGCGGCCCGTGTATGGCGGCAATCTGGTGCCTATGATGGCGCACATCCAGTTGGAGTTGCTGCGCGCCGGGGTAAGGTCCGACGGCATGGTGCTGAACCTTCGCTCGGCGCATCCCTGCGCGACGCCGGAAGACTACGTCATACATTGCATCATGTACATGGACGCCTGCGCCTGCGGGCTGTTGCTGGCCCAGCGAATTTTGCTGGATGGCCGGGTGGAGCAATTCTGCCGGGAGCGCTATGCCGGGTTTGGGTACGGCATCGGCCAGGCCGCGGTGAACAATCAGGCGGATTTGGCTCAGCTGGAGCAGCATGCCTTGATGAAGGGAGACGTACGCGCCGTAACCAACCGCGTGGAGTACATGGAGCATGTGTTCCAGAGTATGCTCTGCCGGGGCATATAACTGTAGCGCAAAAATAGAAAACGCTTGCCATTCGCCTCCTATCTTGCTATAATAGCTATTAGATAGGGGGTGCTCTTTTGAGCGACGAAATACGCGCTTTTGTGGAAAACTTCATTCGCCCGCGGGTGCAGGCCGACGGCGGCGAGGTTGTGTTTGCCGGGCTGGACGGCAATGTAATTAAGCTCACGCTGATGGGCGAATGCGCGGTATGCACCAGCAGCTGCGGCGTGCGGGAGTGGATCGCGGCGCAGTTGCGCGGGCGCTTTGGGGAATACCTGCGGCTGACATTCGAATCGAAGAAACGTTATTTTCAGGACATATAGGAGGGGCATATGGCGCACATGAAGGTGGTTCGCCGCAGCATGGGCAAGCGGGAGTGGATTGGCCTGCGGCTTGGATGGCTGAAACGCAGAATCGAGTTGGAGTCTGCTCCGATCACGGGCTGGGAGATCCGCGAGGCGCGGCAGGTGGATGAGATGGCATATGAATTTTACGACGCGGACTTTCGGCCCCTAGCAACCGGGGATGCCATGTATACGCCGGATGGCACGGCGTTCTTGCGCGCGACAGCGCGGGTGCCGGAAAACTTCGTGGGCAGGAAGGTCTGGTTCAGCCTGCGCACGGCCTCAGAGATGATGGTGAAAATAGGCGGCAAGTGGGCGGGCGCCCTCGACCCGAACAGGAGCCGCTTTGAGATTCCAGATGATGTGACTGGCGAGCTGCGCATCGAAATCGAGGGCTACAACCGCTCGAAGCCGGACGACGACAGAGATCCGGCCACGCGCCATTTCAAGGGTTGCCGGCAGGAATTTGCGGGCGCAAATCTCGTGATTATAGACGAAGATGCGCTGGCAGGATACTACGACGCGGCGATTCTTTTGGACCTAGTCTCCAGCGAAGCGTTTGGAGAAGAACTCGTGCAGCGTGTGGAACTTCATCTGGACAGGGCGCTACAATTGGTCAGTTTTGAGGAGCAGGATCAAAATGAATACCGGGCGCAAATTGGGCAGATGCGGGATTACCTGCGCCGGCACGTGTTCGAGGACGACAGCCATCCGGGGCAGGGGAGGGTGGCCTTAGTTGCGCATTCGCACCTGGATATCGCGTATTTTTGGCGGCGTATCCATAGCATACATAAAAACGCGCGCACGTGCCTGATCCAACTGCGGCTGATGGACAAGTACCCGGGGTTCCAGTACGCGCACACCCAGCCGTTTTTGTATGAGGCTCTGGAGAAACATTACCCGGAATTATTCGCTGAGCTGGTAGAAAAAGTAAAGACAGGGCAGTTTGAGTTATGCGGCGCGATGTATGTGGAGCCGGACTGCAATATTCCGAACGCCGAAAGCCTGGTGCGGCAGTGCCTCTACGGCCAAATGTATTATTATGCGAAGTTCGGACGAATTGTCGAAAATTGCTGGCTGCCGGATGTCTTCGGCAACTCTTGGATCCTGCCGCAGATCCTGCGAAAATCAGGCGTGAAATATTTCGTTTCCAATAAAATGTCCACCTGGAACGACACCAACCGCTTTCCCCACAACAGCTTCATCTGGCGGGGCGTCGACGGCAGCGAGATCTTCGCCTGCGTGCCGCCCACGCATTTTATTTCTTGGAACGAGCCGGGGCAGGTTTTGGAAAACTGGCTTGCCTACCAGGACAAAGACGCTGTGCCAGAAACCCTGTGCATGTTCGGCTATGGCGACGGTGGCAGCGGCGTAACGGAAGAAATGCTGGAATACATGGCCCGGTTCGAGAAACTGCCGGGCATGCCAAAAACGCGGCACATTACCGGCGCGCGGTACCTTGAAGAGAATTTCACGCCGGAAGCCAAACTGGATGTATGGGACGGCGAACTGTATCTGGAAATGCACCGGGGTACATTCACCACAAAGGCCGATTTAAAGCGCAATAACAGGCAGCTGGAAACCAAAATCCGGGACGCGGAACTCCTGTGCAGCCTGGTTTATGCGAAGGGCGGGGTGTATCCGGAAGAGCGCTTGCGGGAACTCTACAAGCTGCTGCTGGTGAACCAGTTTCACGACATTTTGCCGGGTTCGCACATCGCCCCGGTTACCCGAGATGCTATAAAAGATTATGCGAAGTTACACGAAGCGCTGGATGAAATCATCGCGGAAGCGATGATGAAGCTCGGCAAATCCTGCGTGAACACGCTGCCCTGGAAGCGCGAAGTCGCGCAGCCTCATGAAGGATGGGACTGGTTCAGTTTTGATGGCAAATCCCTCCAAACGCCGATATATTATGTGAAGTTCAGTAATGGCGGGGAGATCGTCAGCCTGTACGACAAAAAGCGGCGGCGCGAATGGGTCAAGCCCGGCGGCGCGTTCAACCGCATCGCGATCTACACCGACATGCCGGGCATGTATGACGCGTGGGATATTTTACCGGATTACAGGAGCGTCACGCATGGCTATGAAATAGCAAGACCGCTTGATATCATTCATGAAAACCCGCACTATCTCGTGTTGGCCGTTGAATATCAAACCGCGAAATCGTACTGGACCCAGTATATTACGTTTTACAGGGACTCCGGCATGGTTGATGTGGACAACGACGTCCTCTGGCAGGAGGACAATCGTCTGGCCAAGGCGCTGTTCGACGTGAACGTACTCACCCGCACGGCGCTGTGCGATACCTCGGCTGGCGTGTGCGCCCGGGAAACCCACCGCAACACCACCTGGCAGCAGGCGCGTTACGAGGTCTGCCAGCATAAGTTTACCGACATTTCGGAAGACGGCTGCGGCGTAGCGCTCCTCAACGACGGCAAGTATGGTATATCTCTGGAAGGCTCGGCCATGAGCCTGAGCCTGCTGCGAGCGACCCAGCGGCCCGATGTGTTCTCCGACCGGGGCGAGCATGTGTTTTCGTACTGTGTTTTTCCTCATGGGGATGATACGTCAATTACGGACATCACAAAGGCGGCCTGGGAATTCAACGTGCCGTTCATCGGAGATGGCAATCAGGCAGTGGCGGACCAGCCCTTCGTCATCGATCATGAAAACGTTTTTTTACAAGCCGTAAAGAAATTCGAGAACAAAGACGGCCTGGCGATCCGCCTGTGCGAGCAATCCGGGCGGCGCGGCAAGGCGTTGCTCAGCCTGCCGTTTGGAGTCAAGTCAGCGCAGCCCCTGGACCTGCTGGAACGGCCCTGCGAGGGCGACATCCACAAAATTAGCCAAAATAAAATCGCAATTGAATACAAACCCTTCGAAATCATCACCATAGGAGTGCAAGTATGAATATCATCAGCTATCGCGATATTGACATCAACGGTGGTTTTTGGGCTGAGCTGCAAACGCGCAACCGGGGCGCCACCATGCCCACCGTGCTGGAGCGCTTCCGGGAAACCGGGCGGCTCGATGCCGCGCGCTGCGAAAAAAGTTGGCCCGAGGGTAAGCGGCCCCACTTTTTCTGGGATTCCGACATTGCCAAGTGGATGGAAGCCGCCGCGTACATCCTGCAAAAGGGACCCGATATTTTGCTGGAGCAGGCGACGGAAGAGCTCATCGCCTGCATTGAGGAAAATCAGTGGGACGACGGCTATTATAATATTTATTACACCGCGGTGGAACCGGAGGGGCGCTGGCAAAACCGGGACCATCATGAGCTCTACTGCGCGGGGCATCTGATCGAAGCCGCTGTGGCCTATTACGAAGCCACCGGGCGAGATCGCTTTCTGAATTGCATGCTGAAATTCGCGGCGCACATTGAGAAGACGTTTATGATTGACGGTACTGCGGCCTTCCAAACGCCGGGGCATGAGGAAATCGAGCTGGCCTTGGTGCGGCTCTATCATTGCACCGGAGACGAACGATGGCTGCACTTGAGCAGGTGGTTTGTGGAGCGGCGCGGGCGCAACCAGGCGGAAATCGACGCCATGCCTTCCTGGCACCGGCCCAGCTACAACCAAAGCCATTTGCCCGTGGAACAGCAGCGTATCGCCGAGGGGCATTGTGTGCGGGCGCTGTATCTGTACTGCGCTATGGCGGACCTGGCCAGGGAACGCGGCGACGCTGCCCTGCGCGCGGCCTGTGAGGCCCTGTTCGAAAACATCACGCAAAAGCGCATGTACATCACCGGAGGCGTGGGGGCTTCCCACCGGGGCGAGGCTTTCACTTTGGATTACGATCTGCCCAACGAAACGGCCTATGCCGAAACCTGCGCCGCCATCGCTCTGGCATTATTCTGCCGCCGCATGAGCACGATGGATCCCGATGCCCGCTACGCAGACGCCGCCGAGCGAGCGATATACAACGGGCTGCTGTCCGGCGTATCCGAGGATGGCATGGCCTTCTTCTACGAAAACCCGCTTGAAGTCCATCCGGAGCTGCGCCATAAAGACACAAGCGTCGTGGAAGGCGAGCGCTTCCCCATCACGCGGCGGCAGCGCATGTTCACCTGCGCATGCTGCCCGCCGAACCTCGCGCGGTTCGTGGCCTCCTTCGCCGATTTCCTCTTCACCCAGGATAAAACCACGCTCTATGCGCACCACTACGCCTGCGCCCGCGCGAACGGCATCGAGATGGCCACGCAATACCCAAGGGATGGCAAGATATCTCTCCGGCTGCGTGGCATGGCGGGCAAGCGCGCGGCCCTGCGCATCCCCGGCTGGTGCGATGATTTTCATTGCGGCGTGGCCGGGGTTCTTGATCGCGGCTATTATTATATTGAGATTCCGGATGAGGATTTCTCCTTGGAACTCACGCTGGAAATGCCGGCGCGGCTGGTTTACGCGCACCCCAGGGCATACGAAACCATCGGCCGCGCGGCGGTGACGCGCGGGCCGATGGTTTATTGCATGGAGTCAGTAGACAACGGCGAAAATTTGCGCGCACTTTCCATCGCGCCGGATGCCGTATTCTCCGGCGGATTTGACGCGCTGGAATGCGGCGGCCTGCGTTTGCGGGATCAGAAAGCGCTGTATTCCGCCAACTTGCCGCAATGCGTGCCACAGCGTCTGCGCTTTATCCCATATTACCGTTTTGCCAATCGGGAAGAAAGCGAAATGGCGGTTTGGATAAGAGTCAATCGTTAATGTATTTTATATACCTTGCCAAAACTGTTTGTTGCAACGCCGGTCTGATGGTTCCCCGGCGTGCCCTTGGGCTTGATATACACCGTGATCCAAATCTCGCCCGTATTGGTGTAGCTCAGCGTGATATCCCCGTTCAAAGTGACGGTGTCGGCGCCGGTGAGCGGACTAGCGGTGGGGTGCCCGACCGCAATGTCGCCGTCGTTCTGCATGTGGCCGACAAATTCGTAATACTGCGGCACAATAGCGGTCAGCGTATACTCCATATTGGTGTCCGGCTTCAGAAAATAATCGGTGAAGGGATAGCCCGGGGTTACGCTATCGCTGGTCAGGGGCAGAACCGCGCCGCCGTTGAGCAGGGTGAAGTAGCCCATCACCGGATGCGAAAGCCCGCTGAGCGGATCGACGACAATCTGGCGGATATGCAGCTTGAATACATCCAGTAAATGGTAGGTGGTGTTGGTGTTCTCCTCATACGCGTCGATGTATACAATGTGGGCGGTGTTTTCATAGAGGGCAGGGTTTTTTGCCTTCACAAGGAAGGAAAGGGTTATGTAACCGGGGGGTTCATCCTCGAGAACCCAGGTGACAGTGCGGGTTGCGGGGTCGTACGTGCCGCCGTGGCTGATGCTCAGCCCGTCAATCTCCAGGCCATCGGGCACCACGTCTATAACAATGCAGGACAGGAATGGGGGCGCGATGTCCTCCTCCGGAATCTCGGAATTATACAGGTCGATGGTATACTTGAGTTCGTCGTTCATATCCACCTTGACGGGGTTGCCGTCACTGCCGTTTTGCGCCGTGGCTGAGCCGTTGATATAGGCGTTCTTCACGGCGGGGAAGAAGAGATGGTAGGTGGTATTGGTGTCCTCATCCGTGCCGTTGCCGTATACAATGTGGGCGGTGTTTTCGTAGATGCCCTTTTGTTTTACGGTAATATTAAAGGTGAGGGTGATTGCCCCGTTGGGTTCCTCCGAAAGGTCCCATGTGATGATGCGGGTAACAGGGTCGTACGTGCCGCCATGGCTGATACTCAACTCGTCAATTTCCAGGCCTTCGGGCACTACGTCGGTTACGACGGTGCCGGGGGGAGCCGGAACCTTATCCCGAAAATCAGTTTTGACGCCGCTGAGCGCATTGGCATAGGAGGTCCCGTAGGGGAGCTTGGTGAAATTCGGCGTTACATGGGTGGTCATGTATCCGTCATAGAGGATATTTGCAAAGCCGTCAGTCAGATAAAAACCCGTATAGACGTAGTTGGAATCCCAGCCCGCGAGTATGCCGTTCGGCTCGTGGACGTTGTGGAAATTCTCCTGGCTGTTGTGATCCGTGCGCACCGTCAGCAATATGCCGTTCGGAAAATCGGATGCGAACGCATCGGCCTGCCGCTTCATGGTTGCCGACCAATAGCCCTCCTGCGGAATCGTTTTGTTATCAACATATTTCCGGGTGGCCGGCGTCGTCCTCTCCGTCATGTTGAAATCTGAAATATGCACAATGACCGGGGTGCGGGATTGATCCAGCCGCGGGATGAGTGGTTTGGGATAGCTGCCTCCCAGGCTGCTCCCGTAAATTGTCGAAAGCCCTTTGAGCTTGTTGATCCCGGCGGCAAGGTATTGGGCGTTGTCGTCCCAATCGAAGGCGATCGGAGCGGCAAATGCGGTGTTGATTGACGCAAGGGATGCCGCGTATTGCGCCTCGCCAAGGAAATCCGTCTGCAATTGGATATGGCTGTATCTCGGATCGTCTGTGCAGTTATTGATTTGATCATATTGGCTGCTGTTCGGGCCGGTGTTCATTCCCAATAAAGCGACGCGGCTGTCAGGATAATTTTCAAAAATAAACTCGCTCATATCCATCATCAGGTCTTTCGCGTAAAGCCTTGCGGATTGACTGGGAACCATTGAGCCGCTGTTCATGGAACCAGACCAGTCCAGCACGAAGAGGACGTCATATCTTGGCAGCGTTCCTTTTTTGTTGTTTAAATTAATTGTATAGGTGATCTCATCGTCCTCCCATACCATGAAGGGGGCGCCGTCCCTGCCGTTTCTCGCCTTTGCCGAGCCATTGATATAGGCGTTCTTCGTGGCGGGGTAGTAGCGATGATAGGTGGTGTTGGTATCCTCCTGCTCGCCGGTGGGCCACAGAACGTTCGCGGTATTTTCGAACACGTTATCCGCCGGGCCCACGGTTGTCTTATAGGTTAGAGGAATCATTCCCTTTGGCTCGTAGGAAAGGACCCATTTTATCTCGCGCGTGACGGGATTATATACGCCGTCATGACTAATGCTGGCTTCGTCCAGTATGAGCCCCTCGGGGACGATGTCGGTGACGACAAGAGGGCCGGGAATGGGCAGATTGCCTTCCAGCAGGTCGAGCGTCTCCTGAAGGGCATCGGCATAAAGCGTATTGTGGCCGATGCTCTTGAATGCCCAGCCCTTACGGCCGGCGGGGGCGAGATATTGTTCCATGAGGTCGTCGTAGGCCGTGCCGGAATAGATGCCGGTCTGGTCAGCCTGATCGTGGTCAAGGCGCACAGTCAGCAATATGCCATGGGGGTATAGCGCCGAGAAGTGGTCCGCCTGCGCTTTCATTGCGTCGCTCCAATAGGGCTCCGACATCTGGAAGTCTGAAATCATGACAATCACGGGGATATTGGTGAAGGTGCTGCGCACGTTCACGTTTTTCGCCAGCGACATATTATTGGAACCATAAAGCACGGAGTCGTCGCCTGCCAGCTTGTCGATGGCCGCCCGCAGGAATTGTGCGCTGTCGTCGTATTGATAGACAGGCGCGGACAGGCTCAGCAGCGAGGCTTCAAAGGCGGGCGTGAATCCAGCCACATCCACAAAGGAGGTGTCCATCTGCAGGTTGGTGAATGCCGGGTTGTTGTTATTGCCGTTGGCCAGGTTGGGGCCCGCATTCGCGGCTATCACCGAAATGCGGCTGCCTGGGTGGGTGGCAAATAGGGTATTGCTCATATCCCGGATCATTGTAGCGCCGTATGTCCTCGCCTGAAGCCATGTGGACGCCGTTTCAGCCATTCTCCCCGTGCCCGCCGCGGGGGTGGGATTGTTGGCGGCGCCCCCCATGGATGCCGACCAATCTAGCACGAAGACGACATCGAATTCCAGCTGCGATTCAGGCGGGTAGGGATAGTGCGAGTTATATACATCTATTTGGTATGAAAGAGGGCTATTGTTGGGAACAAGCTCCGGCTTGCCGTCCTCGCCGTTCGCGGGCACGCCGCTATTGTTGACAAAGGCATTTTTCACAGGCGGAAGGTAATCGAATTCTTCAAGGAAGAACAACACGATCTCATGGTCGATGACCATATCAATGGCGTCATACGTGTGACCAAGCCGGTAAAGGCCGAGAGTATAGGGCCCCCCATCCAATGTGTGGCCCTGATAGACCCAATAGTCGAAGGGACGCATGTGGGAGACGGAAAGATCCCAGTCCCTGCGTGCGGGCAGCAGCATGGAAACCGGCGGCTTGATTTCGGCGGCAGGATCGTTTTTGTCCACATACCGTACGGTGACCTTCACGTCCTCCACAAAATAGAAATGGATGGTATGGCTGGCGCTAACCGGGTTCCAGCCGTTGGAATTAGGGCCGCTCGTGTACCAAATTTCTTCGGGGGGCTCCCCCGGATGTATGGTTGGGTCGTTATCCAGCGAATAGCCATAGTATCGCCATGTCCTGAATTCGCCGCCGGTACTGTTGAAGCGTACGATATCCGCATAGCAGGCCTGTCCGGGGTAGTAGGTGGTGGCGGGGTTGTAGATGGAATATGTGGTCGACCTGAGGTGCAGGCTCGGATCGTCGAAGCTGCGGAACGTTTCCGCAATGACAAAGCGGTTCGTGTGGTATGTCCTGTTTGTCCTTTCAAATTTGGCTGTGCGCACGTCAAAGAATCTCGCGCTGTTAACGTACATGTTTTGCGTGGAAGGCGGAGCCGCGCCGACAGCCTGGGCCTTGAAGTGGAAACTGGTGATGCCGGCAGGCAGTGCGGTGAATTCCCAATTAATGGTGTCTACCCCGCCTGCGGTGGTGACGATGGGGGAGCCGGACAGGAGGCCCACATTGACCGGCGTGCCGGAGTCGTCCGTATAAATTGCGCTCCCGGGGACGAATTGCAGGCCCTGCGGCAGGACATCCGTCAGCTCGAACTTATCCAGGGGGACCAGTTCGATGCTTTGCAGGCGGATGTTGCTGGTGATGGTATTGCCGCTGGCTATGGCGATGCAGTCTAAGAACGCGCCGACCGCCACATAAGCCGTTCCGGGAGCACTGAGGTCGAGTACCCCCACGGAAGCCGTGTGATAGCCCGTATTGGGGGTCCACGCCATGGCGGTGCTGTTGGCCGCGGGCAGTGTACAGGTGAGGACCTGTTCGCCCCACGTGCTGGACGTGGAGGGGTTGGAAGGCGGCGACCCGATGTTGGACGAACTGCCGACCATCGCCCGCGCCGTGGCTCCGGCCAGTCTTTGGGCGGTAACGGTTTTCAGTACCCCTACGCTGAAAGTGGCAAAAACCTTGTAGTTTCCAGCGGGCACGTTGGGCAAAGCGGCCTCGACGATGTGGGCAAAACCTCCATTGTTCGGGCTGGGAGCTCCCCCAGCGGAATTCAGCGGTTGGCTGCTTTCATAGTGAACGGTGCTAGCCGGTGTGGTACGCGCTCCCAGGGTCGGTCTTACGCCGCCGTTCCAGTGCGAAGCGGTATATGACATGTTGCCGCTGCCGGAGGTGAAGGTATAAAGCCCGCCGGGCACAAGGGTAACGCTGCGCAGGTACACATTGGAGGTAATCGTGTTGTTGAGGCCCATGGCGGTGCCGCCTCTCGGGGCAAACATGCCCAGCGAAACATACGCTTTTCCGGAAGCGTCGACGGCGACGGTCCCCACAAGCAGGTTCGGATAGTTAAAGGGCTGAACAGCGGTATTGTTCGCAAGCGTGAAGGTGGCAAGCTGCGAGCCCCACGTGTTGATCAGTCCGGCGTCCGGCGGCGGCGGCGCCAGAATCGGCGAATCGCTTGCCATGCCCCGCACCAAGCCGCCGTTTGCCGTCGTGGCGAGCAGGCCGGCGGGGTTGCGCGCGACATCGATGCCGCAATCCGCGTAGACTGTGTAAAGCCCTGGCGGCACGCCCGTCAGTTCCATCTCGACCGCGTTGGTATGGAACGTCGTTCCGCTGACCGTGCCGGGTGTGCCGGAAGCGCGCAGTTCATACTCGCTTTGATACGCCGTCGCGGTGAGCGTGCCGGTGAGCGTGTCGGTGAGGTTGGCGCCGTTTGTCGCGGCCCAGCGGTTGTAGGAGTTGGAGAGGCTGGCGGCCGGGTCGTTGAACGCATATGTCACCGGCGTGCCGGGCTGCACCGTCATCGGCGGCCCGTCGTTATTGATGTCAATGCGGTAATCGACGATATTATTGGGTGCTGCCATACTCAGGTGAGCGGGATCGACCGGTGAGCCGTTCTTTGGAACGCCATTGACGGAGGCGTGCTTTGACACGTATTTCGATTGTCGTTCGTAATACAGCGTAATGACCTGCTCGTCGCGTTTGAGCTGCAAGGGGTCCAGGTCCGGAGGCTCGCTGTGCACGAATATATAAGGCGGGTTTCCGTCCAAGAAATCGATTACCGAGAGGGGGTCAACCCGGAAGCGGGTGCCCACCCAGTCCTCCTCGGTCTGGTCGTCGGCGATTTCCAGGTTGGTTCCCAACTCGCGGAACTGGACGCGGCAGGTGCCCTTCACGGAATCAAATTTTCCTGTGAACGTCACATTATCGAATTGACAGACCGTGAGGACGGGGCAGTTGTGGCCGCCGTAATAGCCTGTATAAAAGCCGAAGCCGACATGCGCCGTGCTATTCATATTATAGGGGGCAGGTTCGTCGCGAACCAGCGCGCCGTCCACGTAGAGGCGAAAGGCGCCGCTGGGCTCCCGTTCCAGCCTGATATCGATGGGAGTGGTATCATCGTTATCAATGAACGATCTGTACGTGCCGAGCAGGGTACGGTTGGTGCCGGCATTGTTTATGGTGCCGCTGGTACCTTTGGTAAGGGTGGTAAAATATCGATGCAGGCCGGTGGTGACATTGCTGGTGGTGCCCATGGCGCCGCCGGTGAAGGTAGTGCCAGGGTTGAAGTTATTCCTGTGCATCGGCGCGCCGCTGGTGGTGGTGTGAACGCCGGTGGTACTGCCGCAGTAAAATAAATACAAATTGAACGTGGGGCTGCCGATGGCGGAGTTGGCCGGGTTGTTCACCAGCACCAGCTGGTAGCCCGTATAACGAGTGGTATTATAAGTGGTGCCGGCAGGATTATAATCTTCATAAAAACTGCCGTTGAAGAGGAAGCCCGCCTCGCGGAAGGTATGGGGAACCAGATTGGAGGGGCGAATGGTGAAGGTCATGGCATCGAAAGCGTTCTGGTATTTGCTGGTAAAAAAACTGTCCATCGGGGGATTGTTGGTGTTTGGTCCGATGGCGGTCGCCGGCGGGGTGGTTATAGTGGCGACTCCGTACTGGTATCCCATGAAGCGGACGGTACTGCCGTCCATCACCACGTGCTTTGGGGTGGGGGTACCGTTCCAGAAGCCGCTCGTGCCGTCGCGGTAGGCGTAGGCCAGGTTATCCCTGTTAGAAACAGGATATGTCGGGTGGAAGTTCCGGTTAACGCCGCCATTCGCGAGATTATCATAAGGGCTGTAGGTATACGCGGTGTCATAGCCCATAGCCGGGTGGTCAACGATATCCCAGTCCAGCATATCCGCGCCGACTACCGTCATGCCGCCGCCGCCCACCGATTCATAAAGCGTAATGGTGGGGTCCACCGGGGCGGACCTTGTGGAGTTCAGTCCAAAACTCAATCCAAACAAAAGAGCGAAAATCAATATTATGCCGGTCACGGCGCTTGCCATGGCAGGATGGCGTTGGAAATGGCCTGTCAGCCATGAAAAATTGATTTCTCTTTTCTTACGCATTGCGTTACCTCTCTATCACAAATTCCCAAACTACGAAAGCTGCAGCCTGGCGTCGATTCTTTGGATTTCAAGCAGGATGGCGGAGGGAATAGGCGGGGAGGCCGGGGCGGCGTTGGCGTCCATGCCCCACCATGCCTCTCTGTAGTTTAACGGCTCCACCGCTTCGCATTTTATCTCAATGACCAGCGTCGCATCCCCATACCCGGCGGGCATGGGCATCACCAACTGCAGTTGGTTAAACAGGTTCTTATCTAGATCGGCGACGTCGGTGGAAGTCTCCGGCTCAAGCCGGTTCAGGTAATAGTAATACCCGTCCCCGCCCAGGGCCCAATCGCCGCCTTCCCACTGGTTTGTCGCCGTATTCCAGGTGGCCAGGTTAAAATCTGTGACAATCACGTTCACGCCGGGATCGCCCGCTTTGCCGAGCATGGCGGGGAGAAGGCTGCCGTCTTGCGCTATGAACACGGGCAGCACTAAAACACGCACAAAAGCCGGTAATTCCCCTACATTCTGCGCTCCCACGCGCTTTACCACATCTTCTCCGTAGTCCTGGTCAGGAGGGAATACGTCCACCTCCACCACCTCGAAATTTTTTGCAAGCTCTTTTCTGCGTATGGGGTTAAGTACCGCGTCGGCCGCGGTAAACCACGCCAGCGTGCTGCCCAACAGCAGCAGAACCGCCAACAGAACGCAGCCGACGAAAATTAACGGCTTTGCCCTGCGCAGACGTCGCGAAAAATTCTTTTTGCCCATTTTGCTCCACAACCGCATGGACTTACCCTCCCTCGCTCTCTATCAAAAAAATGGAATTTAATGTTTTTAGCTTCCAAATATTTTTCAATTTTTTGGTTTGCAGCGCCCGCACCCGGAGGGTGTTCGCATTCATGGAACGCCCTCCGTCAGGCATCTGGTTAGTGGCCTTCAACAGCTGCTTCCCGGCTCCGCTTTTTCTTGTTCACAATAAGGAATAGCCATATCAGCGCCATTCCGCCTATTACTCCAATGGCGGTGTAATCAGCTACGCCCGTTTGCGGGGTGCTTGGAGACGTTGCGCGGAATGCATAAAAAATCCACTTGAATTCCGCCTCGCTTTTCTCATGCGAGAGTTCCCAATTCTTGCCGACGCTCAGCTTGATTTCCAGTGCCCGCTGGTCGCCGGGCTGATAAGTTCCTAGATTCAGGACGTTTTGGATCATGTTTACGCCTGCATCTCCGCGGGCCCTGCCGCTGTAAATAATCTGCCCGTCCAGTTTTAATTCCAGGCTGACGACGTCCAGAAGGTCCACCGGGCCGTTGTTGAACAGAGGCTCCGCACGCATGGCCAGCGTGTAGGGTATGCTCGATTCCGGCGTGCTTCCGGACATATCCAGATTCTGAATGGTCAGCCGTTTGGTAAAAACGTCGCCGGGGACGACCCCCCGGGCTTCGATATAATAGACGCCGTCGACGTCTACCTTGATGCCTTCGGAATCTCCGATCAAAAAACTGTTCGGGAGACTTACCGTCTTCGCGGCGATTTCATCACCGGGGAAGTACAGAGGGTCTGCGTGCGCCGCCATACCGGGAAATATGGCCAGCGCCAGCGCGCAAACCCCAGACAGAACCGCTTTGCGTGTGCGATGCATAAATCTCCCTCCTTTTCGTGCTAAAGGGATTTTGGATTAGGGGCGGCGGAGCAGGCTGGCCGGCCCGCCGCCCCCGCGCGGGGAATTAGGAAAGGAAAAGAAACAAGCTATGAACTTAGTCCGGGCAGTAGCCTTGCAGCGTCGTGGCCAGCACGCCGCTGAGATTCCATCCGTCGGATGCGGTGACGGCCGCCGCGGTCGCCTGAATGGCGGTCATCACCACGGTCAGATCGAACTTCGTGTGGGAATAGTCGCTTCCGGCTGATGTATCGAGGGAAACCGCGCTGAGCAGCAGCGGCGAAGCCGTGGCGGGCTCCACCAGGCCGATGAAATAGAAATAGCCGTCAGCCTGGTTGTACCACCATTTGCCTGCCGCGGCGGAGGGGTCGGCGCCGAAGTCCACATTGGCGTTGTGGAAGACCAGCGAAAGCATCGCATTGTCATAATCTGTTACAGCGGGGAACTCGCCGGTGGCGGAGACATAGTCGGCCCTGAGCGGCGGGGTGGTACCGACGGGAGACGGCAGGGTGTTCGCCACGCGCCAGTCAACGTTGTAGGGCACGCCGCCGTTGGCCAGCGCCAGCGTGGCGAAGCTCCAGAAGCGATTGCTTTCGTTGGGATACAGAACGCCGGCGGGATCGGTCAGGGTGACCTTCAGGCCGTAATTGTTGTAGCCGGCGATGCCGGCGGGGGGCGTGGTGTTGCTGGCGTCGGTGTCGCGCACCATGCTGAGCAGCTCGGGGCGCAGCTCAACGCGCTGATAGGTCGGGGGCGTGGTCCCCATCGACGCATACGCCGCGAAGGAATACTTTTTCGGGGCGGGGTCAACGGAGGTCTGCTTGTACACGAATTCGATGCCTAAGCCCGTCAGGGTGGCCATATTGGTCTGGCTGGCAGCATCCAGGAACAGCAGGGGGGTGACGCTCCACCTGGTCCAGCCGCTGAAGGCGTCGATGTTGACCAGCGCCGGGATTTCCGTGTCGATGGCGGGGGCCACGGCGGGGGTGAATATCGTGTCCTTGCGTACCAGCATGTCTATCGCGGTCGCTTCCTTGGGGGCCAGTTTAAGCAGCATTTCCTTGAAGGAAATGCGGGCCAGCGCCGGGGCGCTGCCGGTGTTGATGACGCCCACGTCCTTGTTGATTTTCACGCCGGGTTTCAGCTCGTCTTCGGGGTCGAAGGTTTCGATGATGGACACGTCGCCATCGGCAAATTTCGCGGTGTCGATTCTGTTGACGACTTCTTCGCTTGCGGTGAACCACGCGAAGGAGGCGGCCGCTGCGGTTACGACGGCCAGAATGATCGCGGTCGCCAGGATAATTGGCTTTTTCTTACGCATTGATGTTTCTCCTTTTCTCTTATCTAAATTGGAATTATATACAAACCGTCCTTTCCCGGAAAGACGGACTGTATCCTCTGAAGGTTCTCTCCCTTATGCCCGTGCGGCTTTTTTCTTGGGCTTGGCAAAATACCACTGGAACATAAACAAGGTGCACATTGCCCCCACGATGATGATAATCGAAACCGTAAAGTTTTTGCGTACCGATTGCAGGACCGTGCCAATCTTCGGTATCGTGGCAATCTTTTTCCCGATCACGGCCCTCCCCGATATGGGCGGATCCTCACTGTTGTTGGCGTCGCCCTTCGTTACAAGGAAAATCCCCTGCTTGCCCCCCAGTTCGTTAAGCACACGCACCACGCGGTGCGTCAGGTAAAGCTCGGATTCCGGGTCGTTCGGATTTGGGTTGAAGGTAATGATATCCCCCGCGGCAACCTCTTCCGGCTTGCACATTTTCACGACTATGGTGTCGCCTTTGACGAATCCTCCCGGCGGGCTGGTGCCGTCCCCCCTGGGCCGCATTGAGTTGGTCAGAACGTTATAGGTGCGAAAGCCGGTATTGAAGTATGACTTATTCGGATCCTTGTTGAGCGCGAAGAGGCCGGAGCCACCAACCAGCGCCACACAGACGAGAGCGAAAACGACGTTGGAAACAATCCGCAGAACTTTTTTCGCCGGGGTGTCCGGTTTGTCCTCCTTGTGCACGGTTTCCTGCACCTGTTGCCCGGGAGCGTCGCCCGGCAACTCCGGCAGCGTCTCCAAATCGAGGGGCTCCCAAACGGGATCGGCACCGCCCCATACGGCGTGAGGGTTCCCGCTATGCAAGGCGCCCGGCTGCGCAACGGCTTCCCATGGCTGTGCGTGGAGGTTCTGCTGCGCGTAAGGCTCCTGCTGAATGTAAGGGTCCTGCTGTGCGTAAAGGCTCTGCTGCGCATAAGAGTCCTGTTGCGCGTAAGGGTACTGCTGCGCGTAAGGATACTGCTGCGCGTAAGGGTCCTGCGGAGCGTAGGGATTCTGTGGAATGTAAGGGCCCTGCTGCATGTAAGCATAGTACAGGGGATCAATACACTGCGGCGCGTCTACATATTGTTGTTTGTAAATCATATGATCACCTTGCCTCCTTTTCTTTCAGACCTTCTTTTTTTACTCCGCGATTACGCGGCGCGTTCTTGCTGGATACATCACTCCATCGCCTTGCGTTTTTACGCCCTAGTGTTTTAACGGGTGCATTTTTAAAGCGCGACGCTGTAAGAGTGCAATCCAAAAAATGGTACTTCCAAATCCTTAGGCGCAATAGGATAACACAAAGCTACTTGAATGTCAAGCAATAACTGTAAATTATTTTTCCGAAAAATGGAGAGTTTTAAAACACAATACTATCTTGTTGAATGCCAAAAATTGGAGAGTTGCATATGCTACAATAAAAACCAGCCAGAATTGGCGGGAATTCTAACGGAAAAATCCGCCATGTGTAGCCGCGAGAAAAGAAAGAAATCTGTTGAAAAATAATCATTTCAACAGGTTTCGCTCGTGTTACGGACAGACAGTGTGGTAATAGTTTCCTTCCGGAAAATAAAGACAAAAAATTGGAAATAATTTGAAATATTTTCTTAACAGCAACAGGAAAAATGCTATATTATAAAAGCTGTTACCAATTTTGCCAAACGTGCCCTTGTATTTCAGCTGACGTTCGTTATATTGAATAAAAAATTTATATACTTATTTATTTTTTTATTATTTTGTACAAATTTGCAAATTGACACTATTATTTTTTCCTCCGATATGATATGATTAGAATACTACCTAAATTAAAATAGGAGGTATAGTTATGAAGCGATTCCTTGGCGTTCTATTGATTTTGGGCCTGTTGATGAGCGTTTTTGCGGTGGGTGCTTCCGCCGCCCCGCCCAGTTGGATCGAAAATGAGGAGTACACGACATGGCAGTGGATCCAGGCTGGCTTCCACAGGTTCGTGGTGCATTTCTTGTTCGGCTGGCTGTGGATGCCCTGGTTTAATATGCTGTGGTACGGCGGCATGTAGCGCAAGCAACAACATAACGGCTCGCGGCGATGCTGCGGGCTGTTTTTAGTCGTAGCAGTTTGTTTTTGAATGTACTATTGAAAGGAACCGCTCATGCGTATCTTAGCCATCGAAACCTCCTGCGACGAAACCGCCGCCGCCGTTGTGGAAAATGGCCGGCGGGCGCGTTCGAATGCCATTGCCAGCCAGATCGAGGCGCATAAACTATATGGCGGCGTGGTGCCGGAAATCGCCTCCCGCATGCATGTGGAGGCCATTTGCGCCGTGGCCGGGGAAGCGTTGGGCGCCGCCGGCATTGCCTTGCAGGAAATCGACGCCATTGCCGCCACCGCGGCGCCCGGGCTTGTGGGCGCGCTACTGGTGGGCTTGAATTACGCCAAGGGTCTGGCGTACGCCCTTGGCAAGCCGCTAATTGCCGTGCACCATCTGCGGGCACATGTGGCGGCGAATTATTTGAGCGACAGCACACTCGCGCCGCCATTTCTGTGCCTGATTGTCTCCGGCGGGCACACACATATCGTGGAGGTGCTGGATTATACGACGTTCCGGGTGGTTGGCCGCACACGGGATGATGCCGCCGGCGAGGCCTTGGACAAAACCGCCCGCCTGCTGGGCCTCCCCTACCCCGGCGGGCCGCATCTGGATCGCCTGGGACGCGGCGGCGATCCGAACGCGTTTCGATTTCCAAGGCCCAAAGTCTCGGGCAATCCATACGACTATAGTTTTAGCGGATTAAAGACCGCTGCCTTAAATCAACTGCGCCTGAAGCCTGAATCCTCGCTCCTGAATCCTGACTTCGCCGCTTCATTTCAATATGCTGTGGCGGATTATCTTTGCCGGAATTTCCTGCGCGCGGCGGCGGATTTGGGATACCGCGGTTTGGCGCTTGCCGGCGGGGTATGCGCCAACAGCGTGCTGCGGGCTGAGATGAAAGCCCGTTGCGAGCAACAGGGATTGGCGCTTCATGTACCCGAACTGGCCTACTGCGGCGACAACGCTGCCATGGTCGCCGCGCAGGCGTATTATGAGTTCCGGGCCGGGCATCTCGCGGGGCTAGACTACAATGCCGCGCCGAGCCTTTCGATTGAGGAGACGTTATGAACGAACTGCAAATTGCGCATTACTATCACGCGCACAGCGTGCCGTTTCGCAGCATATCGCGGCTGCCCGAAGAGGAGGCGTTCTTGCTGGCGAAAACGATGCATGAGCAGCGCCCGTGCAGAGCCCACAAGCGCTTTCAACCAGAACGCTGGGAGTGGTATTGGGCGCGCAGACAAGCGGCAGAAAGTCAGTTGCATGAAGAATTCGTCGCCATCGGCGGAAAGCCGGAAACCCGGCATCCTATATATTTCGCATTACAGGGCAGCGCTGTTATCAAAAATCTCCATCAGAATTTCGATCAAGCGAGCATGATCGCCGTGCCGGTGAGCCGCTTTGATCCGGATCAGCGCAGCTTTACCTTCGGCGACAGCGTCGCTTTGCATGATCATCCCGCCCGACGCGGACCTTTCATGAGCGATGCGCTGCACAGGCTGCTTGCGGCGCATGGCGGCGATGTGGACGCCCTGCTATCCAGCCTGGAGCCAATCTATGAATATATTGAGGCACAGGTTTGGGTGGAGGAAATTGAGGTGATCTACAGCGGCAACCCATTGTGCCAGATTTAACAGCATAATCTCCCTCCGCCGCAGCATAATAAGCGGTGGAGGGCTTGTGATGTTCACACAGGATTTTACGCAAAACCGGGACATGCTCGAACGGCGGCTGCGGGCGGGGCATAGCTTTGACATCACCAGCCGCGCGTTGCGCCTCAAGGGCAAACAAGCGCAAATTTATTTCATTGAAGGTATGATCCGGGAGGATATCCTCAGCAAGCTGCTGGACACGATGCTGTTGATGACACCGGAAGCCATCGAGGGCTACGTAAGCGCGCGCGATTTTGCAGAACATGGCGTCGCGTTCGGCGAGGTGGAGGTCGTCGGCGACGAAAACGCCTTCATAACCTTCGTACTTTCCGGCTGCGTCGGCGTGCTGCTGGAGGGCTACAGCGAAGCCCTTGCCGTCGACGCGCGCACGTATCCCGTCCGGGCCGTGACCGAGCCCGAAAACGACCGGGTGCTGCGCGGCGCGCGGGAAGGCTTTGTGGAAACCCTCGTCAGCAATACGGCGATGGTCCGGCGGCACATCCGGGACCCTATGCTCACCATGGAGCTGTTCCAGGTGGGTAAGCGCTCGAAAACGGACATCGCGTTGTGCTACCTGGAGGACAAGGCCGACCAAAAATTGCTGGAAAACCTGCGCCAAAACCTGCGGGGCATCCGCATCAACACCCTCACCATGGGCGTTGAAAGCCTGACGGAATGCATGAAGCGCAGGCAGTGGTGGAACCCCTTCCCCAGAGCCCGCACAACAGAAAGGCCAGACTGCGCGGCCGCTTGCATCGCGGAAGGGCAGATCATCCTCCTAATGGACAACTCCCCCGTGGGAATGATCCTGCCCACGGGCATCTTCGATTTTTTGCAGGACACCAATGATTATTGCTTTATGCCCATCACAGGCACCTACCTGCGCTGGATGCGGCTGATTGTGAGCATCCTCACGACGATTCTTACGCCCGCATGGTATCTGCTGACGCTATACCCGGACATTCTGCCTATCAAGCTGGACTACCTAAAAGTCCAGGAGAACGTTGAGCTGCCGATCTTATTGCAATTTTTGCTGATTGAAATCGTCATCGGCGCGCTGAAAATGGCGTCGCTGAACACGCCCTCGAGCCTGAGCGGCTCCTTCGCGGTCATCGGCGCGTTGGTGCTGGGCGATTTCGCCGTGCGCTCGAAGCTTCTGGTACCGGAGGTTATGTTGCTCATGAGCTTTGTGGCAATTGCGAATTTCGCCCAGCCAAGCCATGAGCTGGGCTACGCGCTCACGTTTTCGCGGGTGCTGCTACTTGTGCTTTCGGCCATCTTCGGCATATGGGGGGCCGCCGCGGGCCTTGTACTTTTGCTGGTGACCATCAGTGTAACCAAAACTCTTTCTGGCAACAGCTACTGGTATCCGCTGATCCCGTTGCGGCCCCGGGCGCTGGGGAGGCTGTTTTTGCGGGTGCCGATCCGGAGGGACAATTCATAGGCCTAACTTTCCCCGGCACTGACCCTGCGGGACATCTCCCTGGAAAAAGCGGATCGAGGATATTATTTAGCGGGTGTATTGGAAGGATTGAACATATTATAATAAAATTTAGCGGCAACGCCAACTTGCACGGCCGCTGGGGCGGTCTTGACATCCGTCAAATTAGATGCTATAATTTTTCTCATAGATCATCGAAAGGATCGTTATATTTATGAACAAACAGCAGCGCAGGGCGGTCATCGCCGGGAATTGGAAAATGAACCTTCTACCGAATGAAGCAACCGCTTTTGTTGAGACATTAAAACCCCTGGTGGCGGGTTGCGGCTGTGATGTAGTGCTTTGCGCCCCCTTCGTGGACCTGCAAGCCGCCATCGCCGCCGCCGCCGGAAGCAAGGTCAAAATCGGCGCGCAGAACTGCCACTGGGCCGCAAGCGGCGCCTTCACAGGTGAGGTCGCGGCGCCCATGCTCCGGGCCATTGGGGCGGAATATGTCATCACCGGCCATAGCGAGCGGCGCGCCCTCTTCGGCGATACCGACGAGACCGTCGCGAAGCGAACCCGCGCTGGCCTGGACGCGGGGCTGACGGTGATTCTGTGCGTTGGCGAATACCTCGAGCAGCGCCAACAGAACATCACGGTGGAAGTGATCCGCATGCAGACGAAAATCGCGCTTACAGGAGTATCCCGCGAGGAGCTTGCCCGCGTGATCATCGCCTACGAGCCCGTTTGGGCCATCGGCACGGGTCTCACGGCCACAGCGGCGCAGGCAAACGAGGTCAACAAAGCCATCCGTGATTTGCTGGCAGAGCTCTATGACCAGGCAACCGCCGACTCAGTGACAATCCAGTACGGCGGCTCCATGAACGCGGCGAACGCGGCGGAGCTGCTGGCCCAGCCAGACGTCGACGGCGGGCTCATTGGCGGGGCCTCCCTGAAAACCGCCGATTTCGCGGCGATTATCAAGGCGGCTTCTATCTGAAAACGCAAGAAAGGTGTGAACATAAATGGCTAAAATTGACGAAGATCGCCTGCGGGTGATCCACCGCAGCGGCGGCGGGCTAAAAGATTACAACCGCGAAATTCTGGAGGATTCCCAAACGGGGGTGCAGTATTTGATTGTTTCCGGCGCCAACGGCCTGGGTATCACACCGATATTGGACCGCGACGGCAAACCCCTCAGCAAATGACCAAAGCTGTGGATCGTTTTGAGACAGCACTTTCCCGGGCGAAGGAGTCGGACAAAAACAGCATCGGCGTCTGGAAAGAACGGCTGTTGCATACCTTTTTGAAGTATTATCTGGAGCCGGACCCTGCCTACCATGAACAGCCCGTTGTCGGGTTCATCGCCGACATCTTCCATGATGGAACGCTCATAGAAGTGCAAACCCGGGACCTTTACCGGCTGCGCCGTAAGCTGGAGGCGTTTTTGGAGCACTCTGACGTAACATGCGTCAACGTGGTGTTCCCCATCGCGGCGGTCAAATGGCTTGTTTGGGTTGAGGCGGATGGCCTACGCCGTCCGCGGCGCAAATCACCAAAGGCTGACTCCGCGCTGCAAATCTTGCCGGAGCTCTACGGACTGCGCGCGATGCTGCGCCACCCAAAGCTCGCCTTTGCGGCGGCGATGGTGCAACTGGAGGAGTACCGGCATCTGGATGGCTGGAGCCGCGACAAAAAGCGCGGGTCCCATCGCATGGAGCGCCTTCCTCTGGCGCTGGATCAGTTGATAGCGCTGCGTGTCCCGGAGGATTACTCCGCGCTGCTGCCAGAAAGCCTGCCGCCGGAATTTACGGTAAAAGAATTTGGCAAGCTTTGCCGTATGCAGGAAAAAGCCGCGTGGCGCAGCCTGCACGTGCTTACGCTTGTTGGCGTCGTGCGTAAATGCGGCAAACGCGGGCGTAGCGAGTTGTATGAATTGCTTTGACGGAAGGGAAGGGTTGGGCGCATGACGGCAGGATACCACGCGGTCTACGCGAAGGATTATTTCGAAGGGATCGACGCCGCCAAGGTGAACGGATTTGATTTCGCGCAGTTCGACCTGGGCGTCCCGCGGTTTTTCCTGAATGAATTGTCTGACGATCAGTTGCGGGAAATCAGGGCATATGCGCGGGACCGGCAGGTAGGGATCACCTTTCACGCGCCGGGCGACAACGTGAGCCTATGCTGCGATTATCCCCTCATCAGAAAAGGCATCCTGGGTGAATACAAACTAATTCTGGACAAAGCGGGCAAGCTCGACGCAAGACACGTGACGTTCCATGCCGGGGCGTATCCAAAATTCAGGAACAGCGGCGAGAAGACCAGCGATTTCTATGCGGGCCACTATGCGCAAATTCTTTATGAAAACCTGAAATGCCTGCTGGATTCCAGCGGCGATGTTCTTATATGCGTTGAAAACTTTGGGTGGGATGAAATTAAGCGCGGGGCGATCCAGCGGCTGATGGACGAAAGGAATCCTTTGTACCTGACGCTGGATACAGGCAAGCTCTACGGCGGCAATTTCGAGCTTATCCAAGAGGACTACGCGTTCTTCCTGCGCAACAAAGAATATATCCGGGAAATGCATATCCATGACAGCAATGGATATGGCAGCCATGAAATTGTTGGCACAGGCTGCGTTGATTTCGCGTTGATGCAAAAATTTTACAGCAAAAATGTATATTTAAATTTTGAGATTCGGCCCGTGGAAGCGGCCAGGATTTCCAGGGAACGTTTGCTGCAAATATGGGGGGAGCATATAATTTGAGCTATCAGCTGAACATGCCCGGCATGTTTGCCGTGCCAAACGCCGTCGCGGACGAGCACCTGAAGCTGGCGAAGGAACTGGACCTGAAGGTCCTGCTGTGGCTATTACGGCGGGGCGGCAAGGCCGAGGGCTTTGAAGCGCTTGCCGGCTGGCTTGGCAAGCCAGAGGGGGATATCGTCGACGCGCTGCAATTCTGGATTGACAGAAAAGTCATCACAACGCAAGACGCGACAGAACCAGCCGAGCCTGTCATTATCAACAAGGCTCCGGAAAAAAACCTGCCTCCTGCTGCTTCAGTCCTGATTTCTGCTCGGCCTTCCGCCGAGCAACTATTGACCAGAATCGACGAAAACCCTAACCTGCGCTCGCTGTTCCGCACGGCGGATTCCGTGCTGGGCCGGACCATCGGCTATGAAGGCCAGTGCGTGCTGCTGGGCCTGCACGACAACCACGGCCTGCCGGTGGAGGTCATCTTTATGCTGCTACAATATTGCGCGGACATCGAGAAAACCAACAATGGCTACATCGAGGCCGTGGGGCGCGACTGGGGCCGCCGCGAGATCGATACCATCGACAAGGCAGCGGATCAAATCGCGGCGCTCAAGGAAAACCTCGCAGCGTGGAAGCAACTGCGTCAGATGGCGGGACTCCACGCGCCAAGGCCTACATCCGCCCAATGCGAGTTCCTGCGCCGCTGGCAGCGCGAGTTCAAGTTTGACATTGAGATGATCTTCCTGGCATACGAAGAAATGGCCAACCACACCGGCAAGCTGAGTTTTTCCTATATGAATAAAGTCCTTGAGGGCTGGCATGCCGCGGGAATCACAACGCCGGAGCAGGCCGCCGCCGCGAAAGAGTCCTTCGCCAAAAAGCAAAAGCAGCCCAAAGCGGGCAAACAAAAATTCCCGCACGCAAATAGCCCGCAGGGTTATGGCCCCTCCTTCGACCTGGAGGCCTTTGAGCGCAGCACGCTGGAGGTGCCTGTTTTTGAATTGAGAGCTGAGAGCTGAGAATTATTTCAGATAAAATATGCAGATCCCGGCGATTAGGTGTCGCTCGAAGCGCAGGACATGACGCATTTCACCGAACACCACCTCCAGAATCGCCAGCATAATGTCTAGTATCTAAAATACATAAACGCCTGGCATTTGAGCATACCGTTGTAGAGCTTGCGCCGGGCGTCCGCTTTGCGGCCGAATGACTGCTCAAATGTTTCGCATGAAGAAAGTATGGTGTATGACCAGCCCTTGCGCCGCTTAAAAAGCTCGCCCATGCGCCTGGTGAGCTTCTCGGCTTGCTGCATGTCAAGTAAACGCTCGCCATAGGGTGGGTTGGTGATCAGCGTGCCGCGCTCGCTTGGATGTGTGAAGTCGTCTAAGTCCGCTGCCACGAATCGCACATAGTCCGAAACGCCCGCACGCCTTGCGTTTTCATTGGCGAGGGCAATCATTTCCGGATCGTTATCATAGCCGATGGCCCGGAACTGCGGCGCAGCGGAAACAAGCCCCTCCGCGAGCTCCCGCTCTTTTTGCCAGATTTCACGGGGGATTTGTTCCCATAGCTCCGCCGCGAAGCTGCGCCGCAAGCCGGGCGCGATGTTCCTGGCCATCAGCGCCCCTTCGATCAATATCGTGCCCGAGCCGCACATGGGGTCGTATAGCGTGTGGTAGGGCCGCAGCTTGGATATATCGCACAGCGCCGCCGCGAGGGTCTCTTTCAGCGGCGCGCCGCCTGCCTGTAAGCGATAACCTCGTTTGTGCAATCCCGCGCCGGAAGTGTCCAGCACGAGCGTGACTTGGTCCTTCATAATCGAAAACTGGATCTGGTGCACCGCGCCCGTTTCATCGAACCAGTCTTGATTGTATATCGTTTTTAGCCGTTCCACCATGGCTTTTTTTATAATGGCCTGGCAATCGCTGACGCTGAAGAGCGTGGAGTTCAGGGAATAGCCCTTCACGGGGAAGGCGTCGCGCCGGCCAAGCCAGGCTTCCCACGGAAGCGCCTTTGTGCCCTGAAAAAGTTCTTCAAAGCTTTGAGCGTGGAACATGCCGACGACAATCTGCACCCGTTCGGCAAACCGGCTGCGGATGTTCGCCCGCGCCATCATGGAAAGGTCCCCTAAAAAGAGCACCCGCCCGTTTTCGGCGCGCACGTCCTCCGCGCCCATGTCCCGCAGCTCCGCCGCGATGAGCCCTTCCAGCCCCAGCAGGCAGGGGATCAGATATGTATAGACAGGCATAACTTCTCCTTGACTTGTATAGGTTATTAGGGAAGGCGGTTAATTTGACGAGGCGGTAAGAAGAAGATCTTTATGTTTGGAAAAACGAGTAGATAAATCCAATCCTCTCGTAAATTTCGTTTTATAAACATCTTCGTATTCTACTACAATATATATTTTTCTAAATGTATCTACTATCCTCGTAACAGTTTGACAAAAACAATTATCACGCCTTAGTTCTTTTATATCAACGCCTTCTCGCAATGTCAAATATAACAAAGAAAAATCCTCATTTGAGGTAAAAACTCCATCCGGGAGAATAAATCCGTAATTGGTGGAATAGTATGGCTCTATGTATTTCATATCTTCGCTTTCAAAACAGGGCCGCAGGCTATTTTGCATTTTGCCATCCTTTAATATTTCTAATGATCGAACAATCATAGGGCCAGTTCCAGCATTCTTAATTTTTACCGACATTGTGTGGGAAGAACAGCAACACGGAAAATCAAGAATGGGAAGCACACTATTTTTATTATGCTGTTGTTGTAAAACAGTGGATATGATGTTAGCCGCTGCCGCAAAAGCCGCAATTACTGCTGCTGACGTTGCTATAATTAACTCAGGATTCATATCATGCTTTCCTCTCCATAATTAATCTGCTTAAACCCCCGGCTGTGCCGGGGAGAACGGAAGAAGCCGTAGCGGGAGTGGTGACAAAAAGCGCCTCAAATGGTAGACTGAAAGCGGTGTCGCAAGCCGAAATCATCAACCAAAGGAGGCGGTCCAAACGGACGATTCCAGTTTATCACACACCAGGTGGAATTGCAAGTACCACATCGTGTTCATCCCGAAATATCGCAGCAAAACGATGTATGGTCAGGTAAAGCGAGATGTCCATGAGATTTTGAAGACGCTGTGTGAGTACAAGAAAGTGGAAATACTGTCGGGCGCGGTGTGTAAAGATCACGTGCATTTGTGTTTGAGCATCCCGCCGAAACTGAGCGTATCGGACTTCATGGGATACCTGAAAGGCTATATGGAGGCGGTCGTCCGTAAAGGCATCAATGAATGGTGCAAACCACAGCCCGTAAACTTATCTCTTACAAATTCGACTCGATTTTGCCAAAACGACCAACGCTGTCCGCGAAATGTCGCTGATGTTGACCGCGGCTCAATACTGCACGATAGTGCCAATTAATATACATGAACACAAGAATGGCATGCCGCAAGCTGAAACGTTTGATATGTAAGACGCGCGAACACGCCTATTTTGGATAGCCCATAAAATAGCGCTTGGGGTCCGGCAACTTCCAATCTTCGCCTGTGTCGTAGGACTTGCCAAGCGCGGCTTTGAGCGCATCCTCATTGCCGGCGCCGTTGTATACATAGTTGTTGACCGCTTCGATCAACTCGCAGGCCAGCGGAATGGAGCTGTCGTACGCCTGGCTGAGCGTTGTGCGCAAGGGAACGTTCGTCACCGGATTGAGAAAATAAGCGCCGTCGGAATTCTGCATTCCCTCGAAATCGGAATGATATTTTTTCACATGCCGCAGCATCGTGCCCCGCAGGCGGGTCTGGTACAACTGCCATATTTTAACGCCGCTTTTAAAAGCCTTGGCCATGTTTTTCTGACCGTATACTATTTCATAGACCGCGTCGAGCATGGCGTCTATTCCGCTGTCGCAGACCTTTTTCACAAACGCGTAGTTTGGATTGTACGCCTCGCCCAGTTTTGCTTTTTCCCGTTCTTCCCAGTAGACATCATACCATGCCTCAAATAACGTGTGTGCGCCCAGCATCGAAACGAGGAATTTCGCGGGATGGCATTCCGTCATGTAATAAATCAAAGGATGCGTGCTGGTGTCCAGCGCGTAGTGCATCAACTGGCCATACAAAAATGCCATCGCGCCCGCGTTTTCCCGCAGATTTTCTTCTTTTATATAACTGATTAAAGCAAGAAAATAATCGTCGGTCTTTTTTTCATGGGCTTCGCAAAAGCAGCCGTAGTAGCCGGATACAAGCGCCATCGTGTCATGGGAAATCGCGCTGGCCCCCACCAAATCCCTGTCAAGAGCTATCTTGGGTAGTATCTTATCAAAACATTTTTTTGCTTGAATCACGTGTGTCCCCAACGCCGGCATAGCAATCTCCCCTTTACAAAATCTTGCTTTTATTATAGACGGCCCGGCCGCTTTTGTCAATCATTTTTGCGCAGCAAGAAAAATTCTTCCTGCATTCAGCGACAAAGCAACGCCGGCGCTGCTCAAAATCTTCCGGCAGGAGGGCAGGCTGGTCAGTTCCCGCATGCAGGAGGGCTTACAGCTATTTCGGCGGCGTGGCGCGGATGCTTGTGCCGGACAATCTCAGTACCGGCGTGTTCAAAAACACGCGCTCCGAGCTAGTTCTCAACAAGGCATATCAGGAGTTGGCAGAACACTACGGCACGGCAATCATGCCCACGCGGGTGCGCAGCCCGAAGGACAAGGCGACGGTGGAAGGTGCTGTCGGGAACGACCGCGTGCTTGGGGCCTACAGCATGGAGGACGGCAAGCGAATCGGGCGGTTGGCGTTTTAAGTTACTTTATCAAACACCCTCCTGTGAAATAGCAAAAAATGCGGGTTGCAAATACCCGGCCGATATGTTAAAATTGAGACAATACGATTTTGCATGGAGGGGTCACATGAAAACTGACAAACATTGGAAACACGTGCTATGCTTGCTGCTTTCAGCATTGTTGCTGCTGGGCGGTCTGCAAGTGATGGCTGTACCGGGCGAAGGCGGCGGCGGTCCCGCGGATGACGCGCGGGCGCTTTCTCGGTTTGTCGCCAAATACGCGGACGAAAGCTATTTTTCCGCCATGACGCTTACGGCGGGCGAGCATGAGCTCACAATGGACGGGGTAACGCGAAAAATGGCGCGGACCCCGGCCATTGCGCGGGGCAATGCGTTCCTGCCCCGGGAAGCCATGGCGGAGGTGCTGGACCCGGGGCTGCTACGCCCGGGCGCGATGATTCCGCAAAGCGAGGCGGAAGCCCTTGGCTTACAGGTGGAGGTCTTCGCGGACGACACGATTTTGGTCACGGCGCCGTACCAGACGCGGCGGCTGCTGGCAAAGACTGCCGACGGTACCCTCTCCAATACCCACGGGGCGGTTGATGCGCTCCCTCTTTCTGATAACCGCTTTGCGCTGCAATATGAAACCGAAGGGAAAGCAAAGGACGCCCGCTTGCTTCTGGAAGCAGACGCCAATGTGCTCTATGCCGAGCA